>OGQY01002043.1_pt1 | contig 12709 bp, 10 predicted proteins | sample 1553361 | NCBI WGS metagenome assembly OGQY01 (sample SAMEA2579963, study PRJEB22360) | human gut metagenome | reverse complement strand
AAATTTTCTTAAAACAGTCATATTTTCAATAGCATTCAATTTAGATGGATTAAAATACATATTTTGAATACCATTTTTTCTCTGAAAATAAAAGTAATCAACATTTTTTATAACCGCAATTTTATTGCTTCTTTGAACTGTTACCGGCGTTACGGGAATATCTTCATATAATTTACCAAAAGGATATCTTAAATTATCAAAAAGACAACTTTTATATAACTTTCCCCAAGCTGATATTTCAATAAAATTTTGATAGAACATTCTTTCAAGACACTGTGCAGATGAAAGAACTTCTAAATTTTGTAACTCTTTTTTGCAATCGTTCTTATCAGGGAGATAACTTTCAAAAACATTTTTGAACCAGCTTATAGACATATCAGCATTTGAACATAATAAAGCTTTATACAAATGTTCAATATAATAAACAGTTACATAGTCATCACTGTCAATAAAAGTTACATATTCGCCGTTCATAATATTTAAAGCATAATTTCTTGCATCAGAAAGTCCACCGTTTTTCTTATGTAACACGGTAATTCTACTATCTTTATCAGCATATTCCTGACAAATCTTAGCGGAATCATCAAGAGTACCGTCATCAACAAGCAATATTTCAAGATTACTATATGTCTGGCTAATTACACTTTCAATGCATCGTTTTATGTAATTTTCAACTTGATAAACCGGTATAATAACAGTAATTAGCGGAGTATTCAAAATACACCCTCCTTATTTCTTTTTATCACATAATAAATTAAAAATAAGTTTTTTATGCTCGTCCGATACCCTCTGTGCGTCGAATTTTTCATATACTTCTATTTTCCCGTTTTCAATAAGCTGTGTTCTAAGCTGAGAATTATTATAAAGCTCCGTAACGGCATCACAAACAGCCTGTGGCGACTCAACCGGTACAAGCAGACCGTTTACTCTGTTGTCAATCAAAGTCGGAATAGCGTCCGTTTCACACGCTACAATCGGCTTTTGTGCAAGCATGTACTCAGGCAGCACAAGACCAAAGCCCTCCCATCGTGAAAGAAGTGCGGCTACATCAAATACAGTTGCGTAGCTAAGAGGATTTTCAACCCAGCCTGTAATTTTTAATGAATCATCAATACCGTTTTCTATGGCATACTGCAAAATTCCGTCTTTCATATCGCCGTCACCGACAAGCATAAAGTACGCATTTGGTATTGCATCTTTGATTTTTGCGGCGGCTCTGATAAATACATCGGGGGATTTTTGCTTTGAAATTCTGCCAATCTGCCCTATTACAAAAGCATCATCGGGTATTCCGATTTTTTTTCTTGGAATTCCGTTGTTAAGCTGTTTATTGCAATTTTCAATGTCTATTCCGTTCAGAATAACATTAAACTTTTTTGCATTTGCAATTTTATTCTGAACAGCCGATTCTTTTTCTGCCTCTGAAATACAAACAAATTGCGTGGTAAACAGAGCAAGCATCTTTTCAATAATGCGATACATTGCCTGCTTTTTTTTACCGCAATCCATATTGAATGCCCAACCATGCGGATTGTAAATTCTGACATTACTAATTCCAAGGTCAGCTATTCTTCCGATAGCACCTGCCTTACTTGAATGCATATAAACAACATCGGGTTTAAGTGATTTAATAACTTTTCTTATCTGTCTGACGGAAGAAAGGTCGTGCTTGGCACTGATTTTACGCTGCATATTAATCTGAATGAAATCATCGGTTATATCATCATAATCATCTTTTTTAAAATAATATGAGCATAAAAGTATGTTTTCAAATTTTTCACGATCAAAATACTTCAAAAGTGATCGCAAATATCTGTCAACACCGCCTGCGGCCTGTGCAATATGTAATACCCTGATTTTAGTCTGCATAATTGAAATTCACCTGAAACTAATTAAAACTTAAATGTATCTTTCAATCCAAGCCACTTTTTATCTTTATCTGAAAGATTAAGAGGTGTGCCGTCAACAGTGTATCCCTCTGAATCTGCATTGCCTTTATACTCACCCTCAAGCATAGGCCATTCAATGCCTATTTCAGGGTCATTCCAAGCCATTCCACCCTCGTCGTTGGGATGATAGAAGTCATCGCACTTGTAGCAGAATTCTGCTGTATCGCTCAGCACAAGAAAGCCGTGTGCAAAGCCTCTTGGAATGAGAAACTGCTTTTTATTTTCTTCTGTAAGCTCAATACCGTACCATTTGCCGTATGTATCGCTGCCGGAACGCAAATCAACAGCTACATCAAATACAGAGCCTTTAATAACTCTTACCAATTTTGTCTGCGGAAAATTCTTCTGAAAATGAAGGCCACGAAGTACGCCCTTCACGCTCATTGACTGGTTGTCCTGAACGAAATTGATGTTTATTCCGTTTTCTTCCATATCACGCTGACTGTAGGTTTCCATAAAATAGCCACGGTTATCTCCGTGAACAGCGGGAGTAATTACACACAACCCCTCTATTCCACCTACATTTTTCTCAACTATAATCTGTCCCATTTCCTTATCTCCCTAAAGCTGTGCTTCTTTCAAATATCTGCTGACAGCGTCCTGCCAAGTCGGAAGCGGTGTAAAACAGTTTTTAATCAGCTTACTCCTATCAAGTCTGCTGTTAAATGGGCGAGCAGCTTTGCTAAGTCCATACTCTTCCGTGGTCACAGGTGTTACCTTTGTCTTTAAACCGTACTGACGGTAAAACTCACAGCAAAAATCATACCAACTGATATATCCGCCTTCATTTGTTGCGTGATAATAGCCGTATTTCTCGGTTTCGCACATATCAACCAAAAGTCTTGCCAAATCATATGTATAAGTCGGTGTGCCGATCTGGTCATTAACTACACGCACTTCATCGTGTGTTTTTCCCACATTAATCATAGTCTTTATGAAATTCTTACCATTAAGACCGAACACCCATGCAATACGGACAATAAAGTATTTTTCAAGTGTACTGCTTACTGCCAGCTCGCCTTCAAGTTTAGTCTGACCGTAAACGTTCAGCGGCTTATAATCCTTGCAGTCAGGCTGCCACGGCTCTGTACCCTGTCCGTCAAACACATAATCTGTGGACAGATAGAGCATCTTGCAGTCTATTTCTTTGCACGCATCAGCAATATTCTGCGTTCCGCCTGCATTGACAGCACGGACTTTTTCCACCTTGTCATCATCCTCAGCCATATCCACCGCAGTCCAAGCTGCACAGTGAATGACTGCATCAGGCTTTATTTCGGTAATTACTTTTCTGACTGCCTCTTTATCGGTAATATCCAACTGAACATAAGGCATAGCAGTTACAGCAGAATCATCTGCCACACCGGAATAGACAGCCTGAATATCAGAGCCTACTCCATCATAACCACGCTTTGCCAGCTCATTCATCACGTCATGACCAAGTTGACCGTTAACGCCTGTTACAAAAAACTTCATCTGTATGCCCTCTTACTTGTTCTTATACATATCCTCGTAGTATTTCTGGTAATTGCCGCTTGTGACATTGTTCATCCACTCTTCATTTGCAAGATACCAGTCAATAGTCAGAACAATTCCTTGCTCAAACGGAGTTTCTGGATACCAGCCGAGGTCATTTTTGATTTTAGACGGGTCAATGCCGTATCTTCTGTCGTGACCCAATCTGTCTTCAACGTGCTTGATAAGCTCTTCGGAAATTCCCTCGTCCTGCAATCTGTCGTGTAGCTGTTCAATAATGGTCTTTACAATAAAGATGTTCGGACGCTCGTTGTGTCCGCCGACATTATATACTTCACCGATTTTTCCGTCATTTGCAACCATATCAATAGCCTTACAGTGATCTTCAACATACAGCCAGTCACGAATCTGCATACCGTCACCGTAAACAGGGAGCTGCTTATGATGCTTCACATTATTAATCATCAGCGGAATCAGCTTCTCGGGGAACTGATACGGACCGTAATTGTTAGAGCAGCGTGTAATATTTATCGGCATACCGTATGTATCGTGGAACGCCATAACAAAATGGTCGGCACTTGCTTTAGAGGAAGAATACGGACTGTGGGGTGAAAGCGGAGTAGTTTCCATAAAATATCCCTCTGCACCGAGCGCGCCGTAAACCTCATCTGTTGAAACCTGAAGATACTTTTTGCCCTCTTTCCAAGTCTTTGCTTCTGTGTCATACCATGCCTCTTTTGCTCGCTGAAGCAGATTTACAGTACCCATAACGTTTGTCTGCACAAAAATTTCAGGATTTGCAATACTTCTGTCAACGTGACTTTCTGCCGCAAAGTTAATCACATAGTCAAAATCATATTTTTCAAACAGTCCTGCAACAAGCTCCTTGTCGCATATATCGCCCTGCACGAAAATATGGCGTAAATCTCCCTCCACGCCCTTCAGATTTTCAAGATTTCCTGCATAAGTCAACTTGTCAAGGTTAACGAGGAGAATATCCTCATACTTCTTCAGCATATAGTAAACAAAATTTGAACCAATAAATCCGGCACAACCGGTAATCAGATATTTTTTCATATTGTTTCCCCTCTTAATAAAGATAGTCTATGTACTTTCCGTCAAGTACGTCTTTCAGATACTGACCGTACTGATTCTTTTTCAGCACTTCATAAACCTCAAGTACATCCTCTTTGGATATCCAGCCGTTGAGATATGCGATTTCCTCAAGGCAGGCAATTTTTCTGTGCTGATGTGTTTCCACTGTTTTTACAAAATTTGTAGCGTCAACAAGACTTTCGTGCGTACCTGTGTCAAGCCAAGTAAAGCCCTGTCCGAGAAGTTCAACATTCAACGCATTATTTTCAAGATAAATTCTGTTGAGGTCGGTTATTTCAAGCTCGCCTCTTGCGGAAGGAGTTAGGTTTTTCGCATACTCAACAACCCTGTTATCATAGAAGTACAAGCCCGTTACGCAGTAATTTGACTTCGGCTTTTCAGGCTTTTCTTCAATAGAAACAGCCTTGCCGTTCTTGTTAAACTCAACAATACCAAAACGTTCCGGATCATCAACATAATAGCCGAATACAGTAGCACCCTTTCCGGTCTCCGCATTCTTAACAGCAGCTTTAAGACGCTTTTTCAGACCGTGTCCTGCGAAAATATTATCTCCCAGCACCATCGCAACCGTATCATCACCGATAAAATCAACGCCAATAATAAACGCCTGCGCAAGTCCATCAGGTGACGGCTGAACAGCGTATGTAAGGCTAACACCAAACTGATGTCCATCGCCCAATAAATCCTCAAAGCGAGGCGTATCCTGTGGAGTTGAAATTATAAGTATATCCCTAATGCCTGCATTCATAAGAACAGACATCGGGTAGTAAATCATCGGTTTATCATAAATCGGAAGTAACTGTTTTGAAGTTACTTTCGTCAAAGGGTAAAGACGTGTACCGGAACCGCCGGCTAAAATTATGCCTTTCATATGTACCTCCCAAATCATCTTCCTTGTTTAGTAAGAACTACGATAATTGTTTTAAATATGATTTTCCAGTCCACGAGAAAACTGCGTTCACGGATATACTGTATATCCATCTCGACCCATTCATCAAAAGAAATGTCATTTCTGTTTGGCTGAATTTGCCAATAACACGTAAGACCAGGTGTAATAAACAATCGCTGGGCTTGATAAGCAGAATATTGCTCAACCTCTCTGGGCAAAGCAGGACGAGGTCCCACAATGCTCATATCTCCTTTTAGAATATTAAAAAGCTGTGGGAGCTCATCAATACTTGTTTTTCTTATAAATTTTCCGACTCTTGTAATTCTTGGATCATCGGTAATTTTAAAAACAGGTCCATCCATTTCATTTTCTTCCAGCAGTTCCTTAAGCCTGTCTTCCGCATCAACAACCATTGAGCGAAATTTATACATTTTAAACTCTTTACCGTTTTTTCCCACTCTTATCTGCGAAAAAACAGGACCTCCTTTGGGATCATCAATAATGATAGAAATAACTGTAATCAGCATAACGGGAGAAAGAACAATAATAGCTATCAGAGAGAATAAAATATCCTGAAATCTTCTTAGCCACCAGTAACCGTGTCTTGTTTTTAAGGTTGCATAATAAATATTATTTTCAGGCATAACCTTTTTTTCGAAAATATTGTTTTTTCTTTCATTTGCATATATTCTTTTCGCCAAAACTACACCCCTCTAGCAAAAAAATTAATAGCCGTATTCGCCGTAGTAACCGTATTTGTATCCTCCGCCGTATTTGCGTTTACCGACAGGCTCAACATCATTAAATATAACACCGATAATATTAGCTTCGGAGCGTTTGAGAATATCAATTGTTTTTTTGTAGTCCCTGATGTCGGTAACATTATCTCTGACTATAACAACAACACCGTCAGTTTGCTTTATTATAGGTAAAGCGTCAATTACTACGCCAATTGGCGGAGTATCAAATATAATATAATCATATTGTTTTGAAAGCTCTTTGATTAATTCTTTCATGTTGTCACTTGATAAAAGTTCCGACGGGTTCGGAGGAATAGTACCGCAACAGATAGCGTCAAGATTGTCCAATTTAGAAGTGTAAACTATATCAGATGCCTCACATTCAAAATTGAGGTAATTTGTAATTCCCTTGTCAACAGGTATTTCAAGCACCGATTGAATTCGAGGTCTTCTCAAATCACAATCAATAATCAGTACCCTGGTATCAACCTGCTGTGCAAGTGCAATAGCTATATTAACTGCAGTAATAGTCTTTCCTTCGGATTTTGAAGAGCTTGTAATAGACACCATTTTACAGCCTTTTTTTACAATTGAATAAGCAATATTTGTTCTTGCTTTTTTATAAGACTCTTTAATCTGAAAGCCGACAGCTTCAGCATTGAGTTTTACATCTTGAAAAGAGCCTCTTTTTGGATATTTTTTCATACTGACTCCCTCTTATCTTTTTTTTTGTTAGATTTATTTACTGCGTCAAATTTTGGAATAGCTGCAAGAATTGGAATATCTCCAATCATAGTCATTTCCTCGTTGTATCTCATCTTTTTATCAAGGAACGCTCTGAGCAACGAAATTCCGACAGATATAACAAGTCCTGCTATCATTGCAATTATTACGTTCTTTATTTCATTCGGAGATGAAGGAGCAGTAGGCAACTGAGCATAATCAACTATTTTTAGCGTTGCTTTGGATTTAAGTCTTGAAATAGCCTCAGGTGCAACCTTTCCAACCGCATCAGCTATAAGCTTTGAATCATTTGGAGAAGAAGTAGTAACCTTAGCATCAAATATCTCTGTCTTTTCGTCACTGCTGAAAGAAACCATTTCGCTAAGCTGTTTAGCGGTATATTTGTTGTTTATATGCTCGGAAAGCTCTGTGTAAAAAGTATTTGTGTTCAGCATTTTAATATATGTAGCAACAAGATTCTGTGCATAGGTTTGCTCAGAAAGTATATTGAGGTTGTTTTTATTTTCATCATCATTTGACGTATCAACATATAACTGAATTGAAGATGTGTATAATTTTGGAATAAAATATCTTGTTATAAAAAAGCTTCCGATAGCACAAATAAGCGTAACTACGATAATAAAAGCTGCATTTTTCTTAATAATATTCCATACATCTGACAATGAAATAACAATTTCGTCCTTTTCTTCCATAGAACTACCTCCGTTTTACATATTAATTCGTTTTCTGCATTATTGATTACTATTATAAACCAATATCCAATTTATTTCAACAACAATATTTTACTTTTTTCCACTATTGACAAAGTTTGTGTGATTAATTTATTATTGTACACTAAGATATCAAGAAATTAGTAATTATCACTATAAACACATAAAGGCTTTTCTGAGAGAAAGTAATGTAAGTACAGTTGTCTTGCTTTTTGTTCCTTTTGAATGCGGTGCTTTGTCGGACTTTACTGTCCATATTTCGGCACCGACCTTTGCCTGAGCTGTTTCATCAATATCGCTTAAATCCGTAAACATAAACCGAGCCGAGAACAAACCATATTGATACAAGCTGTGTTGTAAAGCCTTTTCATAGCAACATAAATATTGCAAAGCCTATCCACACTATCGGCATATGAGCATTTTTGTATTTACATTCCGTTATACCATTCCGATTTTATGTAAAAAGTGCATAAAAATACCGACAAGTATTAGCATAGAACGCCATTACTTGTCGGCAATAATTTTAATATCACATTCCTTGTTCAAAAATATAGAGGTACAAATCTTCAAGAGTTGGTTTTGCGGTTGTGTATTGGCAGTCTGTCGGCGGGTTATCGGTCACGATGCGGACTATTATGCTGTTGTCGTTGTGACAGAGATTTGAAACACGGTAATTGTCTTGAAAATATTTTAAATCTTCCCTTTGAATTTCGACCTCAAAGACTTTATTTTCAAGCTCCTTTGTCAACTTATTCGGGGAATCGTGGGAGATGAGCTGACCTTTTTTAAGCAAAATAATCTCCTTTGCGATAAACTCAATATCCGACACAACATGGGTGGAGATTAGGACAATTTTATCCTCGGCAATCTCGCTGATGAAGTTGCGGATACGAATTCTCTCTTTTGGGTCAAGGCCCGCAGTCGGTTCATCAAGAATCAAAATTTTCGGGTCATTCAAAAGTGCCTGAGCAATCAAGGCTCTTTGTTTCATACCTCCCGAAAATCCGCCGAGTTTTTTATGTGCCGCATTAGTGAGATTTACCGTATTAAGAAGTGAGGTTATTTTTTCCTTAGCCTCCTTCTTTTTTAATCCCTTTAATGCAGCCATATACCACAGAAAGCGATTGAGAGTAAAATCATCATATAATCCCTGTTGCTGCGGCATATAGCCAAGGACAGAACGATAGTTCTTACCAAGCTTTTTGATATTTTCACCGCCGTAAACCACCTCTCCGCCGTCGGCATTGAGGTTGTCGGTGATAATGTTCATCAGCGTGGACTTGCCTGCTCCGTTCGGTCCGAGCAAGCCGTATACTCCCGGAGTTAAGGTAACGCTGAAATTATCAAGCGCCTTTACCGAGCCCTTTTTATAGGTTTTGCTGATACAATTTAAAGCTAATTCCATATTTACAACCTCTTTTGCCTTGAAACTTAAATTATAAATTTCGTACTTTTGCGCTTGGGGACAAAGATAATCAGAGCCGATACTGCGATTATCAGCAGACAAACGGCGGTGATTATGCCGATAACGGCTGTCTGAGCATTATTTGAAAATGCCGATACCATACGGATTTTGCTGTTATCAATGAACACCACGCAGGGTATAAGGAGCAAGCCGCTTGAAATTATCATTGTCACAAACTGATTTTTAAATATGTAGGAGAGCAGATAGACCAAAGCCGTTGCGCCGACTGCCGCAAGCAGATGAACAAAGCCGAGAGCAAGAATATATCCGCCCACGGTTATGCCGCTTGTCAGAGCCGAAAAATCTCTTGAATATGCAAGCGGTAAATCAAATGATGCCGTGCCGAAGGTCTTGATAAAGTTGAGCATATGCGGCAGATAGATTAAGATATAGGAAATCACCGTGGTAATCAGGACGGTCAAGAGCTTTATAATCAACAGCCTCGCTTTGCCGTGCTTATTTGCCGAAATCAAGTTAACCATAGAGGTCTTGTATTCAATCGCCAAAATGTTGGAGGTACAGAAGATAACCACGGCTAAGAGCAGAGCAAAATACTCCCACTCCCTAAAGGTGTCCATAGTCAGCCGCTTGTTCACCACTTCATTGACAAGTGCAGGCTTTTCGCCCGTCAGCTCAGCCTTTCCGTTAACATATTCAAGCTGAGCGCAAATGTCCTCAAATGCCATTCCTCTTATGCTTAAAATACCATCAATGGTATTGAGCCTGTTCGTTTTTTCCTCAGCCGAAATCGTGTTGTCGGCTGAAATCTCCTCGGCTTCTCTTGCAAGCTCCTCAAAATAAGCTCTTTCACTCTCGATAAAATCATACTTTTCCTCGTCAAGCTCACCCTCAAGCGTTTGCATATAGGTGTCATAGGCGCTTTCCTGAGGACTTATGAATATAATACTCAAATCATCATTGTAGCTGACAAAGCCGAGAGCCACGAGGATAATTACTGCGACGAGGGCGAAGGAGGTTTTGTAGTGCTTGTAAGCCTCGCCGCTGTATATTCTCACACTTCCGTTGATTTTCTTAAACCGTCCGAGCCGTGACATAAGCCTGTCGAGCAAAACGAGCTTTCCGTTATGCTGTGACAGCCTTGAAAACGCCAATGTCGTTCCAAAAACTCCGACAACGAAGAGAGCTATAGCTAAGCCGATGAAAATGGTGATTATGTTAATCGGCTGTGAAAAAATATTGACATTCTGATAACAGCCGAAAATATTGTTGCCGCTGATAAGGTAGAAAATATTTATAAATTTTAGCGAAGCCAACACAGAGCTACCGTCAATGAAAATGAAGCAGGAAAATTCAAAAATCAGTGCCGCCGCCAAGATTAAATAGGTCTTTGCGGAGGACTTGATGACCACGAATAAAAATGCCGTGAGCATTGACAGAGAGCAGAGCAAAAGCGTTTTGCCGAGTACCCACAAAATCAGGTATTCAAGCATTGTAACATTTAATGCGCAGTTTAAAAACAGCTCGCTCGACTGCACGGGGCGGCTCAAATCTCCAAAGCCGTAGACTGTGCCTGCCGTCATAATGTTGCTCGCATAGAACAGCAGACTAACAACCGCCGTAACGCTCAAAACAACCAAGAGCTTGCAGGCTATTGTTGACAGTCTGCCCTTTGCCGTTGACCGCACAAGAATATAAAGTCCCTTTTCTCTTTCAACGGAGAACATCAAAATATTGACGAGCAATACGATAATCAGCAAAATATAGCTTGAAACCTCATATGAGGTTGCGGCTTCAACCGCCTTGTTGTTGCCGAGGATGGGCTTAACACCTTTAACCTCGGCAAAATCCATGGGAGTTTTTTCAATATTTCTGAACGAAAAGCTGTCCGGCTCTGCAAAAATGGAAAAGCTGCTCTGTTGCTCGGCTCTCGACTTCATATTGGAAATAAACTCTTCATAGCTGTCTATGTGAGAGAGCTGAGCCTGTATGTTGCTTAGCATAACCGAGCGGTTAAACAGCTCATCATCGTTCAAGTCCAAGCCTGCCGCATTGTCATACAGCTTTGGATATTTTTTCCTGTATACATCTGCATTTCCGTTGTGCAAAAGAATTTGTGCAATCTGTATCTCCGTGTTCTTGCTTTCAAAGAACGCATTTTTATCCTCTGCGCCGTTACATTCCCGAATAAGCTGTTCATATGCCCCGACATCACTTGAAATTGCCGAATTTTCATAATCAGAGGATTGAAGCATTACGAAAAACAGAGAATCAGCACAGAAAAAGGCGATGATGCAAATAAGAAATATTTTGTTTGAAAACAGCTTTAAATATTCGCTACCTGCAATTCTCATTCAACTCTCGCCTGTCCCTCTACATAATAATTGCTGTCCTTCTTTTCAGCCCATTTCAGCTTGCAAAGCTTGGTGAATTTTATAGTTTCTCCGCCGATTGAGCCGAGTTGACTTTTATCCGCCATAGCTAAAATTCGTTCTCCGTTATCATCTACAGATTCAAAAATAAAATATTCATTATCCTGTGGATTAATATTATTGCATACTTTATTTTCAAATTCAGGCGGAACATACGAATCTATCTCATTCATATTTAAATCGTAAACCGTAATAATCTGTTTTTCTGCATCTTTTCTAGTAACCTGCACACAATTATCACCATATATGTATTTTCCATCGGTTGAATATTGCAAATTATCTTTATGAGCTATTGTGAAAAAGCTTTCCTTTACATTTCCATCCAAATCGCATTTAAGATAAACATTTTCATCCGAATTTTTATCGTAATAGGACGCAATCATTGTGTCATCTAAAAAGAAATTATAAGACACCTGATAGCCTTTAGCTTTAGGAATGTCATTAATCTCTAATGTATCCAAATTGATACATTTGATACTTAAACCGGGTCCTTCCTCTTTTTCATTTCTCTCGTCGGCAGTAAAGTAAAAATAATTCTTATACGCGCATATTTGAGAAACAGCTCTCAAGCCGGACTCAATATAGTAATCCGTTTTGTATAGAATCTGCGGTTCTGATTTAGGTGAATCAAGAGGTATTCTGATTACTGATGAATCAGTAGAGCAATAAAAATATCCCCTGTGTATGAACCATTCAAAAGCATAAAAATTAAAGTTTCCCGTAAGATTTTCCCTTTGGCTTCCATCAGGCTTCATACGCATAAGATATGTATTGTAATTTATATAGCTCTTGTCATACTCTCCGCATAAAGCATACAAATATCCATCATTATATTGTATTTGGGGCATCTCCGTTAAGTTTAAATAAGCATCGCAAGTTTCAGGGTCATCGTGAGTACAATTTGGTTTTGAACAAAGAGGAGTAGCCTTTTTTGTTTCTTTATCAATAAAAATCACGATTCCGTCCTCACCGATATAATAATAACCTTTATCTGATTTTGTCATAGGTGCATTTCCGCCAATATGGTACATTAGCTGCATATCTGTTGCATAATTTATATATGCATCATCGGAATTTGAGTATGAAGATTTATTCGTACAGCCATAAAAAAATACAGCAGCACAAATTATTAAAAGTAATGCCATCATTGCAGTTGTTTTCTTCATTGGAATACCTCTCACAGTTTTTCTTTTTTAAAACAATTTTGAGACATAAAATAAAAGAGATTCA
>OGQY01002037.1_pt1 | contig 12733 bp, 10 predicted proteins | sample 1553361 | NCBI WGS metagenome assembly OGQY01 (sample SAMEA2579963, study PRJEB22360) | human gut metagenome | reverse complement strand
GAGCGGCGCGAGCCGGTCGCGCATCTCCGTGCGCGACTTGCCCGCGAGCACGAGGGGCAGGCAGATGTTGTCTTCGAGCGAAAACGTGTCGAGAAGGCTGAAGTCCTGAAAGACGAAGCCCAAGTTGTCGCGGCGGAAGGCCGCGGCGGTCTCCTCGGGAATTTCCGAGAGGTTTTTGCCGCCGAGCAGCACCGTGCCGCCGCTCGGCTTGTCGAGCGCGGCGAGGATATTGAGAAGCGTCGTTTTGCCGCTGCCGCTCTCACCCATGATGGCGACATATTCGCCGCCTTCAACGGTGAAGCTGACATTTTTGAGCGCTTGGACCTTGCTGCCGCCAAAGCGCGTGGTGTAGGTCTTTTGAAGACCGGTAACAGTCAGAATTTGCATGGAGGGTCTCCTTTCAGGTAAATGAATTTTGCGTCGCAAGTTGACATAATCTTTGAATTTTGGGAAATCCGGACGTAAAAAGGGTGCAGAAAAGCAGCCGGAAAAGCGGAGGCTTTTCGCGGCTGCTTTTTCAGGAAATGCGTTACTCGAGATTCAGTTTTTTCGTCGTGAAGTACCACGTCACGGCGTAGCCCGCCGCGGCGAAGAGCAGTTCGCCGAACATCCCCCAGAGGAGCAGCAGCTCGACGCTCGCGGGCGCGCTGTAAATGTCCAGATTCATCCAGCGCGTGGGGTTGGCGTTGAAAAACGCGCCGATCATGGCGATGGCGGTGAACTGTGCGACCTCGAAGAACACAAGAACGAGAACGGTTGTCCAGAGTGACTTGTGCTTATTGAAGCTGTAGCCGATGGAGAAGGCGGCGTACACCACGAGCGACGCGGCGGAGATCGTCATAACGAAGTTGCCGAGCAGCTCAAGCAAAATGAGCAGCGCATGGCCGCGCAGCGAGGCGTCCATCTGAGAAAATGCCGTGAAGAAATCGACGAAGTTTTCCGGCACATAGCGAAGGGAAGCCCAGTCGGAGGCGGCGATCAGCAGCGAGAGAACGCCCACGAGGAATGCCGCGGCGTACCACACGGCGGAGACGATGAGCTTGGAGGCGAGCAGCTCATGTACACTCACGGGGAGCGTCAGCGTGAGATAGCCCTCGTCCTTGAGCACATGGTCGCGCCAGCGGACGGCGGAGAGCACCAGCGGCGCAAGCCCCAGCGCGCCAAGACCCATCACAAAGCCGATGACCAGCAGTACGCCGATGAGCTGTAAGAGCCAGGGAATGTGCTCGCCGTTCAGGAGCAGTTGAGAAAAACGCATCAGCGCCGTCAGCGCCAGCATTCCAAGAAAGACCGGCCACATGATGCGGCCCGTTGCACGAAATTCGTGCTTAATGAGTTTACTCAGCATCTGAATACCTCCCGGAAGAGCTCGTCCACGCTCTTGCCCTTTTCATCTCGAATGGTCTCCACGCTCTCGTGGAGCATGACCTGCCCCTCGCGCAGGAACACGACCTCGTCAAGGATCTGTTCGACGTCGGCGATCAGGTGCGTGGAGATGATGACCGCTGCGTCCTCACTGTAGTTGCCGATGATCGTGCGCAGGATGTAGTCGCGCGTCGCGGGGTCGACGCCGCCGATCGGCTCGTCAAGAAGATAAAGCTTTGCCTCGCGGCTCATCGTGAGGATGAGCTGCGTCTTCTCGCGCATGCCCTTGGAAAGTGTCTTGATCTTCTGCGTGCGGTCAAGGCCGAGGTTCATCAGCATCTGCTCGGCAAGGCCGCGGCGGAAGTCTAAGTAAAAGTCACCGTAGTAGTCGAGCGCCTGCGCGATGCTCATCCAGCCGGGCAGCGTGTCGCGGTCGGGCAGATAGGAAACGATCGCCTTCGTTGCGCGAGACGGCTTTTTGCCGTCGATCAGCAGTTCGCCCGACGTCGGCGTCAGAAGGCCGTTGCAAAGCTTGATGAGCGTCGTTTTGCCGCTGCCGTTCGGGCCGAGAAGGCCCACGATGTGCCCCGGCTCGATCGTGAGATCGACGCTCTTGAGCGCTTCTCTGGCACCGTAGCTTTTGGTGAGCGCCTTACATTCTAAAATACTCATTCTTCATCCTCCTTTGCTCCCTCGATGAGGGAGATGATCTCCTGCCTGCCGCAGCCGAGCGTTTTCATCGAGCGAAGAAACTCGCTCACGCGCTCGTCGGCAATGCGGAGTTTTGCGTTTACGATCATGTTTTCATTTTCCGTGACGAACCGTCCCGCCGTGCGCTGGGAAAAGACCAGACCCTCGCGCTCAAGCTCCGTGAGCGAGCGCTGCACGGTGTTGGGGTTGACACCGGCCTCCAGCGCCAGCTCGCGCACTGAGGGAAGCTTTTCCCCCGGGGCGTAGACGCCCGAGACGATGGCCTCCGTGAGCCGCTGGATCAGCTGGGAGTAGATCGGTTGGTCATTGCGAAAGTTCCAATCCATCGTGACTCTCCTTTGTATCACTGTATTAAGCAATTAGTACAATAGTACATCGAGCGGCGTTTGTCAATGGGTTTTTGAAAAATATTTCAAAAATTTTTGCAAGGAGAAAAACGTGAAACCGGCACAAAAATGTGAAACAGATGTTGCATTTGACGGAAAATGTGGTATCATAGATTCGAACAAATGTTGGAAGGGGCGCACGACGATGGAGAAATTATCCAGAATGCAGCAGCGCGTGTACGATTACATTGAAGAGAGCATCGCTTTGCACGGCTATGCGCCCTCCGTGCGCGAGATCGGCGAGGCGCTGGGGCTCAAGTCGCCCTCCACCGTCCATTTCCACATCAAGCATTTGCAGGAGATGGGACTCATCGAAAAGAGCGCGGGCAAGGGCCGCGCCATCACGCTCAAAAAGCAGCCGCAGGAAGCACCTGCCGCCCCTGTGCGGCCGGAGGAAGCGGCCGACGAGCTTTCCTCGCGCCGCCGCGTGCCCATCGTCGGCAACGTCGCCGCCGGCAGCCCGATTCTGGCGCAGGAGTGCATCGAGGATTACCTGACGTTCGATACCGGCGGGCACGATGACGAGTATTTTGCCCTGCGCGTGCGCGGCGAGTCGATGCTCGGCGTCGGTATTTTGCCGGACGATCTGGTTGTCGTCCACCGCCAGAGCATCGCGCAGAACGGGCAAATCGTCGTTGCGCTGCTTGGCGACGAGGCCACGGTCAAAACGCTCAAGCGCAAGGGCAGCGAGGTCTGGCTCCTGCCCGCAAACCCCGACTATCAGCCCATCGACGGCCGCGAGAGCACGATTTTAGGCCGCGTTGTCGCCGTGGTGCGCCAGTATTAAAAGAAACGAAAAAAGCTCCTCCGCAAAAAATGCGGAGGAGCTTTTTTGTCATATTGGGATACGGTTTATCTTCTGCTGCGTGCCTATCCCTTGTCGAAGTGTACCGCCCAGTTTGCAAGCCCGTAGAACGGGGAGGAGGCGGTGGGCGTCAAGCCGTCGATGAGACCGCTCGGCGTCAGGACGGACGAGGTTCGGAACGCAATGGGCGCGATGGGCGCGCTTTGGTCGAGATAGCGGTACAGCGTGCGTGCGGTCTCCTCACTCTCGCTTTGGAGGAAGGTGTCGAGCAGCGTATCGCACTGTTCGTCGGCGTAGCCGCCGTAGTTGAGCGCGCCGCCGGTGCGCACGAGCGGGGAGATGTCCCAATCCGCCGTCAGACGGACTTCGCCGAGATAGAGGTCAAAGTTCCCGTTTTGCAGCGCGGTCAGATAGTCGTTCCAGGGCAGCGCACGCACCTTGATCGTCAGCGCGCCGTCTGAGAGCGTGCGGCTGAGATAGTCGGCGATGGAGACCTTGAAGGAATCGCTTTCGCTGACGAGGATCGTCAGCGTGCGGGGGCGGGAATCCGTCACGCCTGCATTTTCCAACGTTGCCGTAAGCGAGGGGGAAGCGAGCGCTTCTGCCATCTCCGCGGGATAGAGACTTGCGCTCGGCGAGAGCGGGAAACGCGCCGCCTTTGCGTGACCGGCAAGATAGCCCGTCGTAATGGTGCTGCGGTCGATCGCGCCTGCGATGGCGCTGCGCAGCGCCGCGTCGGAGAGCAGCGTGCGCTGTGCGTTGAAGCCAAGGTAGATCATGTTCGCGGTTGCGTAATCGGTGATCTGGATCTCCGCGCTGCGAAGATCCCCCGTGCCGCTTGTCAGGTCGGATAAGAGCAGATGCACCTCGCGCGAGGAAAAAAGGTACGCCGCCGTGTCCGTATCCTTAGCGGCGCGCAGCTCGATGCGCTCAAACGGCAGGGCGCCGCCGTGCCAGTCGGCGCTCCGCTTCAGGAATGCGCCGTCGCCGTCTGTGACGAAGAGATACGGCCCGGTGCCGAGCGGTACGGTGCTTTTCTCCGATCCCGCCTTGACGATGGGAATATCAAGCAATGCGGGGAAGGCGCTGTCTGCGCGCGAGAGGGTGACGATGAGCGCACCGCCGCTTGCGCGCATTGAGGAGACATTTGCGAAGCGCGCGCTGTAGCGCTCGCTCTGCTGTGCGCGGCGGAGCGTGGCAAGCGCGTCGTTTGCCGTCAGAGCGCTGCCGTCGGAAAAGCTGGCGTCGTCGCGCAGATAAAAGGTGTAGCTCGTGCCGTCGTCGCTGCGTTCATAGCGGCTGCACAGAACGTTTTGCGGCGCAAACGATTCGTCCAGTGCGAAAAGTCCTTCATAGAGCAGCGCGCCGAGCACCTGCTGTATGCCGTCGGGGCAGGTGAGAGGGTCGAGCGTGACGCCTTGCAGGTAAGGAAGCGCAAACGACGTGATCGGCGTCAGGGGGGAGTTGTCCGCTTCCTGCTCCGGCGGTTCTTCCCAGAAGTCGTTTCCTTCGTCGCTCACGTCGCTGCTCCAGCAGCCCGCGAGCGAGAGCGAGAGTGCGAGCGCGCACAGGAGCGCGGCGAGCCGCCGCTTCACAGCATATCCTCCGTCAGGCAGATCATCGCGGCCATGCCGCCGCGCTTTTCGCCCATCGCACGGTGCGACCAGTAGCGCTCGGGGTGGCATTTGGTGCAGTCGGGGTGAACGTCGATGCGCGCGGGGTCGATCCCGGCGCGCAGCAGCCACAGGCGGTTGATCTCCTTTAAGTCGATGTGGAACTTGTCGCCGCGCTGCTCGATGCGCTCGTCCATTGCGGGGTCGAGCAGCGCGAAGAAGGCGTCCGCCACGTCACGGTCGGTCTCAAAGCAGCATTTGCCGATGCTCGGGCCGATGGCGGCGCGCAGCGTGTAGGGGTCTGCGCCGTAGCAGCTCATCATCGACACCGCGGCCTTGAGTGCGATGCCGGCCGCCGTGCCGCGCCAGCCGGCATGCACTGCGCCGATGGAGCGCGAGGTGGGGTCGTAGAGCGTGATGACGCAGCAGTCTGACCCATAGGCGAACAGCGGCAGATTCGGCACGTTTGTGATGAGCCCGTCGGCGTCGTAGGGGCGGTCATTCCAGAGGATCTTGCCCGCGTCCTCCTCGCACGCAACGCGCACAAGGTCAGAATGGATCTGGCGGCAGCCCACGGCACGCGAGGCGTCAATGCCCACAGCCTCACCGAGCAGACGATAGTTTTCAAGAAGATTTTCGCTGCGATCTCCCCTGTTGTCGGCAAAATTGAGCGAATCAAACGGCGCGGGGCTCACTCCGCCGTGGCGCGTGGTGAAAGCGTGCACTGCGCCAGGCACGGCGGAGAGCACGTCGGAGGTGTCGAAAATAAGACCATTGTGGTTGTGTTCCGAAAAAGACATCAAAGTGCCTCCTTTCCTTTTGGGCAAGGGGGCTGCTCTCCTTCGGGAAAGAGAACAGCCCCCTTACATTCAAATCACTTCAAGCGATGGGTCATCTGCCGCAGCACTGCTTGTACTTTTTACCGCTGCCGCAGGGGCAGGGGTCGTTGCGGCCGATCTTCTGCACCTTGCGCGGCTGCTTTTTTACGGTGCCGTCGCCGGAGGTGGAGGCGACGATGCCGTCAGCCACGCGCTCGCGCTTGACCTCGCCCTCGGTCTTGACGCGGGCGGAGAAGATGCGGCGCACCGTGTCGCCCTGAATGGCGGCGATCATATCCTCAAACATCGTGAGGGATTCCTGCTTGTAAACGTCGATGGGCTTGTTGTTGCCGTAGGACTGCAAACGGATAGCTTGACGCAGCTCGCTCATCGCGTCGATGTGATCCATCCAGTATTCGTCGACCACGCGCAGCAGTACCACGCGCTCCAGCTCGCGCATGATGGGCGAGGTGACGGCGTTTTCCTTGGCCTCGTAGTAGCTCTCCGCTGCGGCATAGAAACGCTCGGTCAGGTCTTCTGCGGAGAGACCTGCGAGGGAAGAGCCTGCCACAGCGCCGCGCGGGAAGTAGGTGCCCTCGCAGCTCTTGAGCGCATCGGCGCGGTGCTCGTCGTCCGTCTTGTCGTGCTCGCCAAAGGCGAAGGCGACCTGACTTTCGATGCTGCTTCTCAGCATGTTCAGAATGGTGGGCTTGATGTCCATGCCGTCGAGCACCTGCTTGCGCTGACCGTAGATGATCTCGCGCTGCTTGTTCATCACGTCGTCGTATTCGAGCGTGCTCTTGCGGTACTGGAAGTTGCGGGACTCGACGCTCGTCTGCGCGTTTTCGATGGCCTTGGAGAGGGTCTTGTTTTCGATCGGCGTATCCTCGTCGAGATTGAAGCGCTCCATCAGATTGGTGATGCGTTCGCCGCCGAAAAGACGCAGCAGATCGTCCTCAAGCGAGAGGTAGAAGCGCGTTTCGCCCGGGTCGCCCTGACGGCCGGCACGGCCGCGCAGCTGGTTGTCGATACGGCGGGAATCGTGGCGTTCGGTGCCGATGATGAAAAGGCCGCCCGCCTCGCGGACCTTGTCCGCCTCGCCGGAGATCTCCTCACGGTGCTTTTCCAGCGCCTTTGCAAACATGTCGCGCGCGTCGAGGATCTCCTGATTGTCCGTTTCGGCGTAGCCGGTCGCCTCGGCAATCAGTTCATCGGAAAGGCCTGCCTTGCGCAGGTCGTTCTTCGCCATGTATTCGGCGTTACCGCCGAGCATGATATCGGTACCACGGCCTGCCATGTTCGTTGCGACCGTAACCGCGCCGAGTTTACCGGCCTGCGCGACGATCTCGGCTTCCTTTTCGTGGTTCTTCGCGTTCAGGAGGTTGTGCTTGATGCCCTCGCGGGAGAGAAGATAGGAGAGCTTTTCGTTCTTCTCGATCGACACCGTACCGACCAGAACGGGCTGCCCCTTGGCGTGGCATTTTTTCACCTGCTCGATGACGGCGCGATACTTTGCCGCCTCGGTCTTGTAGACGACGTCGGGGTCGTCGATACGGGCGATGGGACGGTTCGTCGGGATCTCGATGATGTCGAGGTTATAGATCGTGCCGAATTCTTCTTCCTCCGTCAGCGCCGTACCGGTCATACCGGAGAGCTTGCCGTAGAGGCGGAAGTAGTTCTGGAAGGTGATGGTCGCAAGGGTCTTGCTCTCGCGTGCGACCTCCACGTGCTCCTTGGCCTCGATCGCCTGATGAAGACCTTCGCTGTAGCGGCGGCCGAACATCAGTCGGCCGGTGAACTCGTCGACGATGACGACCTGACCGTCCTTGATGACATAGTCAATGTCGCGCTTCATCGTGCCGTGCGCCTTGATGGCCTGGTTGATGTGGTGCGCGATGGTGGAGTTTTCAGGATCGGAAAGGTTTTCAAGGCCGAAGAATTCCTCGGCCTTCTTCACGCCGCGGGCGGTGAGCGTCGCGGTCTTGGCCTTTTCATCGACGATGTAATCCGCGTCGATGTTGACGTCCTCTTCCTCCTTGTCGTCGCTCTCGGCGATGACCTTTTTGCGGAAGCCTCGCACGAGGCTTTCCGTGCGGGAGTACATCTCCGTGGACTTTTCGCCCATGCCGGAGATAATGAGCGGCGTGCGCGCCTCATCGATCAAAATGGAGTCGACCTCGTCGACGATGGCGAAGGCGTGTCCGCGCTGGACAAGCTCGCTTGCGTAGATGGCCATGTTGTCACGCAGATAGTCGAAGCCCATCTCGTTGTTCGTGCCGTAGGTGATGTCCGCGGCGTAGGCCTTGCGGCGCTCCTCACCCGTGAGATCGTGGACGATCAGACCGACCGTCAACCCTAAGAAGCGGTGAACCTTGCCCATCCACTCGCTGTCTCGCTTGGCAAGGTAATCGTTCACGGTGACGATGTGTACGCCATTGCCGGTCAGGGCGTTGAGGTAGGCGGGGAGGGTAGCGACCAGCGTTTTACCTTCACCGGTCTTCATCTCGGCGATGCGTCCCTGGTGGAGCACAACACCGCCGACAAGCTGCACGCGATAGGGGTACAGCCCCAGCACGCGGCGGGACGCCTCGCGCACGGTGGCAAACGCCTCAGGCAGGATATCGTCAAGCGTTTCGCCGTTTTGCAGGCGGGACTTGAACTCCGGTGTTTTGGCCTGCAGCTCCGTATCGCTCATCGCCTTGTATTCTTCCGCCATCGCTTCGATCTTATCGACGATGGGGTAGATGCTTTTGAGCTCACGGTCACTGTAAGAGCCGAACATTTTGCTGAAAAAACCCATATAACAAAACTTCCTTTCGTGGGAGCATAATGACACGCCTACAAGTATAGCATCCCTCTGCGCGATATGCAAAGGGAAATTTGCTGTACAATATGAATGGACTGTAAATAAATTCCGCCGACGCGCTGTGCATGGCTTGCACTCTGCATTGCTGCTGTGGTAAAATGCGATATAAGATCGTATAGGAGAATGAAACGTCCCCCAACGGCGGAGGACAGAACGTGAGGAAAAGCTTTTTCATCTGATCCAATGATCGAAGGAGGACTAACGCATGAAACTGCACTTTTACGGAGCTGACCGCTGCGTGACAGGCTCCTGCCACTGTTTGGAGATCAACGGCAAGAAGATCCTCGTTGACTGCGGCTTGCAGCAGGGGCGCGATGAGCTGGACAACCGCTACCTCGCCTTTGCCCCCGGCAGCATCGACATTCTGCTCGTCACCCACGCGCACATCGACCATACCGGCCGCATCCCGCTGCTGGTGAAAAACGGCTTTCACGGCCGGATCCTCACAACGCGCGTGACGGCTGATTTGATGAAGATTATGCTGCTCGACTCCGCTCACATTCAGGAGAGCGACGCGGAGTACGAAAACCGCAAGGGCGAGCGCGCGGGCCGCGAGCATGTCGATCCGCTCTACACCGAGCAGGACGCGCTGGACGTCTTCAAGTACGTGACGACCTGCGAGTATAAAGAAAAGGTCGACCTCTGCGAGGGGGTAAGCGCGGTGTTCACCGACGCGGGCCATCTGCTCGGTTCCGCGTCCATCACGCTTGAGCTGGAAGAAAACGGCGTGCACAAGACGATCGTCTTCTCCGGCGATATCGGCAACGTCGACCAGCCCATTATCCGCGACCCGCAGCTTCTCAAAAAGGCCGACTACGTCGTGATGGAGTCGACCTACGGCGACCGCAACCACACCGAGGTCTGGAGCTATACCGACGAACTGGCGCAGATCATCGACGAGACGCTCGGCAAGGGAGGCAACGTTGTGATCCCGTCGTTCGCCGTCGGGCGCACGCAGGAGCTTTTGTACTTTATCCGCGAGATCAAGGATCAAAAGCTCGTCAAGTCGACGCCGAACTTCCCCGTGTACATCGACTCGCCCCTTGCCAAGGCGGCGACGACTGTGTTCTGCGGCGACCTGCACGGCTATCTTGATGAGCAGGCGCTCGATCTTGTCAAGGACGGCACGCACATGTTCACTTTCCCGAACCTCAACCTTGTTGAGTCGAGCGAAGAGTCCAAGATGCTCAACATGGACTCGACGCCCAAGGTCATCATTTCCGCCTCCGGTATGTGCGACGCCGGCCGCATCCGCCACCATTTGAAGCACAACCTCTGGCGCGCGAACAGCGCGGTCGTGTTCGTCGGCTTCCAGTCGCCCGGCACGCTGGGCCGTCGGCTGCTCGATGGCGTTGAAAAGGTCAAGCTCTTCGGCGAGGAGATCGCCGTCAAGGCAAAGATCGTCAACTTCCAGGGCCTTTCCTCCCACGCCGACCACGACCACCTCATCGAGTGGATCAAGGCCTTCGACCCGAAGCCTGCGCATGTGTTCGTCGTCCACGGCGACGAGGACGTTGCGCCCGTGTTTGCCGAAGAGCTCAATTCCCTCAGCTTCCATGCGCACGCGGCCAAGTTTACCGAGTGTTACGACCTTGCCGCAAACGAAATGGTCAGCGAGGGTTATATTTCCGAGCGCAAGCGCACGGCGCAGAAGTCCCGCGCGGACAATCTCTATGCAAAGCTTGTCTCGGCGGCGGAGTCGCTGCTGGCGCTTGCCAAGCACTGCAAGGGAAGACCCAACAAGGATATTTCCGCGTTCACGGGCCAGATCATCAGTCTGATCGAGCGTTTCCGCGATTGATCGTATATATCAAAAAAGCTGCTTCGCGCACAAGCGCGAAGCGGCTTTTCTGAGAGGGAGAAACTATGGAGCTTGCCAAAAATCAGGAGCATATTGTTGCCATCGAGGGCTATGGCGAGGGCGGTATGGGCGTTGCGCGCATCGACGGGCGCGTTGTGTTTGTCCACGGCGCGCTGCGCGGCGAGACGTGCCGCGTGCTGATCCTCAAGACGCTCAAGAGCGTCGCCTTTGCCAAAGTGCTCGAGGTGATCGAGCCGTCAGGCGCGCGCGTTGAATCGGACTGTCCGTACTTCCCGCGCTGCGGCGGCTGCACCTATCGCCACATGAGCTACGAAGAGGAGCTGCGCCTCAAAAAGCAGCGCGTGCAGGACAATCTCGCGCGCATCGGCGGCAGCGCTGTCGTGGTGGAGGAAATCCTTGGTGCCGCGGATACGCTGCGTTACCGCAACAAGGCGCAGTACCCTGTGTCGAAGGACGGGCGAGTGGGTTTTTACCGCGCCCGCACGCACGAGGTCATCGAGTGCGAGCAGTGCCTTCTTGTAAAGAGCGAGGCCGACGCTGCGGCGGAGGCGCTGCGCGAATATATGCGGCGCTGCCGCGTTGCGGGATACGACGAAAAGACCGGCCGCGGCCTTGTCCGCCATCTCTATGTCCGCTCGAACGCAACGGGAGAGAGCCTGATCTGCGTGCTTGTGAACGGAGATAGACTTCCCAAAGAAGACCGGCTCGTCACACTCCTGCGCGATGCGTGCCCGGAGTGCGCCGGCATCGTGCTCGGCACGAACACGAAAAAGGGCAACGTCATCCTTGGCGACCGCTACCGCACGCTCTGGGGGAGCGACCGGCTTGAGGATACGCTCTGCGGCAAGACGTTCCGGCTCAGCGTGCCGTCGTTCTATCAGGTCAACCGCGCGCAGGCAGAGCGATTGTACGCAAAGGCCATCGAATTTGCAGATCTCACGGGTCGGGAGACGGTGCTCGATCTCTACTGCGGCGCGGGTACCATCACGCTTGCGCTCTCCGATCACGCGAAGAAGGTCCTCGGCGCGGAGATTGTGCCGGAGGCCATCGACGATGCGCGCGAAAATGCTGTGCGCAACGAGGTCAAAAACGTGGAATTCTTCTGCGGCGATGCGTCCGATGTGGCAAAAAAGCTCGCGCAGGAACATCTGCGCCCCGATGTCATCACCGTTGACCCGCCGCGAAAGGGGTTCGCGCCCGACGTGGTGGAGAGCATCGCTGAGATGCAGCCGGAGAGAGTCGTGTACGTCTCCTGCGACAGCGCGACCATGGCGCGCGACGTGAAGCGCTTTGCGGAGCTGGGGTATACCGCCACGCGCGCCGCCGCGGTTGATATGTTCCCGAGAGCGGACCATATCGAGACGGTTGTCTTGCTTTCCAAGGGTGAGGTTGACTCGAAAAAGATTCGGGTTGAGTTCTCTTTGGAAGATATGGATATGTCCGAATTTCAGGATGGGGCAACCTACACCCAGATCAAGGACTATGTGCTGGAGCATAGCGGGTTAAAGGTATCCAACCTTTATATCTCGCAGATTAAACGAAAATGTGGGATTGAGGTCGGCAAGAACTACAATCTGCCCAAATCCGAAGATTCCAGACAGCCCCAGTGTCCGCCGGAAAAAGAGAAAGCAATCCGAGAAGCTATGAAATATTTTGGGATGATTTAATATCCCATATTATGGAGGTTGCTTATGGATAGATTGATTTCTTGTGAGTTCAACATGGATAATGCTTGTGTGGAACTAAAATTTGCAAATGGCAGCATGATTGCCATTGATACCATCGCCGTGGAGAATGAGGTTGCCGATAATATGTATCAGCGGTCAGAATTGGATTATCTGATCTACAATGATCCGATTGGATATGCAGACTTGATATTGAACGGTGATCCCGAAATTTATCTAAAAACTGTAACTGAATGTAAACCCTTAGATTAAAACTCAGCCCTCTGCCTTTTCCTTGGCAGAGGGCCGTTTTTTGCTTAACAGTTATTGAGCATCCCTTAATTGCTCTACAACGCTGCATTTCGCTGCGTTGTCATACATCATGCAGGGAATCAGCCACCCCAGCAGAAGAAATACCGGAATTGTCAGCAGGACAGGCAGAATGGTGAATCGATACTCAAAGAACCAGAACATACTGCCCAGCATTTTTCCTGCAAGAGGTCCCACCGCCAGCGACAGAATAAAGGCCGCCGCTACGGAGGACATTGCGTAAAACAATCCCTCGTAGATCAGCATGGTTTTGAGCTGCCGGTTCGTCATTCCTACAGCCTGAAGCACAGCAAATTCACGGCGGCGGGAAAGAATACCGGTCATCATGGCGTTGAAGAAATTTAAGAGTCCCA
>OGQY01002035.1_pt1 | contig 12743 bp, 10 predicted proteins | sample 1553361 | NCBI WGS metagenome assembly OGQY01 (sample SAMEA2579963, study PRJEB22360) | human gut metagenome | reverse complement strand
GGGGACATTCTCTCCAACCTGATCTGGTGCGGCATGATGATATGGCTCTCCTTCTGCGCCATTCGTGGGCTTGTCTATGCGAAAACGCAGACGGGCGCGGCGCGGAATATGCGGTACTTCCATAGCGGCGTGCTGTGCTTTGTCGTCTCGGAGTATCTGCTCTGGACGGCGGGCTGCTTCTGGCCGGATACCTCACCGGCAAGCCCAACCTTCTGGTGCGATATGCTGCTGACGCTCGCCATATTGGGGCTGCTGCCCGCCATGAGAAAGGCGGTGGACGCATGACCTACATCGAAAACATCTTCCTCTGCATGGTGTCTCCCCTGCTGGTGGCCGCCCTGTGTATGGGCAGGCGGCAGCTCCGCTTCTTCCTGTTCTGCATTGCCGGGATGGGTGTGTGCCTGCTTTCGGCCTACATCAACACCTTCCTCGCGGCGGTATGCCGGGCGGACGCCCTTGCCGCCACGGCGGAGATCGCGCCGGTGGTGGAGGAAATGATGAAGCTGCTGCCGCTGGTGTTCTATCTTCTGGTGTTTGAGCCGGAGAGCGAGAAAATTAAGCCCGCCGCCATCACGCTCGCCCTGAGCTTCGCCACCTTTGAAAACGTGTGCTATCTCATCCAGAACGGCGCGGACCGCTTCTCCTTCATCTTCTTCCGGGGCTTCGGCACGGGAGCCATGCACGTCCTCTGCGGCCTGATCGTGGGCGGCGGGCTTGCCTATGCGTGGCGGCGGACGTGGCTTAAAATAGCCGGTACGTGCGGGCTGCTGGGCGCGGCCATCACCCTCCACGCCATCTATAATCTGCTCATTGCTTACGGCGGCGCGGCGCAGTATGTGGCCTATGTCCTGCCGGTGTTGCTGGTAGCGGCGGGAAGATGGTCCGCTTTCCGCTTATCGCAGAGGAAATAACCGAACATTTACTCACTGAGAGCTGCCTTTTGGCGGCTCTCAAATTTTTTTGAAAAATTTTGCGTTTTGGGTGAGAGTTTTTTCGATTTTTTGTACCTATATAAGTGAAAGGGTTTTTATCACAGTTCCAGACAAACCGGAAAGGGGGTTCAAACGATATGTACGATACCGCAAGACGGGTCGCATTCGTCAAGCAGCGGGTGCGGGAAAACAACCGCCGGAGGCAGCGGCGCGAGGTAATAAGTCTCTCCGCAGCGTGTATGCTGCTGTGCGCGGCGCTGATGCAGACAGCGGGCACGGTCGTCGGGCCGGGGCAACCGGAAGCATGGGGCGTGTTCGGCTCGATGCTGCTGCGGCAGGACGCGGGCGGCTATGTGCTGGTGGCTGTCGTCTCCTTTGCCGCGGCGGCGGCGATCACTGCGCTGTGTTTCCGGCTCAAAAACAGGGAAAACCAGAAAAAAGGCGGGGCGGACAAACCAGCCCCGCAAGAACAGGAGGAGAAAAGCCAATGAAGAAACGAATACTCAGCATCCTGCTCGTGTGCTGCATGGTGCTCGTCCTTTTGCCGACGACCGTGTTTGCCAACAATGACGGCGCAAAAGCCATACAGCTCGGTACAAGTGGAATCAGTGGTTATGACAGCACAAATCGCAGCTATGACTATATTTATTTTGGCACATGGAATAACAGCACCGTCAAATGGCGTGTGCTGGATACAAAAACCAATATGCCCAATGCTCAGGAGGGCGACGGATTTTTTCTGCTCTCTGATGCGCTGCTTGGGACTGGAGCGTTTGGCGGCGTAGAATTTGACTATACGACCCCATATACCAACGACTGGAAGGGCAGCCGTGGGCAGGACTGGTGCAATGGCTTTTACACCAGGAACCTCAGCACTACGGAGCAAAAAGCTGTTTTTGCAACCAGCAAAAGTGATGATCTATACATTGATGGACGCTTTATGGGTTCTGAGAACATCCTGAATGGAGACAAGGTGTTTTTCCTCTCGGCAGAGGAAGCGGGGAAAGCAGCCTACGGATTTATCGATGACAATGCGCGTATCGCCAATTATGGTGATAGTGCGGGCGGTTGGTGGCTTCGTTCTCCTCACCAAGACTATAACTCTGCAGGCGTGGTCAACGCTTCCGGTGGTGTGCGTGCTGAATGGGTGAACGATACCAACGCAGCTCGTCCTGCGTTCAACTTGAAGCCGGACTCTGTCCTCCTTGTTTCTGCCGCCGTTGGCGGCAAAGGTGCTGCTGACGGAATTTTCAAAATTCCGGAATACAGCGGAGACGAATGGAAATTGACACTTTTGGATGATACCCGCACTTTTCGGGTAACGGAAACCGCAGCAGTAGGAAAACCTGGCGGCTCTGTTACGCTGAATTTTTCCGGGGCGAGAACGGGGCAAAATGAATATATTTCTGCGATTATTGAGGGTGAAAACGGTGCGACCCACTATGGAAGAATTATGAAGCCCACTGCCACAGACAGACAGCTCAGCTTTACACTGCCGCATGACCTTGTTAGCGGAAATTATAAACTCCATGTGTTCTCCGAGCAGTATAACGGTGATTACCACACTGACTACGCCAGCCAATTTCAGACGGTAGCGTTGACGGTGGAGGAGGCAGCCACCGAGCAGTTTGCCCTCACTTCTGGCGGCACCTATTACTTTGACCTCTCCGGTGAGAACATTCCAGGCACAATAAACGATAATTTACCGGACAAATCAATGCACTATGTTCCTTTTACCTACGCCGGGGCAGTGGATGCCTACAAGCTCACATCAGCGATGGCACCTACCGAGGAGTATGCACAACAGAACGAATATGCCCACAGCCTGTTCGTGGCAGACTATGCCGTAACGCATACAACAAGCTGGGATGACCTGAACACCGCAGGTCTGATTTTCGGCAAGAACTTCGCAACCGGCGGTGTGGACTATACCCTGCGCGCGCCGTCTGAGGGAAGCGCTGGTACAGGCTCGGGCAATTCCCAACGTGGCACGCCCCAAAGCAACGAATGGGACAGGATACTGGACAAGAACAACTGATATATCAAAAACTGGAGCGGGATGTCTTCGTGGGGACAAGATACTCCGCACACTGAGGAATCGAGCCGTGCGGTTCGCGGATACGATTCGGCTCGCGGCTGGCACAATAGCATTGCTGCGACCTCCGATTCGAGTGTCGGCTTCCGCCCTGTCCTTGAAGTCCTGAACCCGGACACTCTGGGCTCTGACGGGCTGAAAGCTGTTGTCCTTGACCTTGGCGGCGGCAAGCTGGGGAATCGCTCCGAGAATATTCAAATCATTGTAAAAAGCGGCGAGAGCTTTACCGCGCCCGGCGGCGACGGCCTGACTCGCCCAGACGGGAATACCGGCAGTTACTTTATGTGGCTCGGCAGCGATGGTGAGCTCTACGATCCGGGCGACAATGTCCCAGCGGTCGTAACCAAGCTCACGGCGCGGTTTGCGCCCATAGAGCAGTTCCACCTCGCTCTCGGCGGCACGTATTACTTTGACCTCTCCGGTACAGGCATCCGCGGCACGGCGAACAACAGACTGCCGGACCAAACATTGCATTATGTTCCCTTTACCTATGCCGGGACAGTGGACGCCTATAAGCTCACATCCGCAATGGCAACTACTGCGGCGTATGCGCAGCAGAACAAATATGCCCACAGCCTGTTTGTGGCGGATTATGCCATAACGCATACGGTAAGCTGGGAGAATCTGAATTCCGCAGGTCTGATTTTCGGAAAAGGCTACACCTCCGGCGGCGTGGAATATACGCTGCGTGCGCCGTCCGTGGGAAGTAGTGGCGTAGGCTCGAACTATTCGCAACACGGCATACCACAAAGCAACGAATGGGACAAGATGCTGGACAAGGACAACGGATATATCAAAAACTTTAGACAGATATATTCGTTTGGACAAGATACTACGAGCAGTTCGGAGTCGGACCGTGCAAGCCGAGGGTACAATGCGCCCCGCATCTGGCACCGCACCGTTGCTACGCGTTCCAACGAGGCTCTCGGTTTCCGCCCTGTCCTTGAAGTCCTGAACCCGGACACGCTGGGTTCTGACGGGCTGAAAGTCGTTGCCCTTGACCTTGGCGGCGGCACATTGGGCAGCGGCAGATTGAGCGTCAGCTCGGATATCCAGATCATCGTAAAAAACGGCGAGAGCTTTACCGCGCCTGCCTCCAATGGTCTGACCCGTCCCGACGGAAATACAGGCAGCTACTTTATGTGGCGCGGCAGCGACGGTGCACTCTACGCACCGGGTGACAGCGTCCCGGCAAACGTGAACAAGCTGACGGCGCAGTTTGATTCCATAGAGCAGTTCACCCTCGTTCCCGGCGGCACATATTACTTTGACCTCTCCGGTGCGGGTATTCCCGGCACGGCGAGCGGCAGCCTGCCGGATGCGTCGCTGCACTATGTTCCCTTTACCTACGCCGGGACAGTGGACGCCTACGCGCTCACGTCGGAGATGGCAACCACCGATGAGTATGCAGAGAAGCACAAATATCCACACAGCCTGTTTGTAGCGGACTTCGCCGTAACGCATACGATAAGCTGGGAGAATCTGAATGCCGCAGGTCTGATTTTTGGAAAAAACTACACTGCCGACAGCGTGGAATATACGATGCGCGTGCCGTCAGCAGGACGTTCTTATAGAGGCTCTGGCGATTCTGTACGCGGCAACCCACAAAGCAACGAATGGGACAAAATACTGGACAAATACGACGGATATATCAAAAACTGGAGCAAAATATATTCGTGGGGGCAGGATACTGCGCACAATTACGCGCAGGGTCGTGCGAACCGTGGGTATAGCTCGGCCCGCAACTGGAGTTTCTACGAATCTTCGGGTGCCAAATCGCACCTTGGTTTCCGTCCCGTCCTGGAAGTCCTGAACGCGAACACCTTGGGCGCTTACGGACTGAAAGCCATTACCCTTGACCTTGGCGGTGGCAAATTGGGCGGCAGCTCCGAGGCCATCCAGATTATCGTAAAAAACGGTGAGAGCTTTACCGCGCCTGCCTCCGACGGTCTGATCCGGCCGGACGGAGATACCGGCAGCTACTTTATGTGGCTTGGCAGCGACAGCAAGCTCTACGCATCGGGCAGCAGCGTTCCGGCAGATGTAACCAAGCTGACGGCACAGTTTGCTCCCGGCATTTTTGACGTGACCATCACTACGGACAGACTGCCGGACGGCAAGGTGGGCGAGGCGTATAGCCAGACCCTGACCGCCGACGGCACCGAGCCTGTCGCATGGAGCATCAGCAGCGGCAATCTGCCCGACGGTCTGAAGCTGGATGGGAATACCGGCGAGATCAGCGGCACGCCTACTGCGGACGGCACCGCCAAATTTACCGTCAAGGCTACCAACAGCGCGGGCAGCAATACGAAGGAGCTGTCTATTACGATAGCTAAAGCCGCGCCTGCCGAGTATACCGTCAGATTCAACGCCAACGGTGGCGGCGGCACAATGGCAGATGTCACCGGCGTTTCCGGCAGCTACACCCTGCCCTCCTGCGGTTTTACTGAACCGGAAGGCAAGCAATTCAAGGGCTGGTCAACCAGTGCCGACGGTTCGGTTATTTCCGGCACGACCTATGAAGTAAGCTTGGATACTACCTTCTATGCAATCTGGGAGAGTAAAGAGTATTCCATCATCGTAACGGACGGCAAAGCGACAATCGGTGCAGGAAGCGAAATCAGTAAAGCGGCGCAAGGCACAACCATTACTCTGACCGCAAATGCGGCTCCTGACGGTAAGGTGTTTGATAAGTGGGTAGTAGAAAGCGGCAACACTTCTCTTGAAGATGCGAACAGTGAAACCACTACTTTCATAATGCCTGACAGTGAAGTCAGCGTGAAAGCGACCTACACAATTCCCCATACCCATACCTACGATCAGGAAATTCAGAAGCCGGAAACCCTCAAGTCGGCTGCCGACTGCACCAACGATGCAGTATATTTCAAGAGCTGCTCCTGCGGAGAGATCAGCACAACAGAAACCTTTACAGCAGCAGGTACACAGCTCGGGCACGCATGGGCAAGCGATTGGAGCAAGGACACAGACAATCATTGGAAAGAATGCTCTCGCTGCCACGAAAAGAAGGACGAGGCGGCTCACGATTACGGTAGCGATAACATCTGCGACACCTGCGGATATGACAAGACCGTACCGCATACGCACAATCTGACCCTCGTTCCCGCAAAGGCTCCTACTTGCACGGAGAAAGGCAAGACGGCATATTACACCTGCGACGGCTGTGACAAGTGGTTTGAGGATGCAACCGGTGCATCCGAAATTACCGACAAGACAAGCGTAATCCTTGCGGCAACAGGTCATAGCGCTTCCGACTGGAAGTCCGATAATACCGATCACTGGAAAGAGTGCACCGTTGTCGGCTGCGGCGTGATCATCGAGGGCAGCAAGGCGGCGCATACCGCCGGTGAATGGATTATCGACACTCCGGCAACAGCTACCACAAGCGGCTCAAAGCATAAGGAATGCACCGTCTGCGGTTATACGATGGCAACCGAAACCATCCCGGCAACCGGCGGCGGTGAGCATACTCACAGCTACGGCAGCGAGTGGAAGAACGATGCCGACAACCACTGGCATGAGTGCTCCTGCGGCGATAAGAAAGATACAGCAGCGCATACCGCCGGCGAATGGATCATCGACACCCCGGCAAGTGCTACAACCGACGGCTCAAAGCATAAGGAATGCACCGTCTGCGGTTATACGATGGCAACCGAAACTATCCCGGCAACCGGCGGCGGTGAGCATACTCACAGCTACGGCTCCGACTGGAAGAACGATGCTACGAACCACTGGCATGAGTGCTCTTGCAGAGATAAGGCCGATAAGGCGGCACACGACTTCAAGTGGGTTGTTGACAAGGAAGCGACCGCAACGCAAAAGGGCTCCAAGCATGAGGAGTGCAGGGTTTGCGGCTACAAGAAGGCGGCAGTTGAGATTCCGGCTACCGGAACACCGACTGAGCCGGGCAAGCCGACCGATTCGGATTCTCCGCAGACCGGTGACAACAGCAATATGATCCTTTGGATCGCACTGCTGTTTGTCAGCGGCGGCGTAGTGATCGGCATCACCGTTTACAGCAAAAAGAAGAAAGAAAACGCTGAATAAATCAGCTGCGAACCTTTGAGCAAAGGGCGGTGACGGACATTGCCGTCATCGCCCTTTCGCTTGGACTGGAGAAGAAATCTTCCATTGATTTATAGCCTGTCCACTTCATAAAGTGACGTATGTTGTTGATATAGGTATCTGCAGTTCGGGAGGACCTGTTACGAATCAGGCATTCCTCTCTGAGCTTGTTAAAATATTTTTCGTACATAATAAACCTCCATGATACTAGTAACGTTAATGAGTCACTGCCATCATGGATGTTCACGTATTAAAGATACCCTCTTGAGAAAAAGAGATTCTGGTGTTATTCTATTCATGGCAGTGTTAATGATGAACCTGTTCGATTGTTATTTTGTGGTGATTTAACAATACTACTTTTAGGGCTCATTATCTACTGCCTTTTTAAGTTAAAGAGAAAACTGTGCCACAGCCTTCGCAGGCCATCGCACAGCGATTTAGTTCAATTCAAGTTTGTCGAACTGACAAACCATAACAATTTAATATAAACAACAGCGTTAGAGCATTTATGTGATTGAAACATAGATGCTCTTTTTTTGTGCCCTTTGGGCAATGTATATGAATGTAACTTTAGGACATTTTGTCCAGAAGTTCAGATAAAGGAAATTAAGGAGGAACACGAGATGTGCATTAAAATGTGTATCTTATGGGTGAGAGCACCCACAGACAGAAGCCATAGGAAAACATATAACAGGAGGACAGAACAATGTTCGATGAGTTGACGCAGGAGTCATTCCAAACGGGAAAGGCGATTGTGACTGTCAGCGTGGATCTGATAACAGCCATTGCGGAAGCCTGTAAACGTTCAGAAGAGAAAAATCCCGGTATGAGTGCGGAGCAGAAGGAAACTCTGCTTGGCAAGGTAGTCGATAAGGTGGTTTCCAACTATAAGGAGACACATGGCTCGTTAAAGGATTTTAACCAAGAGGGTAAAGATGTTACTTCCATAGATGTGAATGATGAGAGAACCGCAGAGATATTAAAGAAAGCGTGTAAAAAAAGTCATATTCCGGTGGATATGAGAGAAGTCACACGGGCAGATGGTTCGGTAACACATACAGCATGTGAACCTTATTTTATGACGATGCTATTTGTAGTATTCATGGCAAGAAGCAGAAAAGCGGAGTTTCAGATACCATTTGAACGACCAAAGATGAAAATGCTCCTGCAGAGTATCGGTATCTCAGTATGCTTCTGATGATGTAGCTGACCGGATAGGATTGATAGAATGATTTGCATGATGTTGTGGTATTAATTGCGGGTATGAGTGAAAAATGGTATAATCAATGTGTATTTTTCGATTATAAGTGGTTAGGATTATATAGTATATGACACAAAAGAGGGGAAACAAGGGATGGCTTTTGAAGAAGAACTTAAAACACTAATAGAAAGAACAAAAAAGAATGGCACAGATACATCTTATAAAGAATCGTATGAAGCAATAAATAGTAATTTTTATGATGTAAAAAAGCAACACGAAATATGGATGAATGATGTTGAAATATTTTTCAATAAATATTTAAAGGAGCATGTGTTAGCTCCGAAAATAGAGTCATGGCTATTTCATAGGAAATATAATCAATTAGTTGCGGCGTTAGAAAGTATATGTAATGACAAGAACTATATAGATAAAATGAATGGCATATCAACAGTGGAAGTGCCAAAGTATCAAGCAAATTCGTTGCCAGAATATGATGTTTTTATATCTCATGCGAATAAGGATAAAGAGAATCTAATAGAGGAACTATATAAGTCTCTAAAAAAGTTGGGTGTTAAAATATTTTATGATAAAGAAGAACTTGAATGGGGAGATAATTGGAAGGACAGAATCCTTAATGGGACTAAGAAAGCTGAATTTGCAATTATTGTGATTTCAGAGAATTTCTTTGATAGAGAATGGACCGAGAGAGAACTTGGCGAGTTCTTGAATCGTCAAAATAGAAATGGACAGAAATTAATTTTGCCTATTTTACATAATATTTCTGTAGAGCAATTAAAGGAGAAATATCCGACAGTTGCAGATATCCAGGCAATAGATTCGTCTAAATATAGTTGTGATGAGATAGCGCTTTCGTTTGCCAGGCAGTTAATCAAACGTTTGAAAAACATTTAGAGTGGGGAAAAATGAGATAGAACAAGAACAGGACTAGAATTAGACTGACAAAGAATAAATGTAGAAGGAATATTGTTTTAGATATTGGAGGTAGTAATATGGCAGAAGAGACACTGTTTTCCGGCGAATCAAAAAATATTGAATATAAGGTTGCAGTACCGGATAAAAGCGAAAAATATATGAAAACTGTTGTAGCTTTTGCCAATGGTAGGGGAGGAAAAATTGTTTTCGGAATAGAGGACAAGACCTTAGAAGTTGTGGGAATGGATGAAGATAGTATCTATAAGACAATGGATGCCATTACCAATGCTATTTCAGATTCTTGCGAACCTGCAATCAGACCGGATGTGGCGATGCAGACGATTAAGGATAAGACAGTGATTGTGGTAGAGATATTCCCAGGGGCAGAGCGTCCATACTATATAAAATCACAAGGTGTGTTTGATGGTACTTATGTGCGTGTTGCAGGTACGACTAGGCATGTCGAGGATTATATGTTAAGAGAGTTGATGCTGGAAGGTAAGAATCGTTATTTTGACAGTGAAATATGTCAGAATATGGATATATCAGATAGTGAGATTGAGGAGCTCTGCAAGAGCTTGAAGGAGACTGCCATACGAAATACATGGCAGGATAGTGAAAAAGTGAAGATTAAGGATGTCACCAGAAATATACTGATTTCATGGGGCGTTCTGAAGGAGGAAGGCGGAAAGGTATATCCGACCAATGCATATGCACTTTTGACCGGACGGATGGTAGGGCAGCCGGTTATTCAGTGCGGCGTGTTCAAGGGAACCAATCGGGCACATTTTGTTGATCGGAGAGAGTTTGAGGGTTCTATTCAGGAACAAATGGATGCTGCATACCAGTATGTTCTTGAAAAAATTAACATGGGAATGACAATAAAGGGAATGTACAGACAAGATGTATATGAACTTCCTACAGATAGCATAAGAGAGTTGATTGCAAACGCAGTGGCTCATCGTAGTTATCTTGAGCCGGGAAATATACAAGTGGCATTGTATGATGACAGACTAGAGATTACTTCGCCGGGTATGCTACTGAATAATGTTACGATCGAAAAAATGATAGAAGGTTACTCAAGACCGAGAAATCCCGCAATCGCAAGAGCTTTTGCGTACATGAAAATTATTGAAAAATGGGGAACTGGAATACCAAGGTTATTTGCAGCCTGTGAGGAATATGGATTACCGAAGCCGGAGTTGATTGATTTTGATGGCGATTTCAGAGTAAATATGTATCGAAAAAGGGATGCTAATACAGAAACTAACACAGAAACTAACATAGAAACTAACACAGAAACTAACATAGAAACTAACACAGAAACTAACACAGAAAATGTAGGGAGAATAATTAGGCTCATGGGTGAACAGCCTTCCATTACAGTAAAGATGATTGCACAGCAGCTTGGGCTTTCTGTTGGAGGAGTTCGTTATCATATCAATAAATTAAAGAAAGATGGTGTTGTGGAGCATATCGGTTCTTCTAAGAAAGGTACATGGGTAATCCATGATTAAAATTGTTGTATTGCGAGTGGAATAGTATACTAAAAGCAAAAGGTGAACAATTAAAGCGATTATGCCGATATACAATGTGAGTCAGTAAATGGATTTACAATATAATGTGCACAAGGAGGTTACATTATGTCAAAAATTACAGATTATGCTTTTTTGTTTCAAAATTCATCCGGAAAGTCGGCATTTAATCCAATAGGGAGTTTCCAATTATCCCAGCTCAATAGCAGTGCAGTACAATCACAGTTAAAAGCAGCAGGGATTAACACAAACAGCAAACAATATAAAACCGTTATAAGTAAAATGATGCAAAATGCAAACGGAATGATGTATACCAATCCGGCAGCCATAAAGAATTTGATGAAGAACTATGACAAAGATGGGGACTATATTTCTCCGGCAACTGGTCTTGCCGGTATGGACGCAACGGATATTCCTATTTCGCAGAGACACGTGATTATTGATATTCCTGAAAAAAACAGACAGGAAATGTTTGATAATGCAAAACGGGAGTTCCTTGAAGAAAATGGAATTGCAAACGGAGATACTACAAAACGTTCAGATGTGTTTTACCATTATCAAAAGTCTGCAAAGAAGCGGGACAGATTAAAGGGGACGTGGACTTTAGAACAATATGAACGACAGTATAATCAAGCTTTTTATGATGCGGCAAAGGCTGCCGATCCAACATGGAAACCTGGAAAAGCGATAAAAGCAGGTGCGTTGGATGGGATTACAAGAGAGCAAATTGATAAATCATTGACTGTAACGATGGGACAATATGGAGAAATATTCAAGAGAGGTTTTGATCTGAAATTATAATGATCTGAATATATTAGTAGACAGAACGGCATTTTGTGTAACAAATGCCGTTCGGATGCCTTTTCTATAACTTTACTGCAAAGCATGAGGATTAAATATCTTCATGCTTTTTCCCTAGATAGGTGTCAATTTCCTTCTGGTGGCGCTGCAGCTCCTTTAGATCACGCTCGTTTTGTTGCTGCTCCTCAAGGTTATACATATCCTGCTCAGCCTGCTCGAGTCGATTTTGCAGTATTTTGATATTGGAACTGGTGATTGCAGTGAGGTCTATGTTGTGGCTTTCCAGTGCGAATTTCGCATCATGGTAGGCGTTTAGCTGGAGACATAGCTTCGTATGTAGCTTTCCGCTTTTCTTTTCGTTCTTTCGCTCTTTCCTTTTGCGTTTTCAGATAGGCCTGTCGTCTCGAAATTCTCTTTTTTATGTTGTCGTCGGTATAGAAGGAACCGAGAGAGTATAAATTTAGCAAACTTCATCAAATCTTTATTTTTCCCTGATAGATTATATTTCAGTAAGAAATAAAATATAGAAGGAAGGATAGAAAAGATGGAAATGATGTTGCAGACACAAAATTTGTGTAAATATTTTAAAAAGCAGAAAGCAGTAAATAATGTTTCACTCAATATAGAAAAAGGACAGATTTATGGACTGCTTGGACCGAATGGTGCTGGTAAATCTACTACATTGAAAATGCTGACCGGTATGATGAAACCAACTGCAGGAAAGATTTACCTTGATGGAAAACTATGGAATAGGAAGGATTTGTCAAAAATAGGAGCGTTAATTGAAAATCCGCCTATTTATGAAAATCTTTCCGCCAGAGAGAATTTGAAGGTAAGACAATTATTGCTTGGTACAGATGAAAACAGAATTGATGAGGTCTTGCAGATTGTATCACTTACAAATACCGGAAAGAAGAAAGCTGGGCAGTTCTCTTTGGGAATGAAACAAAGACTAGGTATTGCAATGGCATTGCTTGGAGAACCGGAACTTTTGATATTGGATGAGCCTACGAATGGATTAGATCCAATAGGCATCGAGGAATTACGAGAACTGATTCGCTCCTTCACAGGACAGGGAATAACTGTAATTCTTTCCAGTCATATTCTTTCAGAGGTACAGTTACTTGCAGATAAAGTCGGGATTATTTCAGGTGGAATCTTAG
>OGQY01002031.1_pt1 | contig 12752 bp, 16 predicted proteins | sample 1553361 | NCBI WGS metagenome assembly OGQY01 (sample SAMEA2579963, study PRJEB22360) | human gut metagenome | reverse complement strand
TCAAGGATGCGCAGCTCGCCAAGAAGGACGAGCAGATAGCCAAGCTCATGGAGACGGTCGCCGACAGCACCAAGGCCGTGCAGGGCGCTCAGGTGCTCCACCACGAGACGGCGCAGGCGCTCGCGCTCGAATCCACGGAGCAGAAGCTGAGCCGATGGCAAAGGCTCAAGAGGGCTTGGAGGGGATAGACGTGTCGGAACTCGGCAAGCGCCGCTGGTGCGTCTACTGCTCCGTCGGGTGATTTGGCGCAAATGAACGACTGAGAGCCGTTTTAAGGCTCTGAAATGTGGCCGCAGGTGGAAGTCTGCGGCCATTTTCTTTTAAGGCCGATTTTGGGCATCTGGTGGCTTCTCAGATGGGTTCACGCCCCTTTCGTCTTCACTGCTTGGCGCGAAGCGCCTTGGGCGCGCCAGTTGCTTTTTGGTCGGTTTGGGCTGTCGCGCCCTCCGGCCTGGCCGTAGTCGGCAGAGACGGGTGTGGAAAAGTTTTCAACAGTGAGCGGGTTTTCAACAGCGAAAAATCCCGACAGAGACATTTACTAGATTTCTCTAATTCTCTCTAATCGTAGGGGGGTCGAAACGAACCATACGTATGCCGTTTCCTATGGTTTGTTTCAAACCATAGACTTTTCAACACTATGGTTCGTTTCAAACCATAGGAAAGCCCAGATTTGACCATACGACTGATATTTCGTATACTTTCGTCGTACCGAGAAAGGAAAAGAATGGCACCGGAGATACACCCGAACGCGCTGAAGCACCTGACGCGCGACGAAGTGCTGTCAGCATGGGGAAACGTGGTGAAGAGCATCCAGCGTGCCAGCGATGACGAGCCGCCGCGTTGGCTCTGCGTCGGCTGGCTCCCGGACGGCAGGTCGGTCGAGCTGATAGCGGTCGAGACGATTTTCGGCTGGCTCATCATCCACGCCATGTCCCCGGTTCAACCCAAGTTCGCGAAGGAAATCGCCCAGACGGAAAGGAGAACGCGATGAGCTACATAGCGGCAAACGGTCAGGAAATCACGGAAGCGATGATTGGCAGCTGGTGCGACGCATACGAGCGCGGAGAGTTCCCCGAGGGCGAGCGCACCGTCGGCGAGGTCGTCATGGGCCGTCCCCCTCTGTCGGCCGAAAAGACCACGACCGTAACGGTGAAGATTCCCGTCGGCATGAAGGCCACCTTGACGAAGAAGGCCGAGGAGCGCGGCACGACCATGAGTGCCTACGTTCGCAGCGTCCTCGCCAACGACATTCTCGCGGCATCGTAGAGCGGCAAAAGAAAAGCCCCCGAGCTTTGGCCAGCGGCGGGGGCTTTGCAGACGGTTAAACCAGTCCTTTCTGCAAGGAGCAGTATACACCATGGACAACATCAACGACCTCATAGGCGACGCGGCGAAACAACTCATGGCACAGGCCGACGGAATCCAGAACCAGAAACTGAAGGCAAGCGCCAAGAGGGTCGCGCAGACCATCTCGGCGAAAACGCGCGATGAATTGATTTCAGTCGCACGAAGCGACGCATACGGCAGGGACACAAGGTTCATCAAGTACCTCCCCATCACATGGCGCCAGAAGGCCGTGATGGGGCGCGTCTACAGCTTCCAGTGCACGACGAACAAAGACGGCACGCCGGGAGAATTTCGTATGAGCCTTGCGACCGCCGGCAAGGATTTGAACATCACACGCGACAATCTGAAAAACGATTTGCGTCAGCTTGTCGAGCTCGGTTTTCTGACGAAGCGCTCGAACGGCGCTCGCAAGCCCGCGACGTATCTTGTCGATGAAGTCGTTTGCGTGACCGAAGCCCGCCGCAACGGCTGGGATGAATAGTCGCGAGTTGCGTCGTAGCGTTCCGCGAGAGCGGATCGCGGAGACGGCATTTCGCGGCAGTTGGTTTCACGTGTGCCCAAAACCGTGATTCGGAAAATCGAGAAAACGCCGACGGCAACTCGCCCGGTCGGCGTTTTCTCTTTTTGCGCAAAGCGAGCGCCGCCGCGAGCTACCCAGATGTTGAGCGCCGCCGCGAGACGAAGGGTCGGCAAGGGCGAAGCCCGCGCAGCAATCACTAGGATTGCGGAGTGCCCCGCAGGGCGCAGGAGAAGTGGACCCCACTTCTCCAATTGCGCTACTTTCGGGAAAGTAGCAAAGCCGATATACTGGGCGAAAAAAGGAACCAGCGTGGTCGGTGCCGCCGCCGACCACGCGAACCACGGGAGGTGATTCCCAATGGCGCTCTCGATGTCGGTATCGGCTGGCAAGCGCAAAAAGTGGGGGGCACGGGCGGACAACCCCCCCCCCCGCCACAACACGGACTTGGCATATCGGGCGAAGCTCCCGAACGTTGACCCGAAATTGAGCAGCCTTAATTTCACGATTAGGGATGAGCCTATCGGGAAAGCCTACGACCGCATTTTCGGAAAATCGCTGAGCGACTACAACGCCAAGCAGCGAGCAAAAGGCCACAGCGAGCGATGCATCGCCGACTACCACGCGAAAGTCGAAGGGGCTTGGAGCGCAGATTCCGCAAAGGTCGATAGCCACAAGAAGGGCCGCTCGAACGTCCCGAAGCCGTGCTACGAGTACGTCCTCCAGCTTGGAGACCGTGACACGTTTCGCAAAGAACTCGATTACGAGACGGCGAAGGAGATTTTCGAGGAAGCCGTTTCCGGCATCGAAGAAAAGACCGATGGAGCTATCGACTGGTTCCAAGTCGTGTTGCACTTCGACGAGCCGAACGGAACGTGGCACGGTCACATGGCCGGGATTCCATATGGCGATGGCAACACGCGCGGGCTTGAAAAACAGGTGTCCATGACACAGGCGCTTAAGACGTTGAACCTCAAGCGCCTTCCCGATTTGCAAAACCTGATGATGGGTGAACTGGAAAAGGCCGCAGCCGCACACGGCATCGAGCGAAGGCTCATGGACTGCGACCGCAAGCATCTCGACGTGCCGAAGTACCAGCAGGCGATGCGCAATTACAACGACCTGACAGACAAAATCGAGCAGAAGCGCAGCCGCGTCGCTGAGCTTGACCGCGATATCAAGGGCAAGGAGAGGACGGTCGCGCGTCTCAATCGTTCCATCGAGACGAAGACGAAAAGGCTCAACTCGCTAACCGAGTGGCTCCAAGAAGCCGAGAAGAGACTCGATGAGATACTTCCTAACCTCGCCGAGATTGCGGGCAAGTTCAAGAACTGGCTACCGCTCGAAAAGCCAATCGACATTCTGCGCAGGCTCGCCGACAACCCGCTGATTGCAAGGCGCGAGGTCTTGCCCGCAATCGAGCGCGATCAGGCGGGCAAGGCAGTTCGAGCCGCAAACAAGTCGGTCGGCGATGCGATGAAGTCCGCGTCGAGCGAGATTGACGCTCTGGCAAATGAGGCGCGGGCAATGATGGATGCGAGAAGCGAACTCGAAGACAAGGCGGGCGAACCAGACCACACCGCCGCCAAAAGCTTCCACGGGAGAGATTGATTCTTGCCCGTTTCTCATCGTGATGGTGAAGCTCCAAGGCTCCATTGTCGTTTCAGCCATATGGTCAGTGTCCTTTAGGCCTGTGCTGCCAGATAGTAGTCGAGTGCGTCCCTGTAGACCGAAGACGGCTTCACGCCCTTGCTGCGGGCTATCATGGCCACTCTCTGCGTATCCTTCGCGTCGTAGACCACCGTCACGCGGCGGGTTCCGACCGCGTCGAGGTGTGAGCCGCTGAACACCTTGCCATCGGGTTCCGGCTCGAAGCTGCCGTCCTCGTAGGGCGCGGCCATGCGGTCGAGGTCGGCATCGGTGATGCCGTGCTTCGCCATGAAATCGTTCACGTTCATCCAAATCACCTCTCCAAGCCGAGTTCCCTGAGCGTCTTGCCGCTCGGCGGGGTCATCCCGTGGTAGACGAAGAAGTAGTCATCGTCGGCATCGTAGATGTAGACGAGCTCGACCAGCCTGCTGCGGGAGTCCGTGCCGACGGCAATCCACTCGCCCGATTCGCGTTGCTTGTAGCGAATCATCGACCGCATCGCGGCCATCACGTCCGCTTCGCTCACCTCGGGGTGCCGCCTGCTGATTCTGGGGTGAACCCCTATCTGGCTCATGCCCGCTCTCCTTTCGATATGATATGAAATCATATCATATCTTTCTATCGGGAGAAATACGCCTGCACTTCAAGTGCCAGACAAATGCCAGACGCTTTTATCGGGGAAGCTTCCGGGATGGGTTCCAGAGGGAGCCTTTTCTTCTGGCTCTGGGTGTACAATAAATCTATTGATAATATAACGTGCCTATGAGGGCTTCCGGGATGGGTTCCAGAGGGAGCCTTTTCTTCTGGCTCTGGGTGTACAATAAATCTATTGATAATATAACGTGCCTATGAGGGCTTCCGGGATGGGTTGGTGAGCGGGTTGTCTCTTGAGTCTGTTCTTCTCGAATACGGGGCTTCCGAGGTGTCGGCCATGGAAGTCTACTCGGACATCTTCCAGCTCGGCGATGGCTTCATCCAGACGGAGGGCGAGCCGGGCGGGCTGCACAAGGCCAACCCGATAATCCTCGGCTCGTTCGGCGGGCATTACGACAGCGACGGGAAGCTCGTCGGAGACAGGAGACGCCGCCGAATCCTGTTCGAGGACACGTTCGAGGAGACCCTTGCCGAGTTCCGCGATGCGAACTGGGCGATAACGAACGGTCTCACCTACTGGGGCAGGACGAACACCGCCGACGCGCAGAGCAAGATGTGCGCCATGATTTTCGACCTCGACGGGCAGGATGACGGCACGCTCACGGCCTTCCTGTACAACTGCCGAAGCGACTATCCCGTTTATCCCGAGCCGAACTACATCATCCTGAGCGGCCACAACGTTCATCTGTACTACGTCCTCGAGGAACCCGCCGACCTATACCCGAACACCAAGAGCCTGCTGAAGGACATGAAGTACCGCCTGACCGACAGGATGTGGAACAAGTACACATCGAGGGAGTGGGAGAACCCGCAGCATCAGGGCATCAACCAAGGGTTCCGCGTCATTGGCGGCAAGACGAAGGACGGCGGCACGGTCAGGGCGTTCGCGGTCAACACGCACCCCTTCTCGCTCGAAGAGCTGAACGACTTCCTTCCCCCGGAACAGCAGGTAGACCTGTCGAAGAAGTGGAGGGAGACGAGGTACACGCTCGAACAGGCCAAGGAGAGATTCCCCGAGTGGTACGAGAAGGTCATCGTCGGCGGCGGACGCGCCGACGGCTCGTGGGATGCCAAGGAAGACCTCTACAACTGGTGGCTGCGCAAGATACGCGCGGGTGCGACGTTCAGCCATAGGTACTTCTGCCTGATGGCTCTGGCGATATACGCCGTGAAGTGCGGCATCACCGACCGCGAACGCGTCAAGGCGGACATGGATTCGCTGGTGCCGTTCCTGGATTCGGTAGACACCGAGCACCCGTTCGGCAACGACCATGAGGTCGAGAATGCTCTCGAATGCCTCGACCTGCGGTACAAGAAGTTCCCCATCAAGGACTTGGAGAGGATATCGGGAATAGCGATCCCGAAAAACAAGCGGAACTACAGGAAGCAGGCGCTGCACCTCAGAATGGCGCGTTCGAACCTTGAGATTCTGAGCGAGGATGCCGGTCATGCATTGCAAGGTCGGCCGAAGGGAAGCGGTGAGAAGCGCGAGCTGATTCGCTCCTATGCCCGGGAGCACCCGGATGCCAACCACTCGGACATAGCAAAGGCGCTGGGCGTGTCGAGGTCTACCGTCATCAAGTGGCTGAGGGGCTGGAGGTGCGACACCGACGGCCTGCCCGACGGCGCGTGGTACGAGGACGGTCATATCCACGTCGATATGACGGAGCCGAAAACCGATTGATTCTTGCCTGTCTCTTATCGTGGTGGTGAAATGGGCTGATACACAGGGTGATACACACCGAGATACACAGGAGATACACGTGCCGCAGAAGATGTTCAGGCTTACAGATGAGCAAATCTGTAAGTTAAAAAATGCTGCCGAGCTGCGCGGATGTTCACAGACTGATTTGGTTCGCGGGTTCATCGACTCGCTCGACGAAGAGCCATCAGATACACAGGGTGATACACACCGAGATACACAGGAGATACACGGTGGTGTGCAGCAGAAAGAGACCGATTCACGGGCGTTGACCGCGCTCGTCGAGCAGTTGGCCGTCAAGGATGCGCAGCTCGCCAAGAAGGACGAGCAGATAGCCAAGCTCATGGAGACCGTGGCCGACAGCACCAAGGCTGTGCAGGGCGCTCAGGCGCTCCACCACGAGACCGCCCAGACGCTCGCGCTGGAATCGACCGAGCAGAAGCTGAGCCGCTGGCAAAGGCTCAGGAGGGCTTGGAGGGGCTAGCCATGAAGTGGAACGTATCCGTGCTGCGCAGGTCGGGGGAATGCGAGCGCACCGAGGTGGCTGACTTTGAGCTTTCGGAGTTCTTCAACCGAATCGCGAGCGCCGAGGGCAAGGCGTGGGTTCTGTCGGTCGAGCGCGTCGGCGATGTGGGCGATTCCGCGCTCGTCGAGCCTGACGGCGATGAACTCGTATCGCAGCTCGGCAAGCGCCGCTGGCGCGTCATGGGAGACCCGGAGGACGGCTGGTGGGTCGAGGTCGATTCAGACGGCAACGAGCTTCCGGGCGATTGGGAGTACGACCGAAAGGGCGGGTACGTCTACTGCGCGTTCGCCTAGTCGGGCTGTCCGTCTTCTTTCTGCGGCGGCGGCACCGCAGAAAGAAGACTCTCGCGCAAGCGCTCACCGGCCAAGGCCGCTCTTCGAGTTGCAAGATTTGGGAAGCGTATATACAAAGTCACGTAAACGAGACTTTGTATATACGCTTCCATCTTGCTCCCGAGCGGCTTTAGGAGCCTTTACGGAAGGGTGCTCGCATACCACACCCGTGTGGTGCTTAGCCAGCTCGCGGCGGCGCTCGCATGAGGGGGCAAGCCCCCTCAAACACCCCCCCCGAGAACCCGCTTGACCGTGACCAATGACCAATGACCACAGGGGGGAGGTCGTAGTGGTCAGGCTTCGCCTGCCCTCTCCCCCCTGTGGTCAATCCCCGAGTCTCACTTACCAGAGACATGGGCAAGGAAAGGGTCGATGGAGCAGAGCGTCCATCGACCCTTAATCAAGTCTGGTCTTGTCGGCTGACCATCGCGTCAATTCCGTTGTCGGTGAACGAGTCGGCTTAGATCTGCGCGAGCGCAGACCACGCCGCCCCGTAGTCACGCATTGCTGCATTGACCCGACTACTCTTTGGCACCTGACTGTTCCACGCACTTGCGCTTACGTTCGGCGTTCAGATAGTTCCCGCGACAATAGCGCTCGAGAATCGAGTTGTACCCCACGATGATTTCGCGGTACTGCTCGGGAAACTCCCTCAGCGCCGCAGCCGTGAAATCGTTGATGGTCTCGAACCTCTCGCACATGATGAAGCCGACCAACTCGAAGAGCATGTCCTGCTTGTCCTTAGTCGAGAGCTGTTCGAGCTGACCAATGTCGAAGTTGTTTCCCTCGATGCGTGCTTCGACCGGATACAGCTCCTTGCCCTTCTTGCGACAGGAAGCCGTGTCGTGAATCAGATAGTCATACGCATGCCTGATGTTGTTGATTGGCTCGGCTGACGAACAGCACTTCTTGCCGTCCGCGCTCAATCGGTTCAAGACGTTGATGATTGCCTTGCGTGTCGTGTTGCCGCCCCAGACAACAATGACGTGCGCATGCGTCTTGCGCTGCTTGCTCTTCTGGTCATGGTCTATGTCGTGAACCGCATAAGCGAAAGGCACTTGAAGAATGTCGTCTATCTCGTCCTGCCAGTCATCGCGCATGTTCTCTGGGTAGCAGATGCCCTCCCAGAGCTTCACCTTCGTCTCGCCAGCGTTTGCCGCCATGCTATAATCTCCTTGTCTCGAATGCCCCTGCTGCCTCCAAGCTTGCTGGGGCTTTTCTTTTTTTATCTGCGCTTGTAAACCTCGCGTCTATGCGCAACATCGACCACGAGAATGACGAGCCTGCCGTCATTGATGTCGCACAGGATTCGGTAGTCACCGACCCTGTATCGCCACACGCCTGCCAAGTTTCCCGTCAATGCCTTGCCCCTGCTTCTTGGGTCTTCGAGCTTCGCTATCTCGTCAAGCTCGTCAAACACCCGCGCGGCAACGCCCTTATCGAGCTTGCGCATCGCCTTGTCGGCGTTCCTCGTGAAATCAATTCGCCAGGCCACAGTGCGCCCTTACCTCGTCGATGCTGTAGGTCTCAAGCCTGCCAGCACGATAGTCCTCGATATCCTTGAGAATCCCGTACTCGTACTCGAAACGGTCGATAGCTTCTTGCAGGGCTTCGTTAACGTAGAAGCTCCTCGACCTGCCAGTCTCCTTCGCAAGACGGCTGTAGCGCTCGTTCAACTCGGTTGGAATCCTCATTGATGTGACCGCGGTAGCCATGTCGCACCTCCTTGTCGTGTATTACAGGTACTACTATAACACATCATCTAGCCCGCCCGCGATACGTCCTCTGCGGTGCAGCGTGGTCGCGGTTCCACGCATCCGCCGCCCGCTGCGCATCGCGCAGCACGTCATTAAGGCTCTGTTGCCTTGGCTGCTCCCTGCGCATCAGATATTCGAGCGGGCGCGATATTCGGCTTCTAAGCTCTTCCACTTTGAGCCTAATTCCCGCAACTCCTGCTCTGATGCGGCTCGCGAGTCCATCGCACTGAGCAGCGATTCTATCGAGGATTGCGCCGCGCTCAGCTTTTCCCGCAGCTTCCCAGCCCCGAACCTCGGCAGCGATGGAGCGAAGCTCTCCAACGTCTCGCGCAACTCCGTCCGCTCGTTGCCGAAGACACTCCAATCGGTCTTGCTCATCTTCGATATCGAGCTTCACGTCCTCGAGCTGGCTGTCAAGCTCGGCAAGGTCACCCTCCTTGTCGGCAATCTCGGTAACAAGCTCTGCCTTACGCGCTTCGGCATCGTTTAGCAAAGCGGCGGCTTCTTCCCTAGCCGCCGCGACGATTCGCGCCGCTTCGTCCTCGGCAGGTTGCACGACCGCCCTATCGACCGCCCCGCGTACCTTGTCGATGTCCACGGACTTGTCCGTGTAAACGCGCTGCGCCCGCGTCTCCTCGTCAAGCTCGATTGCAGGGCGGTAGCCCATGCGCTTCTCGAGGTAGTCCCCAAGCTCCTTGTGCATCGACTGGTAGAACGAGCGCGGGCACATTTTCTTGTAGTTGAAACGCCCATCGAGAATAGGTGTGAACGGCACGTGCATGTGATCGCGGGCGGGCGTGCCGTCCTTCAGCACCTCGTCCTTGTGAACGTATCCGCCCATCATGTTGTCGATACCGAACTTCTTCGACAGGTACCAGTACGTCAGGCGAAAGAACCTATCCTCATCGCCCTTGCGCACATTGTCGGGAAGCGTCACAACAACGTCAGCCATAACGACCGCATCCTTGCGCGTGGCACGCTTCCCTGCGGCCTTCTGGGCTTCGTTCACGCGCTCGATGCGGCTCTCCACCGTGCCCCAGTTCGGCTCGCCCTCGCGCGGCTCCACGCGCCCCACAACGAGCTTGCCGTCCTTGTTGGTGTAGTGACCGACAACCAAGTCGTTCTTGATGCGCTCGGGGTCGATGTTGTCGCGCTCCAGGCTGCTGCGGTCGCGCCTGTAGTGAGCGAGCATGTGCCCGACCGATGGAGCCTTGTATTTCGCTATGTGTGCCATGTCTGAACCGCCTTGCGTGAGATTTTAGTCGCCTAAAGTCTAGCACGTTAGACCTTAGCTACGCTAAGGACGTGCCCTGCGGGGCTTCTCCGCAATCCTCCCAGCGGTCGAGATTGCTGCGCGTCATCGGTGGCGGCACCTCTTCCTTGCCCGCTCGGCTGCGCCGAGATGGAGGGACTTCGCCCCTCCAAACCACCCCACAAATCACTGTCGGTATCGGTATCGGATTCCCATGGGCGAGGTCGTAGTACCTCGCCCCCCCTGTGGTCATTTGTCATTTGTCATTTGTCACATTATTTTTCGGACGTAGTTAGCGAAAAATAATGAGCCGCCCGATTCTGCAGGTCTCATCCAGTCGAGACACGGGCAAGGAAAGGGTCGATGGAGCAGAGCGTCCATCGACCCTTAATCAAGTCTGGTCTTGTCGGCTGACCGTCGCGTCAATTCCGCAATCCGTGAACGAGGTCTCCGTAGATCCGCTGCGCGGAACTACTCCGCCCCCGTGGTCACGCATTGCTGCATTGACCCGACTACCGCGCCGCTTGCCGCGCATCAAACGCAGCTGTCTTGCAGTACTCCTTCATGACGTAGGTTCCGTTGTCGCAAAGGCAGCGGAACCACTCGGGACGGTTGGCGCGGGCATAGCGCAGCAGGAACGCGTAGGAGTACTGACCTTGCTCGTCTACGAAGTCCATCATCTCACCGATGTACCCGTACTTGTCGTTATCACGGGTTTTGAGGTCTGCGTAGTCGGCGTTCTGGAACTCAAGCACATCGGCTTCGTCGTACTGGTGCTTCTCGGGGTTGTTGAGATGGCAGAGGTAGCGGGCGCAGTTGCGCTTCGTGCCCTTTGGAATGATGGGGATAGGTCCGTTGAGCGGTGCAACGAGTTCCTGAACCTGCTCGAACGACTTAACGCTGTCAAAAAACAGGATTCCATGCCAATGAGGTTTCTTCGGCGTGCCGTCTTCGTTCACGTCTGAATCATGTAGCGGTGAAACCAAACAATCGACGAGCCAGCTGTTGATAATCTCGCGCCAGTTCTCCGGCGCACTATCTGGATAGAACTCAAATAGCCAGTAATCCTTACGCGGTACACGTTTCTTTTCGTACTTCTTATCCGCACGTTTCTGGGCTTCAGACCTAGCCATGCTATAATCTCCTTGTCTCGAATGCCCCTGCTGCCGCCAAGCTTGCTGGGGCTTTTTTCTTTTTACCTGCGCTTGTAGACCTCGCGCCTGTGCGCCACATCGACCACGAGAATGACAAGCCTGCCGTCGTTGATATCGCACAGAATCCGATAATCACCGACCCTGTATCGCCACACGCCAGCCAAGTTCCCTGTTAGGGCTTTGCCCCTGCTTCTCGGGTCTTCGAGCTTCGCTATCTCGTCCAGCTCATCGAACACCCGCGCCGCAACGCCCTTGTCTAGCTTGCGCATCGCCTTGTCGGCATTCCTCGTGAACTCAATCCGCCAATCCACAATGCGCCCTTACCTCATCGATGCTGTAGGTTTCAAGCCTGCCAGCGCGATAGTCCTCAATGTCTCTGAGAATCCCGTACTCGTATTCGAAACGGTCAATCGAATCCGCAAGAGCCTCGTTGACGTAGTAGCTCCGCGACCTACCCGTCTCCTTTGCAAGACGGTTGTAGCGCTCGCTCAAATCCGTAGGAATCCTAAGTGAAGTAACCGCAGTGGCCATGCCGCACCTCCTAACCTTGCTGTATTACAGGTGTTACTATAACACATCATCGTGACTGACCCCGTGACCTGCTGTTCGCAGGCACCGCATGGTTTCTGTCGTACGCTTTTACCGTCTGCGTTGTATCCCTCACCACCTCGTCCAGACCGTAGCTCTCCGTCTTCGGCTTCGGCATCAGATATTCGAGCGGGCGCGATATTCGGCTTCTAAGCTCCTCCACCTTGAGCCATATTCCCGCAATGTCTTCTCTGATTCGGCTCGCGAGTCCATCGCACTTAGCGCAGATCCTATCGAGGATTGCGCCGCGCTCAGCTTTCCCCGCAGCTTCCCAGCGCCCAATCTCGGCAGCGATGGGTCGAAGCTCCGCAACGTCTCTCTCAATTGCTCGCGTTCCCTGCCGAAGAGACTCCAATCGCGCCTGCTCGGCGCTCACGGCACCCCTGAGCTCATCCAGTTCGGCTCGGGCTTCCTCGACCCTCTGGGTGGCATCCTCGACCGCCTGAGCCGCCTGACGCTCCGCAGGCTCGACGATGCCCCTCTCGACGGCACCTCGCACCTTGTCGATATCGGCGGACTTGTCGGCGTAGACCCTCATCGCGCGGGTCTCGTCCCCCAGCTCGACCTCGGGTCGGTACCCCATCTGCTTCTCCAGATAGTCCCCAAGCTCCTTGTGCAAGGACTGATAGAACGCCCTCGGGCACATCTTCTTGTAGTTGAACCGTCCGTCCACGATTGGCGTAAATGGCACGTGCATGTGATCGCGCACTGGCGAGCCGTCCCTGCGCACCTCGTCCCGATGGACGAAGCCGCCCATCATGTTCTCCTTGCCGAGCTTCAGAATCAGGAACCAGTACGCATAGCCGAAGAACTTGCCCTCGTCCCCCTTGCGGACGTTCTCGGGCAGCGTCACCACAACGTCAGCCATCACCACAGCGTCCTTGCGCACGGCACGTTTCCCCGCCGTCTTGGCGGCTTTATTGACCCCCTCAATACGCCCCTCCACCGTTGCCCAGTTCGGCTCGATGCCATCCATGGCGCCGACTTTCCCGTCTCGGTCATCCAGCCCGAGTGTGTAGTTGTCCTTGGTTCGGGTCGGGTCGATGTTCTCCCGACCCAGACTGGATGCATCGCGGCGGTAGTGCGCAAGCATGTGACCGCACGATGCGGCCTTGTATTTCGCGATGTGAGCCATGGTAACCTCCGACTCCAAGAGAGCTGCGGCGGCACAGCCCAGACCTTTAATCGCCTAAAGTCTAGCATGTTAGACCTTAGCTGCGCTAAGGACGTGCCCTGCGGGGCTTCTCCGCAATCCTCCCAGCGGTCGAGATTG
>OGQY01002019.1_pt1 | contig 12780 bp, 18 predicted proteins | sample 1553361 | NCBI WGS metagenome assembly OGQY01 (sample SAMEA2579963, study PRJEB22360) | human gut metagenome | reverse complement strand
ACAGCATGCCCAGACAGTACACGGCCGATCTGTCCGTATGTAGTCATAAGTGTCCCAGAGATAGAAAGGACTTTCCCAACTGCAAAGGTTAATCCGGTAAATGCAATAATTCCTTCACCTATATGGATGATCATTTGCTTTGCTTCTGGCGAAAGATTTGTAAAAGCTGCGGCAATTCCTTGTATAGCATCAGCTACGCTTCTGATTGAAGGCGCTAAGGCGGAGCCAAAAGAAATGCCTAATCCTTCGACCGCACTCTTCATGGCATCCATAGAACCTTTTAAAGTATCCTGCATTTTTATGTAAGCCGCATGCGATTGACCGGTACTATTGGTAATCGTATCAGTCATCTCTTTGTACGCTTCAGGACTTGTCTTAACAAGAGCAAGAAGCCCGCTAAATGCATTCTTTCCAGCTATTGCCTTAGCGGCAGCAACCTGCTCTGTATCAGACAACCCACTCATTTTATTGCGCAAAAGTTCGACAGCTCCAGCTAGTCCAATAAAACTGCCATCACCTTTTTTTAGGTCAGCAGCACTAATTCCAAGGCTGTCAAGAGTCTTTGCCGCATCACCTGTCGGAGCGGCTAGGCTGGCCATCGTTGCCCGTAATGACGTGCCAATGGAAGACGCTTCAATACCATTGTTTGCCATAATGCCCATTGCAGTACCCAATTCTTCAATGGATATCCCTAAAGCTGCAGCCGGAGCACCCGCATATTGCATAGCCAATCCAAAATCCGCAATACCCATCTTAGATGCATTGGCCGCTGCTTGAATAACGTCGGCAACATGTACTGTATTTGCTGCAATATCACCAGTCTTGAGATTCCATATAGACAATGCAGAGGTTACAACATCCGATGTAACTGCCATGTCTTCCCCTGAAGCGATGGCTGCTTCAATAATCCCTGGCATGGAACCGATGGCTTGATTTGCATTAAATCCACCTGCAGCAAGTCTGTCCATTCCAGCTGCAACATCTCTTGCTGTTGTTGGAAATTTCGCTCCCATAGCAGCAGCGGCATCTTTCATCCGCTTCATTTCCTCAGCTGTAGCCCCAGCTTTTACAGCAGCTCCGGTAATAGTCTGGTCGAAATCCATAAAAGTTTTGACACCAACTGCACCAACACCGGCAATCCCAACTGCCAACGGAGCCATAGCACTGGCAAGAGAATTTATATGTCGCCCAGCATTAGACAGATTTCTCCCTATCTGCTGATTCATTTTAGCGGTTTGTTCCATCTGAGTGCGAATATTTCCCAGCGTTCCGGTTACGTGATCAGTTAATCGCATTACCAAGTCAATGATTTCTGCCATCGGTTATCCTCCTTTCGTCTTATTTTTAATATCATCTTGCAGCTTCTTTTCTTCCTCAATTTCTTTTAGCATGAAAGCCCGAAGGACGGTACGCTCTCCGATCCCCATTGCATAATACTCTGATGGTTTTAAATTATGCCTGGCATAATGCCAGTACATTGCTTGGGCATCACCATCAGAATCGATTAGTTTTTTACTTCTTCCACCTTATCCGTCAAATCATTTCCCAACCCACAAAGTCCACAAATCGCCTGCGCAATATCTTGAACTTCTCCGGCATTGAAAAGAACTTCAAACAAGTCCTTTCGAGTAGCTGCTCTGAACTTCTTCAAGACTTCTTTATCATTGAATTCCTGATTGGTAATGCCGTCGATCAGAAAACCCATATAAAGTTTATAAGTATCAGCAGAAGGTTTTCCACCTTTACTGATAAATGTAGCATTGTCCTGAATTTCTCTAACACGATGGTTCGGAATCTGCTGCAAGTGCAAAATGAACGGTTCGCCGACAATTTTTGTCAGTCGTTTTACTTCAAAATCTTTAACATCTTTTTTAGTAATTCCCGGCGTCTGCCGCCAGTAACGCTTCTGCCAAATTCATAAATTCTCCTCCTATTCATCTGCTTCATCAAGGATGTCATAATCAGTGAACGTAAAATCATAACTATCCTCTGTCAATTTTTTTGCTTCCCAATCCATTAGAGTAAGTTTGTCAAATGTCGCATCACGAATTACAACTCTTTCATCACCAATTGCATCCGGATCTGATAGTTTAGCCACAATGGTGCACACTGTTTGATGACCATTTTTGATATTGTCAGACAGCTTCTGAATCATGTAAGAAGACACATGGTTCATCTTGATAGTTCCTTTACCCTCCCATCCGGTAGTTTTATACTGTTTTCCGCGTTTTTTGACCTGATTTACTTCTTCTTTAATTAAATTCACTTCCGCCTTGAAAGAAGTGACCTGTGCCATATAGTTTCCATCAATCCATACTTCACCTTCAGTGCCGGACATAACTTGCTGTGCATTCATAGAATCCATTTATTATGCCACCTCCTTAAATATTAATAGGAAGAACAATATCTTCCATTGCATCAAGAATCTTAATCTTTGCAGTCAAGTATACCAGTTTCTTAGTATCTAGCTTCTTCAATTCAAGGTCGCTCATATCAGCCAATTCATCCTGCGTATACAACCCATGTTGAAGCTGGTAATTCTTAACCGCTGATACATCAATGTCTACGGCAGAGTATCCCTTTTGTAATAAACGTCCATCTTCCAGTTCCTTAAAATATCCCATGATTGCTGAAATAAGCAACTGTTTATTGTCATAATCGTTGGCATATTTGCCAATGTAGCTATCCTGAGCCGTTTTTTTGATATCATCATAGATCGCATCCATAACATCCACACTCTTGATGGTCTGATATGCTTCCAGCTTACCTTGGGTAGTTGTCACAAGAGAATTCATCGCACGGGACATTTTGAATTTCTCGCCATCGTACCAAATGAAGAATTCCCCTTTATTTACTTTCTCGTCATTTTCATCTGTTGTATGTCTATCACAGTCAATAACTTCGGATAGCGGGGCATACGTAGCAGAAATCGTTAGCGGAGTACCTGCAATCAGTCCGGCGATACGCGGTGTATATTGTGCACCGGTATAGGTTTTAGATGATGTCTTGATAGTAGTGTTACTAAAATTTATAATGCCCTCATAATCTCCAGAATACCCAGGCAGAACCACTTTAGACCTTTTATACTTATTCTCACGATTAGTCTTGAGCCATGTTGCCACAGATTCCAATTGCTGTGTTTTAATAGTCGGAATAGCCAGATAGTCCCACCTGTCGGTTGCTAGTAATTTCAGGGTATCTGCAAACTTATCTGCCTCACCATTTTTGCCTTGATCCGATATCGCTGCCATAAGATATACTTTTACACGGTACGGTGATTTAACATATCCCATCAAGCACTTTGTAATATAGTCCTGATTGTCGGCCGTCATTTCAGACGGAATATCATCTGTGGTATAAACCGTAAATGGGTTCTTGATTGCAGAAACCGAATTGCCTTTTCCGTCCTTGTGGTCAGTCATCAGTTTAGTAATTGTTTCCTGCGGTTCTTCCAAAATCAGAGCAACAATACCACGCTGACTTCTTTTAATAGCCTCGATACCCGCCTCAATAAAAGATATTGTGACAGAAGGCATTCCTAATTTTGCCATGTAGTTTTCCTCCTTTAAATACTGTCTTTATTCACTTTACCGGTAAATGTTTCCTGATCCGGCTGCCTACTGTTATGATTGATATTGACATCAACCTCTCCCATGAGTTCAGCTACAGCCTCAGGATCTTTATATACCCGCTCTTTGTAATGAATGATAATCGTGATGGACAGAATATCCTCCTCTTCTCCTACCCGGTCGTCTTCAACCGATTCAATTTTAAGATACCGGTCATCTACTTGGACGCCTACAGAGAATATTTGCTGTATCCTATCAATGATATCCATGTAAACAATTTCGTTCTTATTAGAATCTTTTGCATAATAGGTAAGCAGAATGGTGAGTTCCTTATCCATCCAGTTTACTGTTTGCGGTGTCATTACTGACGATGCCGAAATAAAAAAGCAAGGCTTCTGAAAGTTCTCGCGAACTTCATCAGAATAAACCTTACAGTCAAACTCCTTGATCAGAAGAGCAATAATATTTTTGATAGCCTGTGCCTGACGTACTATTTCAGCCAATATGACCACGCACCTTTTCAAAGAAAGTTGTTTCCATGGTCCGTTTTACACCAGCCCAGTTTTTCTGTACGGATTTCTCAAGGAATCCCTTGTGCTTATTTAACGCATTCTGCCATTCTGGTTTAGGGTTTCCATGTGAATCTTTCGGATTTTTTACGCCGCGTTCTACCAGATGATAATGTGGCGCAATATTCCTGATTTCAGCTTTGGGCTCTTTCCCCCAAGCGTTAATCATCCGCATTTTCCAACTTTTATTTAGCTTCCGCTTGTGATTGCTTTTACCGATAGGTGTATCTCTTTTGATGGCTTTTACCATCTTCTTGGCCCCTTCCTCCAAAGAATCTGAGGCATCTGCCGGATACCGTCTTTCAAAGTCACTCAGCTTTTTGCAGAAGTCATCAATCGTCATGGATATCCCCCACTTTCTTCAAATTGCACATGAGTTCCAGCTTTACATGGGCTTCATATGGGTCTACTACAGAAGTTATCTTATACGTAGTATTACCGTATTGTATCAACATATCTGTATCAATACCCTTGCGGTAACGGATAGTTATCTTTGTGATGAATTCTGTTTTGTCCCGATACTGTTCGTAATACGTTTTGCCACGCGCTGGTTCTATCCGTGCCCATACGGAATTACCTATGGCATCTGTATATCCTTGATGCGTCAGCCCATATTCATCGGTAGTTTCTGTATGCTTCAGTATATGGATACGTTTATCAAGTGAGCCGATTTCAACGTTAATCATTAGACTATTCCTCCGGATAAGCTGCACATTGGGCAATATGGATTAATAGCGCAGTAACGGTGTGAGGTATATCATTGATTGCTCCCGGCTTTGAACTATACGCAGCTCTGTTTTCATACCAATGCGCAACCAGCATCTTGACACAAAGGTCATATAGCTGGCTGCTGTTAGCATTGGTATTTATTTTCCCTGTCGTCCGCTTAACATAATCACCAGCCGCATTGATTAAACTTGTCACTAAGTTATCATCATCGGTAATGTCGCTATCTATTTTTAAGTAATTTTTAGCCTGTTCAAGCGTGACCATAAATAATCCCCTTACTTGTTCCCTGTCAGCAGCACCAGAGAGTTGAAGTCAACCGGACGTCCATCAGCAATCATAATAGATTTGCGAACAATATCATCCGTTTCATTGTCTTCATAAACTTTCATGGCAATACTGTAATTAGTATTCAGTACATAGTCCTTCATACGATAGATGAAGGCAAAAACATTGTTCTTAGTCAATGTAGCCGCGAAACTCGGCAGGTGCTCACAAAGAACAACATTTCGCCCTAATAAAGTACGTGTCGGTACGCCATTGATTCCAGCGTTAACGCGGGCAATGGGTTGCCCTTCAGAATCAGTCATACCAATAAACTGCATGAATGTTTGCTTAGTCATCACCCATACAGCCCCTGCTTCATAAGCTTGAGGCACAGCTGCTTCAGCATTGACCAGAGTATCATAGCCAAGCTTGGCTACATTGATCGCGGTACCCTTAGTAAGATCTTTAATAATGCCAGTAGGCTGTCCGCTTCCCGTACCTTTGATAATAGCTTCTTCAAGAGCAACTGCCATCGCTTCTGCAACGTTAGATACGATGGTATCCTCAAAGGCAGACAAACTCATGTATTCCGTTTCCAGAGTAACAGCTACAGCACAGCGCAGTTTGAAGTGAGAAAAGGTAATCGTCCCCAGCGTCTTCTTCTGTTTTGTAGAAGTTGCGCCTTCTAACACCCATGTTGCCACCGGCTTTACATCAGAAGTCGGGATTGCCAGCCCGGATGCATACGCCGTTCTAGTAACAAGAGGCAAAATATTCCCATAGGTACGTATCTTTTCAACCACACGGTTAAGAGTAACTGGAGGGATCAGCGCACCTGCATCCGTAGTGTTGGTAGCATCACGGAATTCGGTCGGAATGGCAGTACCACGAGTAACATAGTCCATGAATGCTTTACGATATTCCTCAGAATCGAGGTCATGAACTACAGCAACCCCTTCTGGTTTCTGGCGTTTATGCACACTCGATGATTCCTTACTAACATTAATATCATGAGCAATCTTTTCGCGTTCTTCAATTTCTTTCTGTTCAGCGTCCAGACTGCGCAATTCTTCCTGGAGTGCTTTCAGATCAACTTTGCCTTCCCCCTGTAAGGCCTTTCTAATTTCTTCTTTACGATTCCTGATTTCAATAAGTCTCTTGTTCATACTTTATCTCCTTTTTATAAATACGTTTCGGCAATCAACTTTTCACGGAGTTCATGCTCCTGTTCGCGATGCTTCAATTCTTCAATAATGCCGTCATGGTCACGGGCGGCGATGCTAGTACCATCATAGGCCGGAAAATCCACCGGGCTGGCATCCACAATCATGTCAATGTGCTTGATAGTCCTGGTCTGTTCTTTTGTTGCGGAATCATTTTCCCAGTCATCCTTATCTACCGTGAAGGCAAAGGACATTTTATTGATATCCCCGCGCTTAATCAGCTGGTAGATATCCTTGCCGGCAGTTGTCGGCGCAATGTCGGCTTCTACTTTGATTCCGCGTTCATCCGCTGCAATTTTCATAGAGCCATTGGATGTGCGTGCCAGGATAAGTGCCGCATCAGAATGGTTATATCTAAGAATTACGTCACTCATGTCCGTATTGGCATCGACAGCATTCCTGTCAATCACTTCGTAATACTTTGTCCCACTGTATGGCGACTCCCACAGCAGCGTTTTTTCATTGAATACGGCTGCATACCCTTCAACATGGAGGCCTTCCCCTCCGCCTTCCTGGTCGGCAGCTCTCAATGCCAGCCGTCTGCACTCAATCTTCTTCTCCATCCCCATCACCTCCTTCCGATGTGCCATTTTCGTTGTCATCTTTACCAGTCTGGTAAAGAGACTGGTCCTTTGTTTTCACGTAGTTCAGCGATACCACAATTTCCTCGCCTTCCTTGCCTGGCAGGCCAGCATATCCAAATAACTCACGGATTTCATTACGCTTAATAGCTCCAGCAGGAATCATGGCTGCAGCAATCTTTACTTTGGATGCTGTGCTCATATATGCTAACCGATTAGCCTCAAAGACCACTTCATTACCAAATCCCCTTTCCTTTTGTGTGAAGAGCTTTTCTGTAAACTCTTGGGACAGCTTTATAGCAATCGGAGCAATCACGCTCTCATAAAATGCCTGGTATTCTTCTTCGGTAAATTTCCCGGAAATGATATTTTCATTCACTCCAAAATACTTGTATAAATTATCACGAGCAAAATTCATCTGCCCTTTATCAAAAGTCTGTGTATCCGTTGTTAGCTGTTGAAATTTACCGCGATTATCAAGGGAGCCGATACCGCTCCCATTTGATGGACCAGCAAATGAATCAACGAAATTATGCCACAGGGAATCCTGGTCTTCTGGACGAACTGTGCCAGTCCACTGGATGATGCCGCGCAGTTTGCTAAAATTCTTAACCACATTGATGATAGCCACTTTGACTGATCTTAAAAGGTTTATGTCTTCCGCTAAAATCTGCCCTTCCGGATCTCCAAATACTTCATCTCGGTTGTAATTTCTTCGGATATGAATCAATTGATCATAAGGCACAACAACCTGTTCCCCACTGCCAAAGGTAAATTTACAGTACAGATTCCCTTTACGGTCCTCATATAATTCAAGATTACCGAAATTAAGTGGCCACAAGGCACTAACATTTCCGTTCATATTCCGCTGGATATATACGAATAGGTTATTGTAGCAATAATATTGCGCTATAATTCTTTCGATAAACTCCGAAGCTGTCATGAGCCAGTTTGGACGGACAGACAGCAAATATTGCAATTTATCATCCGCATTCTTAATAATATTTCCTTCTTTTCGGACAATATGTTTGGGATGAAGTTTCCCCGCATGCCGAGCAATTGTATCAACACAATTCCGCCCAGTTGCGGTATCGTAAACATTTCCATCGAACGGAACATAATTATTAGAGTACCCATCCAGCAGTTTTGCTCTGGTCAATCCATCACGATGGAATAACCGTCCAAAAATATTTTGCACCATGCTTCTTAGTTCCAAGTCTTCACCTCCTTTTAGATAATATTCATGTAATCTTCTTTATTTTGTTCATAAACCGTATATGCGTCCAAAAGAGAAGCAAATCCATCGATACGTTTTCGAGGATTTGATGTCTTACATGGTTGAATGTTGTCATTGCGATCCACATCTACAGCTACGTTAGACATGCACCATTTCAGGATAGGATTATTATTATAGATAATACGTTTGGCGGACATATCCGCCGCTAAATTCTTCATTGGTCCAGATAAGGTTTGTTTACCTTGTGCAACCGGTACCATTACATCTTCTCCGAACCGTTCTTTCATACTTTGTACAAGATAAGCAGCACTCCACCGGTCAAATCCGCATTTATGCAGATAGATGTCATCATGCTCCATCTCATCAACAAACCACTGAATGATTAGTCGGTAATCATTCCGGAATCCAGGCGAAGTCTGAAGCCAGCCTTTCTTTTTCCAAATATCGTATGGCACCCGGTCTTCATGTACCCTTTTTTCAAGCAAATCTTCTGGAATCCAATACATCTGCTTTACATAGATATTCGGATCATCATGGATACAAAAAAGCATGGTGGCACATGTCAAGTCTGTTGTTTCGGACAAATCAAAACCACCTATGCCGTACTTGGGCTTGAGTTCCTGAGTATCGTAGGTGGTTTCATTATTGATCTGTTCAAATGTAAAAAAGGCATCTCCAGAGGTTTCGCGAATATTAAAGTCTTTACACAACAAGTTTTTTACTCGTAGAGTATCATGTTGCGCCTGATAAACTTTCTGCGCCAGCGTCTGAGTATTTTTGACGCTCCCCAGTCCCGGATTTGCTTTTGGCCAGCATTTTGAATCAGTCCATTCGTCCCTTTTATCCAGTTCATAGACGATAGGAAGAATCGTTTCATCTCTATACCCACTTGAATCATCATATCCTTTTATAATCCTTTCACATTCATCATATTTCAAATCAAAAATATTGTCCCGGACCGTTCCTGCTGTCGTCGTTATAATACAGAGAGGTTGTTCACGAGCCGTCATGCCGTCGATGAGGACATCATACAGGTTCTTATCCTTCAAGGCGTGCAATTCATCAATCAACGCCCCATGTACGTTCAGGCCATCCAGCTTATCACTGTCAGAGCCCAAAGGTTCGAACGTCCCCTCATTGAAACGGGACCGGATGACAGATACACGCAAATCCAGCTTCTTATTCAATGCTGGCGACTTCTTGATCATTGAACAGGCTTCACGCCATATGATTTTTGCCTGGTCCTTTTTTGTGGCAGCGGAATAGATTTCCGGACCCGCCTTCCCCATCAGCTACCAGTAGATACAGGCCTAAACAGGAAGCAAACGTTGATTTGCCATTTTTACGGGCAACGATAAGAATCAGCTGCCGGTATTCCCGGAGACCAGTATCTTTATCTACAAACCCAAAGAGCGCTGCTGTGATGGCCTTCTGCCACAGTTCCAGAATGACTGGTTTGCCGCCCCACTTGCCTTTGCTGTGCTTGCAAAAAGTCTGAATGAAGTCAATAGCATACTGCGCCTTGGATTCATCGTAGATATATTGCGCATTTTTATCATTGATTTTTTCTGTCAAATGTTTGAATACCCGCCGTACCTTATCGGATACCACTATCTGACCAGATTTTATGCTGCCGTAGTATTTTTCAATGTAATTCAAGGCCTGTTTTTGATGAATTCCGTCAGCGTGTCCTCTGCATCAGGGGCAGCTGTAGCCGGAAGACATTGCACCAGGGTACGAATGGCGCTCACATAATTCTTGAACGTGGTGGAGTAGGCCTTTGAAACCGTTGATTCCTTGGTTCCAAACTGATTTTCTCCGTTCTTATATTCCTCTACAAATCCCACAACTTCCAGTTGTTCCATAAGCTTTTGCAGCTGGTATTCCAGACGTGCAACCTGCCCAATCAGTGGGGTCACAACCGTTTGCTTCTCTTCATCGGCGGCTTTTAGTGCTTCCTGCAATGCTTTCACTCTTCTTTTTATGGCTGTTTCCGGTTTAATCTGTCTCACTCCATCACCTCCTTATTTTTTTACTCTGATTTTCGTATTTTTCCCTTAATCTTGATACTACACCCCCTTGGCGGATGCCGCTTGTATTACAGAAAGGCCCGCCCCCGGCGTAAATTTTTTATCTTTTCAAAATATAGACTGGGGGGCTTGTTGTCTATCGTTCATGGTCGATGATGCCAATCGGATTGCCATCATCATCAAATAGGCACTCCCGGTCCAGCCCTGATGCATGTACTGCATTGTGGCAATAGATACACAGCAGCTCAAGGTTATTCCAACCATATACCACGCTATCGTCATTCACATTTTCTAGAGTAAGATACTGCTTATGATGCACAATGAATCGAGCTGGTTTCCCACTCCCAACGAATGAACGATTTTGGCATCGCTCACATACATAGTGTTGACTCTCCGCATAAGCGTGTGCTAACTTACGCCATCGCTGGCTGTTGTATATATCCTTACTAAATTCTCGTGCCACAATAGTATCCTTTCTAATTTCAAAACCAAAATTAATTTCAGTTTCAAAATCTATTTTCATTTCCAGATTTTAGGATGAAAAACAAAAACCACGCTGTTACACGTGGCCGTCTGTTTGCTGTTCAGTTTTCGATGGTATTAGTATAGCACACCCTTCCTGCTTTTTTTGTACACAAATCGTACATGAATCAGTCACGTTTCTGCTCAAAAGTGCTACGAAACTGTCACGGATAAAAAGTTATCCACAATCTGCTATGACTTTTTAAAGAATATCAGTGACGTTTGAAAGGGAATAGCATCCGGCCCGAACATCATACGTGCTAAAGTCTGTAAAGCCTCTCTTGCCCGCTTACGGCAAAAGCCGACACTGCAACAAGTATGGCGAGCCGTGTTCTCCCATGATACCCCATCCATATATCTATCCCGCAATATAAGAGCATTTGTCTCATTGATAGATGCCAAGGATTCCATAGAGCGATCCAGTCTTTTAATCAGTGGTTCAATCTGCTGCAGCTCCGCTTGATACTTTGTTATTTTTTCCTGTAAACTCTCCCGTTGCATATAGATTCGTTCTTCCTGACTGATCTTTTCACCGCCATTGCAACCGCCGGTTGGAGAAAGTGTTGACGCAGTCGGTGCAGCATCCTGCTTCAGCATGGCTTCGCAGTCTTCTATATCCGCTTTCACATTGGCTACATACTGCGAGAACTCCCGATACCTCAACAGATACTCTTTCACCGCATCAATATAGTCATTATGATACACTCTTTCTCCTCCTATCTATAAACGGTGGAAAGCAAGGCTTGAGCTTTTTACTCTCCGCCTTGCCCATATCAAGCTTTTACTTCTCTTACACTTATCTTTAAAAATCCGGCACTCTGTGAATACCACTTCCGGCAGTTGACCTCAATCACTTGCCTATCGTCTTCATAAGCTACCCCATTAAGTGCGTCTAGTACAGCCTTCAGCGTATTGTCTATATCCGGTTTCTTCGCCGGCCGATTGATGTTATGCTGGCAGGCCAGCCGCTTACCTTTCGTATATGACTTCGGAATTTTGAAATAGGCATCAACAGTAACGCTAACATAGCAATCAGCCGGAATGATTTTCCCACCGACAGAAAGAAAGTCCTTACGGATCTGCTTCTCATACTTTGCTGTTTTTGCCGGAGTATATATCGTCCCTGTTTTGCGGCTGAACCTTGGCCTGGCTTTTCCTTGCGGTTCTCCTTCAACTATGAATTCCATCACTTCACCTCAAGATTTCATAAAAACAAGAAAAATACTTTTCCCGCGGCGATTGCCAAATAATGGCTGCATAGGCAACACCTTCAATACATCTTTCGTGCTAATCTGGTCACTGCTCCATTTCATAATCAGGACACCATCTTTTTTTAGGACGCGCATGCATTCCGTAAAGCCTTTTCGGACCATATCCTTCCAATCTCCTTCAATCAATCCATATTTCAATGCTAACCAACTGGTTTTCCCCACATGAATCAAATGTGGAGGATCAAATATCACCATATCGAAACGATTAGATTTATATGGAATATCAGTAAAATCACCAATAATATCAGGATCAACTATAAGTTGCCTACCATCACAAAGAGTTGTATTGATTTTCCGCTTATCCATGAAGACGACATCCGGATTATTTTTATTGAACCAAAACATTCTGGATCCGCAGCAAGCATCTAAGATTCTTTTCACATCCTCATTCCCTTTCTGATAGCTATCTTTCACGATTAACCAGGAACAGACATAAGAGCACGGCAGCAATCATGCTACCACTCATGGCGCCCAAGAAAAATATTAATACCTCATTCATTTTCATCACCCGAATCAACTAATACAGCTTCCCCATTTTCGAGCTTGTAAAATGTATCCGCCTTAATAATTTCCCCATCAACTCTAAAGCATTTCACATCCTTTCTGTACACGTCGTCATTGGTCTCTTCCCATTCAGCAAGTACAAGCCAACATCCAAGCGCGCCTTTCGCCTTACTTTGTGCACCGAGTGCGATAGCAACACTGTCCTTACCTTCCACTATTGCCGTGGATCTGTACCCGGATGTGGCTGGCGGGGGGCCGTCCCCCGATGTGGAACGAATCCA
>OGQY01002018.1_pt1 | contig 12784 bp, 10 predicted proteins | sample 1553361 | NCBI WGS metagenome assembly OGQY01 (sample SAMEA2579963, study PRJEB22360) | human gut metagenome | reverse complement strand
ATGTACATTTTTAAATATAACTTCCCTTATTGGTGAGGAGTAGAAAACATATACTTGTAGAAAGAGAGCTTTTTAAAGACAAAATTAGAGGTGTACCGAACATCATGGAGAAAGCCAATTACAAGTTGCCGAAAGAGGGAAAAGAACAAAAGGTTCAATTGAAACAGAGTATGGAGGAAATAACGATTAAATCAATGATAAAATCCATGGGTAAAACTTATAAAGAAACGATGTCCGAAACCTTAATGGGTGTGGTGAAATTGGTCAACAATATGATTCGGCTTAACCACTGTTATACTGCTCTTTACATAGAAAGGAGGATCGCATAATGAAAGTAGCGATCATTCAAGAATGGTTGGTCACTGTAGGAGGTTCCGACAAAGTGGTAAAAGCGATAGCCGATGTCTTTCCGGGGGCTGATATTTACACGTTAGTAGCCAAGAAGGAGGTTTGCGAGGAACTGGGTATTGATTGGAATAAGGTACATACGTCCTTCATCCAAAAAATGCCTTTGGGTACAAAAAAACATCGGGCTTACCTACCGCTGTTCCCTTTTGCTATCGAACAGTTTGATTTACGAGGTTATGATGTGGTTATTTCTTCGAGCCACGCTGTGGCTAAAGGGGTTTTAACCAAGGCTGACCAGTTGCACATCTGTTATTGTCATTCGCCCATCCGGTATGTGTGGGACATGTATAATGAATACTTGGAAGAGGCTCATTTGGACAAAGGATTCAAGGGCTGGTTGGTGAGATATATGCTTCACCGTATTCGTAAATGGGATATGCTTTCCAGTTTCCGTGTGGATCATTTTATAAGCAATTCTGACTACGTAGGTCATCGTATCAATAAAACTTATCGACGGGAGGCTACTACAATTCATCCTAACATTGACATCTCCAGTTTTGAATATTGTGATGATAAGCAGGATTATTATTTAGCCAGTAGCAGATTGGTTTCATATAAAAAAATAGACTTAATTATTGAAGCCTTCAACCGTATGCCTGACAAGAAGCTGGTTGTCATAGGCGGTGGTCCGAATCTGAAGCATTATCAGGAGATGGCGAAAAGAAATGTGAGCGTAATGGGATATCAGCCTTTTGATGTGCTGAAAGCCAAGATGCAACATGCCAAAGCTTTCGTCTTTGCAGCCGATGAAGACTTTGGCATGATTCCCATTGAAGCACAAGCATGTGGTACGCCTGTGATTGCTTATGGTCATGGCGGATCGCTTGAAACAGTCTCAGAAGGACGAACAGGATTGTTCTTTTATGAGCAAACGGTGGATTCCATTATAGAAGCGGTCAATTGTTTCGAATCAATGGGAGCTAAACCTGTCGATTATCAGGAATGCAGAAGATGGGCCGAGTCTTTTTCTGAGGATAGATTTAAGGCCGAAATTAAGGCATTTGTCGAAGAAAAGTATAAAGAGTTTAATCGTTGAAACTTTATGAACTATTTTATAACCGGAGGTACCGGTTTTATCGGTACGCATCTCACTAATTTATTGAACGAAACGCATCCTGAATGCAATGTATATAATCTGGATATTGTGGAACCGGGCACTCCGCTGCCTACGGTGAAGGACTATAAACCTGCGCTGAAGAAGGGACAGAAACTGGGTTCTACATTTGTACGCTGTGACGTGCGCAAGCCTATTGAACTGCCTGCTTCCATTCACCCTACGAGCGAAGACGTAATTTTCAACTTTGCAGCGGTGCACCGTACTCCGGGACATCCTAACTATGAATATTTCGAGACGAATATCCGTGGGGCGGAGCATATTTGTGCGTTTGCCGAACGCTATGGTATCAAGAAAATGGTATTCACTTCGTCTATTGCTCCCTATGGGGCAGCGGAGGAGGAGAAGTTTGAGTCCACATTACCTACACCGAATACTCCCTATGGCATCTCGAAACTGGTAGCGGAGAAGATTCACATGGCGTGGCAGGTGGGCGGTGAGGATCGCCAGTTGACTATTGTACGCCCGGGCGTGGTGTTCGGATGGGGAGAGAATGGTAACTTCACACGCCTTTATTGGGGTATCCGTGGGGGAAAGTTTGCCTATCCGGGACGTAAGGATACCATCAAAGCGTGTATCTACGTGAAGGAGCTAGTGAAATTTATGTTGTATCGTGTGGAACATCACGAGTATGGGGCGGAACTCTATAATTGTTGCTACGAGCCTGCTTACACCATTGAACATATTGTGGAGGCGATGAAAAAGGTAACTGGGCTGAAGCGGTCTGTTCCGATGATTCCAAACTGGATCATCATGCCTGCGGCGGCGGTGATTGGTGCGATGGGCGCACCGATGGGGATTTGCCCCGCCCGTGTAAGGAAACTTCAGATTTCTACAAACATTTGCGGCAAGAAACTGGCAGAGAGTGGCTATCCGTTCCACTGGACGTTTGAAGAGGCGTTGACCGACTGGTTCGACGATAATGACCGATTGGGGTTGAAATAGCATTAACAATTAGCAAATTGAATGAAAAGATTACTAGCGATTCTTTGCGTTGTTGTCTTGACGGGTGGTACGGTCAAAGCTCAGATTAATTATGGAACAACAGGCTTGATGAACATGCCAACTGCTGACATGCAGAAGGATAAAACTTTTATGGCGACGGGTATGTGGTTGAATCATCATGCAACGGTTCCAAGATGGTGGTATGATACGTGGAATTACAGCATCAATGTCACTATATTTCCTTGGCTGGAAATCGGGTATTTATGTAATGGCCATAAGTCGGTTCCGACGGATTATGGAAATGTTTCCGGCTTTTGGGTTCCTGGTACTTATGGTAAATTCGTGAATCAAGACCGCTCCTTCCACGGACGATTGCGCCTTTGGAAAGAGGGCTGGTGGAAGGAATGGACTCCGCAAATTGTTGTTGGCTTTAATGATGGTGTCAACCAAATGTCGGCAAGTGAGGCTACGGAAGTGGCTTATTCTACGAATGCCTTTTTAAACAGGTATTTCATTGCCGTAACTAAGCATTTTGATTTTCAAAATATAGGAACACTTGGCGCTCATTTCACATGGATATACTCCACGCGTGAGGACAACGATCTCAATGACCCTGCTTTTGGTGCCAACTTCCGCTTCTCACTGCCTGCCACAAACTGGTGGCGCAAAGCTATCAACGGCTTCAACGTAATGACTGAAGTACTTCCGGGATATACGGATGTGCGTGAGAACCTGACGTTTGACCCGGACGCCCCGAAGTATCAGGCGAATATCGGCCTGACGTATAACTCCCTTGCCGCCTTCTCGCCCAAGAGTACGAAACGCTTTGAGGTGGAGGCGGTATTGGAACTCAACCGTTATAAATATGTCAGTGTGGGTATTGTGATGAAAGTGCATTTGAAATAAATGTTATGTGTCTGGTTTCTACAAATGCGTGAGGACGGATATCGATTGGATGACGTAACTGTTTGATAGTAGAAACAGGCAATCTGAATATAATTCGCCCACAACCTTTGCCTGATTGGAATTGTTTATATAACTTTGTAACAAGCAATGTTGCTGTTTAAAGGTGAAATGAAGCAATGGAAGAGATAAAGCAAGTGCCCTACGGTGTGTCCGACTTCGTGACGGTGAGAGAAAGGAATCTGTATTATGTAGACAAGACGATGTATTTGTCTTTGCTGGAGCAGCAGCCGGACAGTTTGTTCTATATCCGTCCCCGTCGATTCGGCAAGAGCTTGTTCATCAGTATGCTGCAAGCTTACTATGATAAGGCGATGTCAGACCGTTTCGACTCCCTGTTCGGTGGGCTTTGGGTTCATGAACATCCCACACCACTCCGGGGACGGTATCAGATGCTTTATTTGGACTTCTCGCAAGTGGGAGGAGATATAGACCAGATTTCGACTCATTTTGAAGAATATTGCAAAGTGAAATTGGACGGGTTTATGCGCAAATATCAGAACGAATATCCCGGAGTTGTAGTAAAGGCCTTTTTTGAAATACAGACGGTTTCTGGGAAATTGGCATTGATTCGGGATAATGCCGGTGCGCTGCGCATCCCTCTTTATCTCATCATTGACGAATACGACAACTTTACCAACATCGTGCTCAACGAGAAAGGCGAGGAGGTTTACCATGCCATCACCCATGCCAGCGGTTTCTACCGCGATGTGTTCAAAAAGTTCAAGGGCATGTTCGAGCGTATCTTCATGACAGGCGTAAGTCCCGTGACGCTGGACGACCTGACCAGCGGCTTCAATATCGGCTGGCACTTGTCCATGAACCCCAAGTTCGACAAGATGCTGGGCTTCAGCACTGAGGATGTACGTGCCATGCTCCTTTACTATAAAGAGGTGGGTATGCTGCCTGCTGGAAGTGACGTGGAGGCGATGCTGACGGAAATGAAACCGTGGTATGACCATTATTGTTTTGCCAAGGAGTGTCTGAAGCAGGATGCCCGTGTGTTCAACTGCGATATGGTACTCTATTATCTCCGTCAATACATGGATAGCGGCCATTCGCCCGAGCGTATGGTTGACCCCAATACGAAAACCGATTACAACAAGCTGAAAAAACTGCTTCAACTGGACCGCCTGGACGGTGACCGCCGAGGTGTTATCCGTCGTATTGTTGAAGAGGGGCAGATCATAACCGAAGTGGAAGAGTTCTTCCCTGCCAAAGACCTGACCAATCCTAATATTTTCCCCAGTCTGCTGTTCTATTATGGTATGCTGACCATAAAGGGTACGTATGGTTCGCAGCTGATTCTGTGCATTCCGAACAACAATGTGCGCAAACAATATTATGAATATCTGCTGGAAGGCTATAACGAGTACAGTGGAATACGAATATCTTCCTTATTGACTCTGTTCACCCGGATGTCCTTCGACGGTCAGTGGCAGGAAGCGTTGCAATATATCGCTGATGCTTATAAAAACCTGTCCTCTGTGCATGACTCCATCGAGGGCGAGCGCAGCATCCAGGGCTTCTTTATGGCTTACCTGAGCCTGAACGATTATTACATCACCGCCCCTGAATTGGAATTGAGCCACGGCTACTGTGATTTCTTCCTGTTGCCCAACCTGACACACTATCAGTCCCGGCACAGCTACATAGTGGAACTGAAATATCTGCCGAAGAAAGATTTCGAGGCAAAGGCTGCGGAGCAATGGCAACAAGCTGTGGAGCAGATAGACAGCTATGCTCGTGCGCCAAGAGTGGAAGCGTTGCGCCAAGGCACGCAGATGCACAAGATTGTGATGCAATTCTCTGGTTGGGATTTGATGCGGATGGAAGAAGTATAGTGAGAAATGCGACAACTGTATATCAGTTAAATAGATTAGATGTAATTGGTTAGAAGAACAGTATTTACGATAATATTGTAATCTCTTTCTTTGCGTTTAAGGTCATAATAACGCATCTCTATTGATATTTTAGTTGAAAAAAACTTATGAGAGTGTGTCAAAACTCCGATAGTGCTATTAATTAGCTTGTCATTTTGAGCCAAAGCGAAGAATCTGTATACACCAAGTGATTGCAAACAGATCCTTCACTAGCGTTCCCTTAGGATGACAAAATGATAGACTATTTTAGTTTTGACATGCCCTCTTCCTTTTTTTGTTGTCGGTGGCGACCGGCATCCGCCTATGTATTGCAAAAACAACAGTCTTCGTGACTACCAGCAGGAAATGAAGTCCCGGCTCTTTAAGGAGTGGGAGTTTCATCAGAGTGTCATGGTGCAAATGCCTACAGGCACAGGAAAGACTCATCTGCTGGCGGCGGTGGTGAGAGAATTTCTCCACCGTTCCGATACCTGTGTCTGGATAGTGGCGCACCGCAGGGAGCTGGTGCAACAGATAGAGGAAACCGTGGTCCGGTATGGAATGGGAAAAGAATCCGGAACGGTGAAGGTGCTGTCCATCCAGTGGCTGTCACGTAACTGGAAGAATATGGAGGAATCCCCCGGACTGATCGTCATTGACGAGGCGCATCATGCACTGGCGGAGACTTACAAAGAACTTTGGAAGAGATATCCGGAAGCGAGGAAACTGGGCATGACCGCCACACCCTGTCGATTGAATGGTAAAGGCTTCACCGATTTGTTTGATACGCTGATTACCTCATGGAGCATTGCGGAATTCATTGGAAAAGGTTGGCTGTCGGCTTTCGATTACGTGTCCATCCGTGCGAACAGCAGGGAGCAGCGGATGATAAATTCATTGAAGAAACGTGGGGCGGACGGAGATTATCAGGTGAAGGAAATGAATGAGGTGCTGAACCGCCAGGTCAGCATCCGGCGGTTGTATGAGAGTGTCGAGAAGTATGCCAACGGAAAAAAAGGAATTGTGTATGCTGTCAGTATAGCTCATGCCCGGCAGATAGCCGCCTGCTACAGTGCGCACGGGGTGGAGGCCGTAGCTATCGACAGCAAGACTCCTGCTTCGGAGCGGAGGGAATTGGTGGAGGGATTCAAGCAGGGACGAATCAGGGTGCTGGTCAATGTGGATATCTTTTCCGAGGGTTTTGACTGTCCCGATGTGGAGTTCGTGCAGCTGGCGCGTCCCACACTTTCCTTGGTAAAATATCTGCAACAGGTGGGACGGGGACTGAGGAAATCTGGTGACAAGGAGTCCTGTATGCTGATAGACAATGTGGGCCTGCACCGGATATTCGGTCTGCCCGTCCGTGACCGGGATTGGGAGGCGATGTTCGAGGGACGGATGATGGGCAACGCCCTGTCCCGGGTAAGGACAGAAAACAGGCTGTCCGTGTCCTGTCCGTCCTCGGAGAATGACAAGCGGGATGAAGAGTTGGAAATCGTGATGACACATGGACAGTTGCTGGAGGTTATCAGGAACCGGAACTCGTTTTATTTAGAAGAGGAACAGGCAGAACAGAGGGCATATTCCGTTCTAAAAGCTTTCCATGACCGGCGTAGCGGACTGTGGGGGCTGAAACGTGGAAACAGAATGACGATGATGCCTCAGTATCGGGAAGTGTTCGATATCTGTGGAAACCGGGCGGCAGTTCGTTTGGAAGATGGCCGGGTGAGCGTTGTGGATGACTCCGGAAAGCCGGAGATAATAATAGACCGCGGCCGGAGGTTGAGGTTTATGAAAGGGGAGCTCCTTGGTGTCACGGGTGATGACGGTACTGATTCTTACATCGACCTGAAAACAAGCCGGACTTACCGGGAGAAGCCGGTCGTGTTTTTTTATGGTGGAGAGGACTATGGCAACGTGGAATTGCTGAAGGTGGGGGAAACCTTCCATAGTCGCACGCGGAAGGCTTATGCCTCTACGCAGGGGTTGCATAAGGATAGTCTTTGTTTTTACGGTTTTTACTTGAAGATTCCCGACTATCGTGTTCCGAAAAACTGCAAGTTGGTGGATTCGGTATGGTCTACGGTCTTTGATGTTTTTGCCTGTCTGCTGGAAGGAGATGACGAGGAGGTGTACTGGTGTTGTGGTCACCTGGCGGACCGTAGTATCGTGGTGATGGACGAGAGTGGGAACTATTATCATGCGGAAAAAGGAAAAAAGAAGCGATATATAGCCTGTAATGTACCTAAAACCGGAGAGAAGGATTTTGATTCTGTGGTGCGGAGGCTGAAGGAGGAAGCCGGACGGCGCGCGGAGGAAATCATTCGGCGGCAGCAGCGGAATGCGGAGGAAAAAAGACAACGGAGACTGGAGGAGATAAGGGATGTCCAGCCTTTCCAGATGGGGGTGAAGTGGGGGCTGAAATTGGGTGAACGTATCGTAGTGCCTCCCCATTACCGGAACATTTGTCCACCCGTCGGTGGTTATTGCGCCTTTGAGGAAAATGCATACCAATGGGGACTGATGGCCCTGGACGGCAAGGTAGTAGTGGAAGCCAGATACCAGAAGGTGGAGATAGAGGGTGACGGAACGGTGAGACTGACTATTATCCCCGGTAAGGTGAAGACGATAAAACTATGAAGAATCCCGAACTATTTTCTTTCTGTCAATAGATTCCTTTCCTTTTGTTTTCTTGCCAATCTTGCCAAGTTGTTTGTTTAGACATGGCTGATTATAAAAAGAGTATTCTTATAGCGAGAATACTCTTTTTTTATGAGGAATAAATAGGGAATATTTATGAAAACATGTAAGAAAAAGGGGCGTGAAAGGAAATAGTTAGTAATAAAATGCTTGCTATCTTATTATATTTGTTACCTTTGTGGGTCTTATAATATGAAAAACAATGAAAATAACAATTCTACAGAGAAATATAGAATGGGCCAATCCACAGGCTAATGTAGCAAGGGCCGACGAGGCAATAAGCTGTCTGCCGGATTCTGATTTGTTTGTTTTACCCGAAATGTTTTCCACCGGTTTTTGTACGCAACCCGAAGGAATTGCGGAGAGCGCCGACAGCGAAACACTTCACTGGATGAAGCGCAAGGCAGCCGAGCGGAATTGTGCTATTGCAGGCAGTGTAGCGGTATGTGAGAATGGAAATTATTATAATCGTTTTTACTTTGTCCATCCGGATGGAGCCGTGCAGCATTATGATAAGAAGCATTTGTTTACCTTTGGGGGTGAACACAAGCGTTTCACCGCCGGTACGGAGCGTGTGGTGGTGAACTTCCGTGGGGTACGTATCCTGTTGGAAGTATGTTATGACCTTCGCTTCCCTGTTTGGGCACGTAACCTGGGTGATTATGACATGATACTTTATGTGGCAAGCTGGCCTACCCCCCGTGTGGATGCCTGGAGCGCGCTGCTTCGTGCGCGGGCTATTGAAAATCAGTGTTATGTAGCCGGAGTGAACCGCATGGGAGTTGATCCTGCCTGTGAATATTCGGGTGGCAGCGCCATCATCGATCCCTACGGAAAGACGATAGCCGAATGTCCGTGGAGCAGGGAAAGCGCGGTATCGGCTGATATAGATATGGAGGCATTGCAGGCTTTCCGGAAGAAATTTCCGGTACTGGATGATGCCGACCCCTTTACATTGATATAAAACAATTAATAAAATAATAGATAATGGCTGAAAAGAAATTATTGTTGGGCGATGAGGCAATTGCCCTCGGAGCGATACATGCCGGCATATCGGGTGTATATGCCTATCCGGGTACACCGTCCACTGAAATCACGGAGTTTATCCAGAATAATCCTTTAGCAAAGGAAAGAAAACTGCACAGCACTTGGTGTACCAATGAAAAAACGGCCATGGAGGCTGCGCTGGGTATGTCATACGCGGGAAAGCGTGCTTTGGTATGTATGAAACATGTAGGTATGAATGTAGCTGCCGACTGTTTTATCAATTCAGCCGTTACCGGTGTAAAAGGTGGATTAATCGTAATAGCAGCGGATGATCCCAGCATGCACTCTTCACAAAATGAACAAGACAGCCGCTTTTACGGTGATTTCTCACTTATTCCCATGTACGAACCAAGTAATCAGCAAGAAGCGTACGACATGGTTTATAACGGCTTTGCATTCTCTGAAAAAATCGGCGAACCGATATTATTGCGTATGGTCACTCGTCTCGCCCACTCTCGTTCAGGTGTAGAGCAAAAGGCTCAACAAGTCCAGAATGAAATATCTTTCAGTGAAGACCCACGCCAATTTATCCTATTACCAGGTAATGCACGCAAACGTTACAAAGTTTTGTTGGAACGTCAGGCTGAATTCATAGAAGCCTCTGAAAGTTCTCCATATAATAAGTATATAGATGGTCCTAACAAAAAAATGGGTATCATAGCTTGCGGTATCGGCTACAACTATCTGATGGAAAACTATCCTGACGGCTGTGAATATCCTGTATTAAAGATTGGGCAATACCCATTGCCCAAGAAACAACTTCTACAGCTGGTAGAAGCCTGCGATGAGATTCTGGTATTGGAAGATGGACAACCTTTCGTTGAGAAACAGTTGAAAGGTTATCTCGGCATTGGCGTTAAAGTAAAAGGACGTCTGGATGGCACATTGCCACAGGACGGTGAATTAAATCCGGACAAGGTAGCGCGCACCGTAGGAAAAGAAAACAAATCAGAGTTTGGAGTGCCTTCTCTTGTAGAAATGCGCCCACCTGCACTTTGCGAAGGTTGTGGACATCGTGATATGTATACTGTACTGACGCAAGTACTAAAAGAAGAATATCCAACTCATAAGGTATTCAGTGATATCGGTTGTTATACTTTAGGAGCCAATGCGCCATTCAATGCCATCAATTCATGTGTAGACATGGGGGCATCCATTACAATGGCAAAAGGCGCCTCTGATGGCGGTCTTCACCCCGCAGTGGCAGTCATCGGAGACTCAACTTTTACCCATTCCGGCATGACAGGACTTCTAGACTGTGTCAATGAAAATGCTAATGTTACCATTGTCATCTCAGACAATGAAACTACCGCTATGACAGGCGGTCAGGATTCCGCCGGCACAGGACGTATCGAAGCAATCTGCGCTGGTATCGGCGTAGCTCCTGAACACATTCGCGTAGTAGTTCCCCTTAAAAAGAATTATGAAGAAATGAAACAGATTATCCGTGAAGAAATCGAATATCGTGGTGTATCTGTTATTATACCACGCAGAGAATGCATTCAAACTTTAGCACGTAAAAAACGAAACAAGTAAAACCATGAAAAAAGATATCATACTTTCCGGCGTTGGTGGACAAGGCATCCTCTCTATCGCCACAGTAATTGGTAAAGCCGCCCTTAAAGACGGATTATATATGAAACAAGCGGAAGTACATGGCATGAGCCAACGTGGCGGTGACGTACAATCCAATTTACGTATCAGTGATCAACCTATTGCCTCTGATCTTATTCCTTCAGGCAAATGCGATTTGATCATCTCACTTGAGCCCATGGAAGGACTACGCTATCTCCCCTATTTAAGTTCTGAAGGCTGGCTGGTAACTAACGAAACTCCGTTCGTTAATATCCCCAATTATCCGGCAGAAGCTGATGTGCGGGCAGAGTTGGATAAATTGCCCCATAAAATCGTTCTGAATGTGGATAAGGTAGCTAAAGAAATTGGTTCTATTCGCGTAGCAAATATTGTTTTGCTTGGGGCTACCATTCCCTTTCTAGGAATTGACTATGAGAAAATACAAACCAGCATTCGCGAAATCTTCGAACGCAAAGGCGAGGCTATTGTAGAGATGAACCTCAAAGCACTGGCTGCCGGAAAAGAAATTGCCGAAAAATTAATGTAAAGACCCTCCAAAACAAACTACCATGAATAACAAATACTGGGAAGAAGACATAGAGACCATGAGCCGTGAGAAGTTGCAGGAATTGCAACTTCAGCGGCTTAAAAAGACGATAAGTATTGCAGCTAATTCACCGTATTACAAAAAAGTGTTCCAAGAACATAATATCACAGCTGATAGCATTCAAAGCCTTAAAGATATTCGAAAAATCCCATTTACTACTAAAGCTGATATGCGTGCCACCTACCCTTTTGGTCTAGTTTCAGGTAATATGCAGGAAGATGGGGTACGTATTCATTCTTCAAGTGGAACAACCGGTACTCCGACTCTGATTGTTCATTCTCAGCACGATCTGGACTCTTGGGCAAACCTGGTAGCACGCTGTCTCTATATGGTAGGCATACGCAAAACGGATGTTTTCCAGAATAGTTCCGGATATGGTATGTTCACCGGAGGATTAGGTTTCCAATATGGAGCAGAACGTTTGGGAGCACTGACAGTTCCTGCTGCTGCCGGAAACAGTAAGCGACAGATTAAATTCATTACTGATTTCAAAACAACTGCGCTTCATGCTATTCCCAGCTATGCTATTCGCCTGGCAGAAGTCATTCAAGAAGAAGGTATAGATCCGACAAGCACCAGCTTAAAAACACTTGTCATTGGTGCTGAGCCTCATACAGATGAACAACGGAAAAAGATCGAACGTATGTTAGGTGTTAAAGCTTATAACAGCTTTGGTATGACGGAAATGAACGGCCCTGGAGTTGCTTTTGAATGTCAGGAACAAAACGGCATGCACTTCTGGGAGGATTGCTATCTGGTTGAAATTATTGATCCTGAAACAGGAGAACCTGTTCCAGATGGAGAAATTGGTGAGTTAGTATTGACCACTCTCGACCGCGAGATGATGCCACTTCTACGGTATCGTACCCGAGATCTCACCCGTATTCTTCCCGGAGAATGTCCATGTGGACGCACCCACCTACGTATTGACCGTATTAAAGGACGTAGCGATGATATGTTCATCATTAAGGGAGTTAACATCTTCCCAATGCAAGTAGAAAAGATATTGGTACAATTCCCACAATTAGGCAGCAATTATCTAATCACACTGGAAACAGTAAACAACCAGGATGAAATGATTGTGGAAGTAGAACTCAGCGATCTTTCTACTGATAATTACATTGAATTGGAAAAGATACGCAAAGAGATCACACGTCAATTGAAAGACGAGATATTAGTGACTCCCAAACTGAAACTAGTGAAAAAGGGCTCCTTGCCACAAAGCGAAGGAAAAGCAGTCAGAGTAAAAGACCTACGTCAAAATCACTAATTCTTTCAAGAGATCACTCTCTCTACATAAAAAAACATCCCATGAAGCGAAATAAATTCATGGGATGTTTTTTTATGTAATAATTCCAAAGATGACGAAGTGGCATTAAAAGAAAAAAGGAACGGTAATCAACCAAGATTACCGTTCCCCTTTATAAAAAAGCCGCACCGATGATGTGATGAAACTCCGAATGACATGATTTGAGCGCTCGTCCTCTTTGTAATCCACTGACTCAAAGGTTACCCCGAAGGGCGTGGCCCGCCATTGAGAAGCGAAGCTTGTCTCGGTATTTC
>OGQY01002016.1_pt1 | contig 12788 bp, 8 predicted proteins | sample 1553361 | NCBI WGS metagenome assembly OGQY01 (sample SAMEA2579963, study PRJEB22360) | human gut metagenome | reverse complement strand
TACCGAGATTGCCATTGACGATTTTGTCTTCGCTCATCTTCTTCACAATAAAATATATGAGTTTTACCGCGACGAACGCCGCCAAACCGGCAACAATCGGCGAAACAAGCGCAGGAATGAGCACCTTGGCAAGCACCGCACCGAAGTTCACGCCTTCAATGCCCGCACCGATAATGACGGCGCCCACAAGGCCGCCGAACAACGCATGCGACGAGCTCGACGGAAGGCCGACGAGCCACGTGAGCAGGTTCCAAATGATTGCGCCAACGAGACCCGCGAAAATAAATTCAGGTCCAATTGTCACCGCATGCTCATTGATGATGCCGCCAGAAATGGTTTTCGCTACCTCGGTCGAAAGAAACGCACCAATCAGGTTTAACGTACCGGCAGCAATAACCGCAGTTTTCGGCTTAAGCGCTCCGGTTGCGATCGACGTAGCCATAGCGTTGGCCGTGTCGTGAAAGCCGTTCGTGAAGTCAAACGTGAGTGCCGTTATAATCACGAGCCCCACAACAACCAAAGTTGCGATGTCCATAGACAGCTGATTCCTCCTCAAAATCCTTCGCGAGCTTCGCTTACCACATAAACTCGCATCCTGAAGAAACAAGATAGAAACCAGCTGCACAAACCATGTCAGGCGTATGTCAAATCAAAGTAAAGCTGACATGGGCGAGGCGTGCCATAGGCCAGGTCGAAACAAGTTGTGTGCCAAGCGCAGCGTAGGCGCAGCGGGTCATCTTGCATGCACGCGAGCGAAGGCAGAACATCCTCGTCACACACCTCAGTCGGCCAGAAATCCACTTCCGTAACCCTCCGATCATCAGTTCTGTTCAAAAACGACCTCGAATGTGGCGAAACAAAACACGCAATCAGCCTTCATGTTCAAGCTGATTTTCAATCGACATTTTGACCTGGGGATATAAAACCTGAAGAAGCCAGGTCGTCTCAACGAGAGGGTGAATAGCGGTATTTTTGCCACATTCGAGGCCATTTTTGAACACGTCTGAGATTTGTCGTTGCGCCCGTCTTGAGTCGAGCTCTCCTTTTGCGAATGCCGTATAAGAGATGCACCTTTCAGCATATGACGCGCTGTACGCTTTCGGCTCGATAAGGAAACACATGCGCACTTTGCAAAGATTCGTAGAGGTTCATGTAAATTTTGACCGGACTTAAGAAAGCCTTAATCATAGTTCGCGCGGAAGCCAATCGAGGCTCATACACATCTCAATCAAAACTCGAGCTCAATTCGGTCAGCTTTCGAGCACGATTCCATCGGGATACGATCGGGCTCGAACGGAATCCGATCAGGCTCAGACGAGATTCTATTGGAGTTTAAGAGGGATTCGTTCAGGATTCGGGCGAGACCCATTCAGGCTTGAACGGAATTTGAGCACGATTCAATTCAGGTGAACACGAAACTCAATCAGGGGCCATGCGCAATCCAAGCGGGGTGCGACTGGCATTTGAGCGAAGCGCAAACGAGGCTCGATCGAAATTCAAACGAAGATCGATCGGAATTCGAACTGAGCTCTTGCAGAATTCGAGTGGCGTTACGCAAGATTTCGAAAGGATTCAAGCGGGTTTTAGACAAGGTTTGGGCAAGGTTTTCACCGTAAAATGTCGCCCATGACCATATGTCTCTCACATATTTCTGCTTTACAAGCCCTTCGCGAAGCAAGGTCGAAGGGTTGTCGCCCCAAGGAAGTTGGAAAGCGCATCCCCGAGTCAACATCAATACGAGAAGTCGAGGCACTCGTAGCCAAGGCGGATTTCCTTCGAGCCCTGCCGCCAGAAGGAAAGGTATCCATACTGGTTTCATCACAATCGAGCCGAAGCAAATCAACGAAAACGGTTACGCATGTATGCGCGAATAACGCAGTCGCAACAATTGCCCTCGCGAAACCTCGTGGCATCTTTATACCAAATCTAGGATTCCTTTTCGTTCAGCTTGCTCAATGCGCTCCTTTCCTCACGCTCATCGAAATTGGGTATGAATTATGCGGCAGCTACACCATCCTGCCAGATGAGAGTACATTTGTTCAATGCGAGCCAGCCACCAACCACAACCATCTTGCGAAAGAAATCAGGGCTTTCCGCGGAATGCGAGGACGAGAAATCGCAACAAGAGCCTTGCAATTCGTTGCGGACAATTCCGCATCCCCCATGGAAACCAAACTTACCATGTTCCTTTGCCTTAAAAGAACAATGGGCGGCTACGGTCTACCGTTTCCTAAACTCAATTTTCCTATTGAGCCCACCTCTGCCGTGCGGAAGGCGGCCCACAAACAACGCTACGTCCTCGACCTTTACTGGCCAAAACGCAAAATCGATGTCGAATACGACAGCGACAGCTACCACGCCTCTTCCGATGGAATCGCCTCAGACGCACAGCGTAGGAACGCCCTGCAACTCATGGGCGTAACAGTAATAACGGTAACGCGAGGGCAACTCTACAATGCGGCTTCTTTCGACCGCACAGCAAGGATCATCGCAACATCAATCGGAGTAAGATTGCCGAAAACAAGCCAACGCTGGATCAGCCAAAAACAGATGCTTCGCTACGCCCTATTGAAAAACGAAACAAAACCGAGCGAAAAGGGAATTCGACATAATACGACCGGCTAGCCGAAAAGCAAGGTCATGCAAATCGCAGAAAAGACAGCAATTCTGCGTTGCGCAAAAAGGGAGCTGGATGAAGCGCCGACGCGAACACGAAACCGCCCACCACGCATGCGTTCGTTTTGCTCAAAAAAGGTGCCGAATGTGGCAATTCCGAGGCACCTCAACCGAAAGAAACATTCGCAGCGAAAGAACCCTCACAAGAAACACCAGGTCATAACGCCCTCAGAAATATAAGGAATAGTTACTCGCTCGCCAAACACCACATTCGAAGCCCATTCTGGACAAAACCGTCCAGGTTCTCCTTGCCGCAATATGTTCCAGGTAGTTCGCCTTGCCATAGCATGCATCAGCCAGATCACCTTACCGCAGCATGCATCGGCTAGCCTGCCCAGCCATGGCAAGCGTCATCCGGTTCACCTAGCCATCGTATACGCCAGTCAGTTCGCCCTAACGTCGCATGCGCCAATTAATGAGGGAGCCGACCACTACGGCGAAAGTGCCACACCAGAACAGCGGCGTGAGACTTACGCCGAGAATGATGGTACTCGCCACAACCGAAAGCAAAGGAGCGGCATAGGACCCTATGCCCATTTTCGCCATGTCGCCCTTGAGCATGCCATGCCCCCAGCAAGCATAGCCTGAAGCGATGCAGCCGGCAGCGCCCGCAAGGGCGAAGAACGCTTGCGAGCCTGGCACCACCGCAGGAGCAGGCGCGCCCTCGAAGAGGAAGATTGTCCACAAGACCGCAGCAACACCCACCATGAAAAAGGCGGTCGCATCGCAGCCTTGCGAAAACCTGCTTGAATACACCGAATACACCGCCCAAGCAGCTGCGGCGGCGAAGGTAAGCGCAAAAGGAAGCGGGTTGGACGAAACGTCGGCAACAATCGCGCCCCAATCAAGATTATTGTTGCCACCAACCGCAAGCACAACACCCGCAGTCGCGACAACGGCGCCAGGCAAAGCGCGAACGAGGGATGCGCGCGAGCCCGAGTCGAAGGCAGAAAGCAGAACGAGCATCGTAGGCCATAGGTAATTCACGAGGCTCAATTCGAGCGTTTGCTCAGAACTCGCCGCCAAACCGATCGAGATGGTGATCGCCGTTTCGTAGAACACGAATAACCCGCCCGAAAACAAAACGTATTTCAAGGGCAAACGACGCAATAGCGTAGGGCGATACCCAATATACGTAAACACGGCAGCGCATGAATAAATGAGCGCCGAACCCAAAGCGGGGCCAAAAGATTGCGTAGTCAAGCGGACGAAGCCGAACATCATCGACCACAGCACAACAGCGCACAAGCCAACCGCCGTCGCTCTCTTCACTGAATCGCCCACCGTCTTCCTTTCATGCAAACCCATAATAACGATTATTCCGCTGACGAAAATTTTCGCACAAGCATGCCTTCGTGCAATAACAAGTTCCCAACACGAAGCATGGCCGAGCAACACCGGTCGCAGCGAAGTAAGCTTTCGCGAGAAAACAAGTATTGCTATTCGCGCAATAGCATATACCCTATAACGATAAGGAAATAAGGGTTGAAATGAATCAGAGACATATGCTGCGCCCTTGCGAAAAGAACGCTCCACGTGCCCATCTCAACCGCAAAACAGACAAGGAGCGCACTATGAAAATCGCAGCCACCTACGCCAACGGAGAAATCTTCCAGCATTTCGGCCACACGCAACAGTTCAAAGTCTACGAAGTCGAAGACGGAAAAATCGTCGCATCGAAAATCATCGGCAGCAACGGCGCCGGCCATGGCGCACTTGCCGGACTGCTTTCGCAAGGCGGCATTGACGTACTCATTTGCGGCGGCATCGGCGGGGGCGCAATCAACGCGCTCGGCCAAGCAGGCATCGAGGTGTATGCAGGCACCGCAGGCTCCCCCGACGCTGCGGTTGAGACCCTGCTTGCAGGAGCTCTTCCCAAGGTCGGCGAAGCAACCTGCCACAGCGATCACTCCCATTCACACAGCTGCGCCAACCACGGCGGCACCTGCCATCAATAACGCGAACCCACCTGACAAATGCTTCAACCAGTTGGATGCACCTGTTAAATGCTCGTAGCGTTTAACAGGTGGCGGCGTTTACCATGCGTTGTCTGCAGGTTCAATTTTGTCGCATAAGTGAATCGCATAATTCTTCGGAAGTTCAATTTCGAGCCATGATATAGTGTTCAAAATTGAACTTCTTCTTTTTTTGGACGCATTGAGTTCAATTTCGAATGTCAAGGAGATGCGATGCCATCGAATGAATTCTCGACACGGCTCAAACAGGCCATGTCAGAAGCCGGAATGAACCAGGCCGATGTGATACACTCGGCGGCCCAGCATGACAAAAAGCTTGGGAAAAGCCAGGTAAGCCAGTATGTCAGCGGGAAAACTACGCCGCGCCGCGATGTCATGGAACTACTCGCGCGCATTCTGGACGTAGATGCCGCTTGGCTTTCCGGAAATACCCAAACTCGGCCAGCGCAGATGCACTCCCCTACGCGAGCTCCCGAGCGGCTTGAGACCGCATCTTCTACGAAATTGAACCAAAACAATTCAACTACCACGGGCCAGACGTCAGTCTGCGAAACGCCAGCGCCCGAACAAACACCAAGGAGTGCCACCATGCGTGAATTCAAGAAATCATCTAAGCTCGACAATGTGCTCTACGACGTACGAGGCCCCGTCGTCGATGAAGCTGCTCGATTGGAAAAAGAAGGCCAACGAATTTTAAAGCTCAACATCGGAAATCCGGCTCCGTTCGGTTTCCGCACCCCCGATGAGGTTATTCAAGACATGCGCCACCAGCTGCCTGAATGCGAAGGCTATTCCGATTCTCGCGGCCTATTTTCGGCACGCAAGGCAATCATGCAGTATGCCCAGCTCAAGCACATTCCCAACGTCGACATGGACGGTATTTACACCGGCAACGGCGTGAGCGAGCTCATCCAACTCTGCATGCAAGCGCTCCTCGACAACGGCGACGAGATTCTTATTCCAGCGCCCGATTATCCGCTGTGGACCGCAACAGCTACACTGGCTGGTGGAAAAGTCGTACATTATATCTGTGATGAAGAGTCCGACTGGAATCCGGATATCGCGGATATCAGAAGCAAGATCACAGATAAGACAAAAGCTATTGTTATCATCAACCCGAACAATCCGACCGGTGCGCTGTATTCCAAAGAGATCCTGGAAGAAATCGTGAAAGTGGCAGAAGAATTCGGACTGATCATTTTCTCAGATGAGATTTATGACCGTCTGGTGATGGATGGACTGAAACATATTTCCATCGCATCGATTGCACCGAAAAATGTATTCTGTGTGACATTCAGCGGTCTGTCCAAATCTCATATGATCGCAGGATTCCGTGTGGGTTGGATGGTATTGAGCGGTAATAAAAAAGCGGCAGCAGGTTATATCGAGGGAATCAAGATGCTTTCCAATATGCGTCTGTGTTCCAATGTACCGGCTCAGTCGATCATTCAGACCGCACTTGGTGGCTATCAGAGTGTGGAAGAGTATCTGCAGCCGGGTGGAAGAATCTATGAACAGAGAGAAGTCATCTATAAATTGTTAAACGATATCCCGGGTGTATCAGCGAAGAAACCGAAAGCAGCATTCTACATTTTCCCGAAACTGGATGTGGAAAAATTCAATATCTACGACGATGAGAAATTTGCCCTGGATCTGCTGAGAGAAAAGAGAATCCTGATCGTGCATGGTGGCGGTTTCAACTGGGGACAGCCGGATCATTTCCGTGTGGTATATCTGCCGAGAATTGCAGATCTTGAGAAGGCGACAAAGAAACTGGGAGAATTTCTGGATGGATATCATCAGAAATAGAAAAAATGTTATGGATATACAAAAAAGAGAGAAGATGGAACTTTTATGGAGTTCTGTCTTCTCTCTTTTTTGTATATCCATAATTAGTCCGGTGGACTAATCTTGATTTAAAGTTCATGTTTATTCCTGTACATGATCCAGTCCCTGTGCGAGAATAGTTGCCACATGCGTGTCAGCCAGAGAGTAATATACGGTTTTCCCATCTCTTCGGAATTTGACCAGCGCCGACTGCTTTAACACACGTAACTGATGGGAGATGGCACTCTGTGTCATACCCAGAAGTTCTGCGATGTCGCAGACGCAAAGTTCACCACCGGATAATGCATATAGAATGCGGATTCTGGTAGGATCCCCGAACACTTTGTAGAGGTCTGCCAGACGGTATAATGTCTCATCAGCCGGTGCTTCCATCGGAAGATGCAGATGATGATGATGGCAGATGTCACAGGTTTCTATCTCGCTGTTTGCGGAGGTATGTATGTGTGGTTGCTGTAGTGTCTGTTTCATTCCTTTTCACCAATTCCTTACTATACTGTTTCAGTCCTTTCGGACTGTTTCTTTTTTGATCATTACAATTATGTCTGCCTTTTAGTTTAACGGAAAAACCAGATTTGGTCAAGGTGTAAGAAACATACCTTTTATCGGATGAGTTTATGAAAGGCTGACCTTTTGGAATGTTCGGTCACAAAAAAACACCGGGTCGGAGCTCGTGCTTACACGTCTCGTGACCCGGTGTGAGTCAGATCAGGAATTGATCAGCAGTATAAAAGTCTTAGAAATTCAGAGTAAAGGTAAATGTCAGTTTGTCCTGATCTACCCGATATTTTTTTGCCAGAGCAGGACCACAGCTGTTAGATCCACAACCGGACATATATCCATCCAGGCACAGCACTGTGTACGGAGATTTTTCCAGTTCGAAGCTATGTGCTTTTGTAGTCAGTTCTTCCTGTGTGTACCGGGATGCATTAAAACTGAAGTTCTGTGTACCGGATATCAGAAGAGAACGATGATCGGAAGTGGTCAGTGCCAGTCCGGAGCAGTTCCAGTGGCTTCCGTTTTCCTGTGGACGCAGATAATCTTCATGGAGACTGTCTACATCAGAGGTATAAAGCCCAAGTTTTGCATCGTGATGTTTGTCCGGATAACTTTCGATCGGTCCATAACCGAAATAAGTAACATCGGCAAAGGTCGGTTCCAGAAACAGACGCAGACCGAAACGAGGCAGGAACGGCATCTTTGGCAGCGGAGTTTTTGCAAGCGGTACGTGAACCGGTTTTCGCTCACCGTCTACGGTAATGGTCAGAGTACCGTCTTTGGCAACTTTCCATGTAATAGTTCCCTCGATGATCCTCTGCAGATATACGGCCGCCAGAGAATAGGTGGAAGTGATCGTTACACCATCTTCATCCTGCGTCCATTCAGTAGCATAAATTTTTGTGCGTGCTCTGTCGTAGCCTGCAGCTTCCCATTCCCAGCGGATCCGGCGGTCGTTATCCATCGGTGCACGCCAGATATTTAACTGGATCGGCTGAGCAATCAGGTTTTTCTGATCTTTTACAAGAGTAGTGAAAGTTCCTTTCCACTTGTTATAGACGTAACGGAAAGCAGAGCCGCTGACTACCAGTTCGTTTTCCAGATCTTCTACAGATACAGCAGATGCAGCAGATGCGGTCGAAGCACCGGAAGCTTTGACAACAGCGGCGACAGCACTTGTGGCATCGGTAGAAAAGATCAGCTGATCATGACCGGCTTCATATCCTGACGGGGTCAGCAGAGCATCTTCTTTTTGCAGATAATGCAGGGTAACGATGGTATTGGCTTCTACAGTTACAGCAAATGGTAATGTAATCGTTACTTTTTCTTTTGCCGGGCAGTCTACCGGATCCAGTGTACCGGAAAGAACAGTCATACCGTCTTTTTGTACATCGTAAGTGATTGTAAATCCATCCTTGATATTGGTATAATCCAGTTTGTTATCCAGTTCGACCAGTCCTTTGGAAGTATCCAGCAGAGTGGCACGGATTGGACGGGCTACATTTTTATGTTCCAGAAGACCGGTATGTGGGGTACGATCCGGGTATACCAGACCATCCATACAGAAGTTTCCGTCATGTATTTCCTCGTTCCAGTCACCGCCGTAGAAGAATTTATCTTTGCCTTCGATGGTCTTACCCATATAGACGGAGTGGTCACACCATTCCCATACGAAACCACCGATATAACCGGGATACTTGTAGAGACGTTCAAAATAAGCCTCCAGATCTCCAGGTCCGTTACCCATAGCGTGGCAGTATTCTACTTCGATAAATGGTTTTTTACCTTCTTTAGAGCAGAACTCATCGATAAATTCCACCGGTGCATACATCCGGGAGAAGACATCCAGATCATGTACATCGTTGACATAATCAGTATTGGTCTGCTGCCAGATACTGTTCTCATAGTTCAGAACACGATCCGGGTCGTAAGATTTGATCCATGCGGCGGCTTTTTCCAGATTAGGACCGTATGCACTTTCATTTCCCATGGACCAGGAGAAGACGCTGGAGCAGTTTTTGTCTCTGTGAACCAGGTGTTGGATACGGTCTACGACAGCGTTTTCATAAGAAGGATCGCGCATCAGATAGCCATAGCTTTCTTCGTACTGTACTTCTCCCATATCGACATGTTCACTCTTACTTCCGTAGAGTGTGGTACATCCGTGGGATTCCAGATCTGCTTCATCCATAACATAAAAACCGTATTTGTCATACATCTGTGTGGCCCATGGAGCATTTGGATAATGGCTGGTACGGATCGCATTGATGTTATGTTCCTTCATCAGCTTCAGATCAGTCAGAAGCTGTTCCCTTGTGACTGCAGCTCCGGTAAACGGATTGCTGTCGTGGCGGTTGCTACCTTTGATCTTGAAGTTCACACCGTTGATATAGATGACATTTCCTTTGATATCGATCCGGCGAAGGCCGACTTTCTGAGCGATCACTTCATCCGGTGTGGAAAGAATCAGCGTATACAGTGCCGGATGTTCTGCATTCCACAGATCCGGATCATCTACGGCAAACCGCACTTTTCCGTCAGAAGGAGTGGCAGCAGCCAGGAAATCTCCGTCTGGTGCATACAGCTTTACAGTGACGGAAGGAGAACCATAAAGTTCCAGATCGACCAGAATCTCAGCTTTGGTAAGATCCTCGCTTACCGGTGTATGGACAAAATAATCACGGATATGATCCGCCGGACGAACCAGCAGGTAAACGTCGCGGAAGATACCGGTAAAACGAAGTTTATCCTGATCTTCCAGATAGGTTCCGTCACACCATTTTAAAACCAGGACAGTCAGGCGGTTATTGCCGGCGGTTACTTTGTCAGTAATATCGAATTCACTTCCGGAATGGGAAATCTGACTGTAGCCGACGAAAGCTCCATTGATCCATACATAATAGCAGGAGTCCACGCCGTCAAAGTTCAGATAAATTTTCTGCGCCGCTTCTTCTTCAGTCAGTGAAAATTCTTTCACATAGACACCTGCCGGGTTGTCATCCGGCACATAAGGCGGATCGAAAGGAATCGGATAGCGGACATTGGTATACTGATTCTGATCGTATCCAAGGATCTGCCAGCAGCTTGGAACCGGGATGGTATCATAGCCTGTGGTATCCGCAGCTTTTTCAGTGCATCCTTCAGGAACCTGGTGATAGCTTTCATAGAATTTAAATTTCCAGTCGTCACCATTTAAAATGATTGCCCGGGAAGCCTTCAGCATGTCTGCGCCGTTGGCTTCTGCTTCTTCTCTACATGGAACATAGTAGGCACGAAGCGGTTCTGTTCCGATGTGTAAAGAGGAAGGATCCTGAAAATAATTTTGCAGTTTCATAAGAAAAACCCTCCTTCTAAAAGGTGCAATGTTTAGTTGTATGCACCTGATATATCTATTTTAATCGGTCAATGTCAGAAAAACAAGAGAAACAAGCTGATGTTTCAGACTTTTCTGCTATGCATGTGTGGCGGTTGACACAATGCTGTCTTACGATAACCGGAAGATCACGGTTTCGTATGGCTTCAGTGTTAAAATATCATCTTCCGGGCAAATATCATGTTCCGGATAATTAGATAAAAGTACTGAAGTATCCAGCTGCAGACCGGTTCCGGTGTACTGGAATTTCTGCACATCCTGCGAAAAATTATGTACAGCGAGCCAGGTTTCATCCTGATAACTTCTTGTATATGCAATCACCGGTCCGTCCTCCGGGCAGCAAAGCTGCAGATCACCGTGTGCCATGATAGGGTGTTCTTTTCGCAGAGAGATTAGTTTCTGATAAAAACGAAAGACAGAAGAATCATTTGCCATTTGACTGGCTGCGTTGATTTCCTTATAGTTGGGATTGACACCGAGCCATGGTGTATGATCGGAAAATCCACCATTTAAACTGGCATCCCACTGCATCGGTGTCCGTGCGTTATCGCGACTGATTCGTTGAGCTTCTGCCAGTGCTTTTTCGGGAGCAATCCCCTGTTCCAGCATGGTACGGTAGGCATTTTTGGTATCAATATCGTCATAATCTTCAATGGAAGGATAAGCAACATTGGTCATACCAAGTTCCTCCCCCTGAAAGACAAAAGGAGTTCCCGGGAGCGTATGGAGGTAGGATGCCAGCATTTTTGCGGAGACTTCCCGGAAGGTTGTATCATTTCCGTAGAGGGAAACCTGGCGTGGCTTGTCGTGATTACTTAAAAATCGTGCCCACCAGCCGTCTTTTTTCAGCAGTTCATAATCGTGACGAAGATCCCGTTTCATTTTTTCCGGTGACCAGGTCTGAATCTCCACGATCGGCGGTACAAAAGGAATTGCCATGTTAAATTCTTCACTGGCAGCACTCGAGTAATGGATAGCATCCTGATCGTTATTAATATTAACCTCTCCGACACTCATCAGATGGTCGGGTGTCATGGTTTTTGCAACCATTTCCCGGATATAACGATGTGTTCCTTCCAGGTTCACACAGGCGACAGTACCAAACTGTTCGTTTGGATTGGCACGGCCATCCAGTCCTTTGTCCAGATAACTGATGGCATCGATGCGGTAGCCATCCACGCCTTTATCGTTCCAGAAGCGGATAATATCAAAGATTTTTTCTTTTGTCTCCGGATTGTCCCAGTTGAGATCCGGCTGTTCTTTTGCGAAGAAATGCAGATAATACTGTCCACGCTCCGCTACATATTCCCAGGCACTGCCGCCAAACACAGACATCCAGCCATTCGGTGCACCACCATCAGGAGCAGGATCTCTCCAGATATAATAATCACTGTAGGGGTTGTTGCGGGATTTTCTGGATTCCTGAAACCAGATATGTCTGTCAGAAGAGTGATTCAACACCAGATCCATGATAATTGCAATCCCCCGCGCATGAGCCCCGTCCCGGAAAGCATCCCAGTCCTCCATGGTTCCGAATTCTTCCATGATGGAGGTATAATCGGAAATGTCATATCCATTATCCACATTTGGTGAAGCGAACACCGGTGACATCCATACCGCATTGATGCCAAGTTCCTGCAGATAATCAAGTTTTTCAATCATTCCTTTCAGATCTCCGATTCCGTCATGGTTGCCGTCTTTAAAACTTCTTGGATAAATCTGATAGATCACCAGATCTTTATACCAGTCTTTTTCGTGTTTCATTTCGTTCTCCCTTCGTTTTTTTGCATAAATATTTGGTGAGTTTATTATATTCTATTGTGCAAAAAAGAGCAAGATGAAGTCGTTTCCGATGCTTGACGAACGAACACAGCATGTTATAATAAGATGCAAATGCAGAATATTTGAATGGAGGATACAAACATGAAAAAAACAATTTTTGCTGAAAAAGCACCTGCAGCAGTAGGACCTTATGTACATGCTGTAGAAGCTGGAAATATGGTGTTCACTTCCGGCCAGCTGGGACTGGATCCGGAGAACGGAACTCTGCCGGAAGGCATCGAGGCACAGACCCATCAGGCACTGAAAAATCTGGGAGCTGTTCTGGAAGCAGCAGGCGTTGGATATGAAGACGTTGTTCGTACCATGGTATTTCTGGATAATATGGATGACTTTGCAACGGTCAATGCCATCTACGCAGAATACTTCAAGGAGTCTGCACCGGCTCGTTCCTGTGTGGAAGTTGCAAGACTTCCGAAGGGCGGTCTGATCGAGATCGAAGCAATCGCAGCAAAATAAAGGAAAAAGATACCCGGATACGGAAAAAATACATCCGTATGCGGGTGTTTTTTTATACAATACGCTTTAATATGGTAATATGATAAAAAAATAAAGTAAAAATGATTGACAAGACAAGAAGT
>OGQY01002005.1_pt1 | contig 12858 bp, 8 predicted proteins | sample 1553361 | NCBI WGS metagenome assembly OGQY01 (sample SAMEA2579963, study PRJEB22360) | human gut metagenome | reverse complement strand
AAAATGTATATACCATGATATTCCATTATCTCAAAATAGCATTCAGAAACTTGTGTAAGCATAAGACACAAAATATCATTTCCATCATCGGATTGGCAGTAGGTTTACTCTGCTTCTGTGTCTGCATATATTGCAGTCGCTTTGTAGAAAGCACAGACCATTGTTTTGCTAATCATGATCGCATAGCAGAATTAAATCTCTATGACGGCAAGGCAGACAGATATTTTTCCGGTTCTCCGGTTCCTCTGGCCGAAGAATTGCGCACATGGGCTTTGGGAGAAACGGAAGCCATTTCATCCGTAACCTATCCTCGCGAACGCCCTTATTATGTAGAGTTATCTCCGGAAAAGACGCTACCCTATGAGCTTGAAACAATTGAAATAGATACTTGCTACAATAAAATCTTCACTCCGGAAATGGTAGCAGGACATTGGAAAATGGCAAGTCAGTCTCTTAACTCCGTCATCCTGAGCCAATCTATGGCCATTAAAATATTCGGTAATGCAGAAAGTGCTATCGGCAAACACATGACTCTCATGAGAAGGCTCAATACTTCTCCTGAAAGCACCCCAAAAACAGGAGGTATCGTCTACACCATTCAAGCAGTAATGAAAGATATCCCTCTGAACAATAGTTTGGATTTTATGCAAAACATAGATATGCTGACCGTAAACGATAGTGAAGGACTTCTGCAAAGTTCCAAACGGCATAATATGACGGGAGCCAATACCTACGTGCTGTTATCGCCACAAACTACATGTACCGATTTAGAAAAGCAATTCTCAAAAAGAGGCTATACTTATACTTTGTATGGCGAAGCTTACACTGTCACTGCCAGTAGTATGGGAGCCAGATTGAAAAAACAAGGTGCTTCCTATCTGGGATTAGTTACCGGAACTGTAGGTACACTGATATTATTAGTAGGGCTGATCAATTTTTTCCATTTCCTTATCGGTTCTTTCTTCAATCGTACTAAAGAATACAGTATCATGAAAATGATAGGATGCAACTGGAAACAACTTTTCTGTTTACTATTCACACAGTCATTGATCGTCATATCCATATCCTCCATACTGGTATTATCAGGCATAGAATTATTGGGGAATCACATGAATTTCTCTTTGCCGGGCTTTGCAATGGCCTTTACCTCTGAAACGCTTTTAATACATGCTCTGCAATATATCGTTCTTCTTATCATACTCTGCGTCCTTATATGTTTGTCTGTTTCCATTCGTATTCGTCGTATTACTGTGCAAACAGGTATTTATGGAAACAATAAACGCAGAGGTAAGCAATGGGGACGTAACCTTATGCTGGGTATCCAGTTCTTTATTTGCTGGGTATTTGTATCCCTGACGGCTGCTTTATATCTGCAAGCCGAGAAAACGACCAATAGTTTAATCCATACGCTAAGTCAAAAAGAAAAATCGGAGATTCTTAGTATTCCCCTAGACTATCCCTTTATGAAGAATGAGGAAAAGTTGGCATTGATAGAGCGTTTTAAACAGCATGCCGGAGTGAAAGAAATTCTGTTATCAGATGTCGGTTATATGCAAGGAATGTCGGGCAATGGATTAACGACCGAAAAGGGAAATGAGAACTCTTGGATTGATATTAGTGTTATGGCTGTACCCGCCAATTTCTTCTCTTTCATGAATATTCCCATAGAAGAAGGAAGACTTCCTCAAACGGAAAAAGATATTGTGGTAGACAATGTCTGGCAGGAGATGCAGAAGAAAAATGTAATCGGTATGAACTTGTATAGCGGTAATACTGACTACACAATCTGTGGAATATCCGCACCTTTTCAGGCCAATGTATATAACAGAAGTAGTGGATATGCTTTCCTGCCTTATGATCCTTCAGTCTACATAGGCCATTGTTACATAAAGAGTCATCCGGACCAGCAAAAAGAAGTAGCCCGATGGATTGAGAAAGTCTACCGCGAGATGCTTCCAGAAAATATAACTTATCAGGCTAAAACATTCCTGGATGATATACATGTTTTGCAGGCTCTTGAGTATAATCTGAAGGACATCATTTTGTTCTTTGCTGTTATCAGCATTATTATCACACTATTAGGTGTATACTCCAGTATCACGCTCGATACAGAACGACGTCAGAAAGAAGTTGCTATCCGTAAAGTAAATGGGGCAGATGTTCCGCAGATTATCCTGTTGTTTGCCCGTCTTTATATAATCTTGTTATTGTGTAGTGCCATCGTTGCATTCCCGCTTGTATATGTTGTATTGATGTTATGGAAACAAATGTATACGGTATTCTTTGACTGCGGTCTGCTTTTCTGGCTCTGTATATTCTTGATTGTTACTCTTATTACAGGCTTTACAATACTTTTCCGTATCTTACGGATAGCAAAAACTAATCCAGCGGAAGTAATTAAAAACGAATAACCAATAAGTTGAATAAACACCCCATGATAATCCATTATCTGAAAATATCACTCAGAAACCTGTGGAAGTATAAAACTCACAGTTTGATTTCAGCTCTCTGCCTGGCAGTGGGCATTGTGTGCTACATTCTGGTATCCATGTATTGCCAAAAGATGGAGGTAGATTTACCGGACATGGAACGGCGTATCAGATTGGAATACTCTCAGGATAGAAACTCATTCTTCAGCATGCAGGATGCCCAACTGCTGGAAGACAAACTCAGTCATGAACTGGGAAAGTTAAGTTTCAGTCAGTTTTTCCATAAATCAATAGAAGCGGAAATCATTGATAATGAACAGCACAACTTTCCATTTATCATAAACTTCATGGGTGTCAATGATTACTACTTCTCCTATTACAACCGAAAATTGCTATATGGCAGTCGGCTGATTCAGGCACCTGATGAGGTGATACTATCACAGAATTTTGTCCGCAAGGCATATGGTGACAAGAATCCCATCGGTACAATCATCTTCACCGAATCGAGTCTGCAACCGGATAGTGCCATGCAGAGTTTCAGAGTGGTAAATGTAGTAGAAAACGATCTGCTGGAATTTCAGACAGACTGTTACTTCTCTTACGAAGTGATGCCCGACCAGCCGATAGCTATAAACGGTTACCTGCCTCCCCAAATGAATCTGGAAGCACTGAACCAACTTCTGCGATCAGTGCCGTGGGAACGGAATGGAGAAACCATATATCCCGAAGCCCGATTGCTGTCACAGAAAGATGCGGTAAGCATGAAGAGTCTGTTGATCAATATGTTGATCATGTTCATTGCTTCACTGATCTTGATTTCGGGACTTATCAACTTCCTGAAATTTATCATTCAGATGTTCTATAACCGGCAGCGTGAGATAGCTTTGCGTAAGTGTATGGGAGCAAGCGTGAAAGGGCTGTATCTGCTACTCTTCTTTGAAGTATTCTGGATGATGTCGTTCGCTTTTCTCATATCTCTTGTGTTGATGGAGTTGTCAATGAGTGCCATGCAAATCTATATACCTAATTGGGGGATACCTGATGCCATACTTTTTGCTATTTATCTGCTGCAGTTTAAGATATATATCGTACTCTTGGCGATATGTATGCTGATCATCTGGTTTCCTATCCGACGTTTGCGGACGACAAGCATTATCAGTCAGGTGAACCGTAATCGCAACAAGCATATATTCCGTTCGGTCATGATGTGGTTGCAGCTGAGTATTTCCATCTTCTTTATTGGAGGAACATTCGTAATCAATTTGGGCTGGTACGAAGCATTCGGCAAAACATATAGCGCACTTACCTCGCAAGAGGAAAAAGAAATTATTATTGTCAAGATAAATACGCAGCGTATGCGCCAGCATCTGAATTCCATTTTGGCTGATATCCGCGCACTGCCCGAGGTTACGGATGAACTGAAGATGGAAGATAATACTATGATGTCCTATTGTATGCAAACATATACAAAGGCGGACCGTTCGGAAGCGTATGTTTCAATAATAAAGGGAGATCCCCATTATTTTAAGTTCCTGAATATTCCTATGTCGGGTAAAGTGGTGGATGCAGACGCAAGCGGAACCATCTATGTGAGCGAGGACTTCAGACGGCAATTGGATAAGGATAGCATACAGGACATGGTGGAATTCTATGGCCAGAGTTATCGTATTATCGGCACGTTTAAGGCGTTGCACAAAGAGAGCAGCAACGGCCATACAATAGGTTCGGTGTTTTATCCCGGCAATCAGCTCAATGCGATATGCTTTAAAATGGCTCCCAGAGCAGATATCAAATTAGCAATTCGGCGCATCAACGAGATTTGCCGGCATTATGTTCCTGTCACATTGCCGGTTGAGATTAAAAAACTTCCCGATGACAAACAAGATTTCATGAGAAGTATCCAAATGATGCAAGGCGCGATGATGATATTGGCGATAGTAAGTATACTGCTGGTGGTGCTGAGCATCTATTCGGCCATCTCGATGGATACCATAAGCCGGCAAAAGGAGATGGCTATCCGCAAGATTAACGGAGCCACTCCGACAACTATTGCCACCGTATTCGGGAAAGCCTATCTGACGATTTTCTTACTGGCATTTGCGGTCGCGTATCCTTTATTAAGACTGGCGATGATGGCTATTATTGATAACATGAAAGTCGTGTCAGAGTGGTGGTGGGGCGTTGTGCTCTTCTTCAGCGTAGCCTTCATGATATTCCTCACCACCGCATATAAAATTTACCGGATCATGCATATCAGTCCGGCCGAGATAATAAAAAACGAATAAACAATATTACTAATTAAAATTATCACTATTATGATTAAAACAGTAAACCTGCAAAAAATCTTCAAGACAGAAGAAGTGCAAACATGGGCTTTGAACAATGTGAACATCGAAGTGAAAGAAGGAGAGTTCGTTGCAGTCATGGGACCTTCCGGTTGCGGTAAATCTACATTGCTGAATATCCTTGGCTTGCTCGATAACCCTTCGGGCGGAGAATACTACCTCAATGGAAAGGAAGTATCCAAATACACCGAAGCACAACGCACCAGCCTGCGTAAAGGTGTCATTGGTTTCGTATTCCAAAGCTTCAACCTGATTGACGAACTGAACGTATACGAAAACATCGAACTGCCGTTGCTCTACATGGGCATTCCTTCCGCCGAACGCAAACGTCGCGTGGAAACAGCTATGGAACGCATGGCCATTACACACCGAAGCAAACACTTCCCACAGCAGCTCTCCGGTGGTCAGCAGCAACGTGTAGCCATTGCCCGTGCCGTAGTAGCCAATCCCAAGCTGATCCTTGCCGATGAGCCTACCGGTAATCTGGACTCCAAGAACGGTAAGGAAGTGATGGAACTGCTGAATGAACTGAACAAAGAAGGAACCACCATCGTCATGGTAACCCACTCACAGCACGATGCCGGTTTTGCAGGACGTATCATTAATCTGTTCGACGGACAGGTGGTGACGGAAGTGAGTCTGTAAATGTTTCTTTACTCTGTCAATTCCTGTCATCCTGGGCAAGATCGAAGAATCTCATCTCTACAACCTTGTGTCAAGAGAAGATATCTTTCGATGAGCCCAGGGTAACAGATTGACCTACTTTTCAAATAACATATCAAGATATTAAACATGTACATTCTGAAGTTTGTCCTGCGTAGCTGGTGGCGAAATAAATTGTTCGTCACTATTTCTCTTGTCAGCCTGATTATCGGTATCGCATGCACCAATCTACTGACAGCCTTCGTCCTATACGAATACAACATCGAGTATAACAACCCCAACCGTGACCGTATCCTTCGGCTGACACAAACACTACCTTTCGCTCAACAAGAAATGCAGGGAACATTCGTATACCACGAATCTGTCCCCGAAATCATCTCACAATTCCCTGAGATAGAAGCTTCACTACGCACACAAGCTATCACTCACACAAAAATCCGTGTGGGCGACCAAGAATATTCCGAACTGAACCTGCTATCGGCAGACAGTACATTGCCCAAGTTTATCCCCATCGAAACCCTTGCAGGAAAAATAGAAGAAGTATTGACTCACCCGGGAACCATCGCCATCAGCCAAGCTCTGGCCGAACGTTGTTTCGGTACCACCGACTGCCTCGGCAAGCTGCTGGATATCCCTCAATCCGGCGAAAGTACCTATCGTATCGCCGCCGTCTTCCGCCTGCCACCGCAAAGCATGTTGCAGGCAGACTTGCTCACGCATCTAAAAAGTCCCGAAGGAACCACCTGTTCGATACTTCTCAAAGAAGGAACAGACCTTAACGCCTTTCGCCAACGCTTCAAGACAACCGAGCTTCCTACTTTATTAGGCAAAGGGTATTACCGTACCCAGACTTTACAGGAATCCTATTTTACCACTACCACACAAGATAGCAACCAGTGTATCGAGCATCGGCAAAAGGCCCTGTTAAGCGTAGGACTGCTATCTGCTTTATTAATCTTGTTCATCGGTTGCTTCAACTATATCAACCTCAGTTTTTCACGCTTATTGAAGCAAATACGCACCTTGCACATTGAAAACCTTTTAGGTGCAAGCCACCGTCAAATCCGTTGGCAACTCTTTGCCGATACTTTCCTGATGGTGATTACAGCGTTCTTGTTATCCATTCTGTTGATGAGCGACCTGTTAGCAGTATTCAATGCAACAATATCCGCGCATCTGTCGTTCTCCTATCTTTTCTCCGTTCAGGTATTCCCTGTTATCCTGCTGTTTGTCATCATTCTATCCGTTGTTCCGGCAGAATACATGAGCCGGAAGATACAGACCTTGTCCGAAAGCCATTACCGCAGCTTCTTTACAGGTCGTAAGAAACAGCGCATTGTAGCAGCACTGGTCACCTTACAATTCATGATTTCTATCGGACTGCTAAGTGCTTTTATGATAATCCGTAGCCAAATGGACCTGATAGAGCAGGAGGGAAGCCGCTACAAAGGAATCGTTGAGTTTGGAATCGGCGACTCCCGGCAATCCCCTTTATCTACTTGGATAGAAGACACTAAATCCATCCCCGGAGTGAAGTCCGTTGTATCTTCCAAATCAGGCCTTTATACCATGAGTATGGCCGTTCCCCGCCAAAATGGTGAGAAGAATGATCTTCTGATGCTTGAACTTTATGAAAACTGTCCGGACTTCCTGGATATATACGATTTCGACTTGCTGGATGCCAAACAAACATTCCATTTATTACTCCGTACCTCTGTGCCGGTCATCATCAACGAGTCCTTCATTCGCTATCTTGTGCCCGAAGGAGAAGACCCGGTGGGACAACCGATCTCTAAATACGTGCCCGAAAAGAGTGAGAAAGGTACTATTATCGGCGTCATGAAAGATTTCAAGAAATATTCGCTCACAAACAATGTGTTTCCACTGAGAATGATTCTGCACGAAATGCCCCAAGATAACTATACCACATTGACCTTACAGTTTGACGAACAAGATCGCACAGCAGTTATCAATCATCTTCGCGGATTATGGGAAAAGAAATACCCCGGTACTCCATTCAATTATGAAGACCCTTATCAGGTACTGATCTCCAATAATCAGGAAGTCACCGACTTTTCCCGCATCCTGCTGATGTATGCATCAATCAGTTTGTTCCTCACACTGTTCGGATTGTTCGGCATCACCCATTATGCTATCCAACAACGTATACGCGAAATAGGAATTCGGAAGATTCACGGTGCATCATTCGGGCAAATATTATGGCTTGTCAACCGCCCGTTCCTGTACTACATAGGTATAGCGTTTATACTCATTGTACCCCTGGTTTGCTATCTGATGAATTATTGGCTGCAACAATTTGCTTACCATGTACACATTGGTATCCTTCATTTCCTGCTTCCTTTGGTCTTCACTGTCTGCATCACCCTGCTCACAGTATGCTTGAACAGTTATCGGGCAGCAAGAAATAATCCGGTAGATAGTATCAAATACGAATAATCGTATCCCGGTTAATCTCCAGAACCAGAGACTGAAAATCAATCATCGCATTAAATAAAGCGATATGTGAATAGGAGGAAATCTCATCTGACGGAATATCACATTCCGTCAGTACCCCCTGTTCCAACAGCAATGCACGTTTTGTGCCTTTCAATAAGGGAGTCCTCGGTGTATACCAGACTCCCTCTTTTTCTAACGCCACATTAGCAATGGAAGTATCCGTCAAAAGATTGTTTCTGACAATCAATACATCATCCTGATTGCCGCGCAGGGCATACAATGCTTCCAGTTCCTTCCGGTCCGTACTTTTGTAGCGATAATCAATCGTATCCGAACCGACCAACCGGAGCGAACGTACAGTCCTCATTGTATAAGCGGAAAATGCCACTTCACATACTTCTCTGCCATAAACTACCCGGCATTTATAAAAACCGCTTTCAGGACAATCCCCTGTATAATCCAGAATATCCAGTTGATCCGCCATTCCGAAAACCGCCTGTCTCGTCTCATTCATCCTGCGGTTGTGATGGGCAAGGTTCTGCAACTTACCGTCACGTACTTGTATCGTTTCAATAAATCGGCACATATATTTTCTGTTTCATTTCTTCATATTCACTGCGGGCGTCACTCTTGAAAGTAATGCCACCACCGCTTTTAAAATACATTCCGTCCGCCTCTTGCTCCACAAAACGTATCATCACGGCACTATCCAAATTGTCTCCATCGAAATATCCGGTTATTCCCGTATAGAATCCCCGTTCATATCCTTCAGCTTCACAAATAATCTGCATCGTCTTCTTTTTGGGTGCACCGGTAATAGAACCGGCAGGCAACATACTGAAAAGAATATCACCTAACTGCCGTTTGTAATCTTCTGGAAGTTCACCGCATATCTCCGAACTGGTCTGCAATATCGGTCCTCGATTTGTCTGCAACACATCTATATAGCGATAACGTTCCACCCGGACATGAGATGCCACAATACTCAGATCATTCCTGATCAGATCCACAATCGTAGCATGTTCCGCCGCTTCTTTCCCGTCGTTCATCAAGGTTTGTACGGCATCGGGCAGGGTAGCGTCTATCGTACCTTTCATGGGATAAGAGCTGATAATCCCTTTCTTTATCCGAACAAAAATCTCCGGAGAGAAAACTACAAAACGATTCTTTACCCATACTTTATATAAAGCACGGGAGTTACAATATATATCCTTTAAAGTCAGATTGGTTTGTACCGGAGTCCGGCAAGTTAAATTCGTAAGAAAGCTGTTTCCGGCAAGAATATTCTTTTTCACATGTTCGAAAGCACGACTGTATTCCTGAAAAGAAACAGGCTGTGAGATCCATTCTATCTGTTCCGGCAAACTCTCCGGAAGCAATTCATCCGTTAAACCGGCAACTGCTTCATTCGTAAATCCATTCAGGTTATATATCAACTCCTCCGGTGAGCCCTCTGCCGTCTCTTCCACATAAACCTGTTCCTGCGAATAATTAATCAGAAAAACAAACGATTTTGAACAGCCTGCCAGCATATTCATACGTGCGATTGCTTCCTGCCTACTATATAGTTTCATACATCTATTTTCGTTTAGCAGGAAGCAAAGGTAATAAAAAAACTATTTCCGTGCCGCCACTGCCAGCAATACTCCCAGCACAATACCCAGCAATGCCGCAAACAATACGCGCATATCCGGCGGAAGCATGAAAGTAATGGTGTGTGCAGGATACCAGAAGAACGGGATTGTCTTCTTAAAGACGAAGTTCCATTGCACGTTCCAGTTCAGTCCGGTGATGATTTTTGTCATCGGAATAGGAGTGATAAGACTCTTTATAGAACCGCCGCACATCAGGATATGCGTATCTGTTATTTTATGGAAAGTCATGAATACCGGAGCAAAGATTGTGTTCATCGTTACCGATATGGCCAGCGCCACCAGCACCTTATCGAGAGACATCGCTTCACTTGTAAACGTTGCGGCAGCATTTGCCATTCCCATATACTCCATGAACTGCGGCACACCTTTTGAAAAGATAATCATAGCGGCATTGATACCCATACCGAGTATGCCCCATACCACCATGCGCGGAATAATACCGAAGCCCTTCCGGTTGTACACTCCCGCACTGATTCGTAATCCCAGCACTTCGCCCAACGAAGACAGAATGGCAAACTTCAGAAAGCTCATCACCATACCATGTGCAGCATTGAACGACTTATACCAGTCATAAACCGCGTCACTCAAAAAGAAGGGTAGAAAGACTACCACCACCAGAATAATAAACAGGAAATCTTGCTTTTTCATTGAAAAGACGTGTTTTTCATTAATAATGCGGCAAACATACTAAAAAACTTTCAATATCAAAGCAAGATGATAAGAAAAACTGTAAATCTGTAACAAAAGACATACCGTCATTCTATTCTTATTAGCAGAATCACAGTTTCAGCATCTTCTTCTCCCTTTCCAGATCGTCACCATTCAGGTGAGGGGAGGGCACCGTACACGTTTTTATATAATCCCCGCCCCGGCATGTATATTCAAAATAGACCTTTTGCTCCGGTGTCAGTTCTTCCTCGGTCAGCAGTCCGCCTTTCAGTTCTATAAAATCATCCATGCTGGTGCTATCGGAATATTTCACGAAAACAATCCGCCGGGCTATCGGATTCCGGTTATAGTCCAGACTCAGGTAAAGCCCTTTCAGCATAGACGGATAGTCGTACATGGGCAGTTGCAGATAGATGGTGAATAATGCAAGCTGCGGAGCCTCCCTTTCGTTGAAGATGATATATGCATTCTGATGATTATTTAATAACCCGATCCCCCGATGCGTTGTATTGTAAGCGCTCATATGAGTCACCTGTACATAGTCATTGTTTTCGGAGGCACTAATCAGATACGGTTCCATCTTCAGGCAATCGCTCGAAGACGAAAGACTATAACTTATATATATACCACTATAATTATATACTTCCTGTGCCGAATGATTCATCTCTTCGGTCAACATTCTGACGAATGGAATTTCCTTCTGGTTACCGGTTGTCACGGGTTCCAGTTCCAGCAACTGCTCTTTCATTTCAGTAAGGTTGCCGAGCAAACGTTTCTTCGAAACATTATTCACCTGAGACAGGGCATAGTCCAATGCTTCTTCTTCCGTCATTCCTTTCTTTACCGATCTTGCAAAGGTGGGCAGCACACTTGAATAGAGAGAAGACAGCACACTGGCAGGCATATTCGTTTTGTCAGCTATATCTTTCATTTTCACCCCTTTATTACGCAGATCTTCTATCCGCTTATATATATCTAATAGTTCCTCCATATTTTGTAAGTGTTTTTGGTTTTTAATTTGCAAAGAACAGCCTCTTGTGTTATATTCCGATTGCATAAATGTTACATTAATGTTACTTTATTTTCTATCCGATAATTAAATGTATTAATAATAAATATTCATTTTTTCTGTAACATCATCCTTCTACTTTTGCCCTCGAAATCAAAAGAGAATAAAATGAAAACAATTACCGACATTAAAACGGAACTACTTTCAAACAAGAAAATATCCGATCTTGTATTCATACTTTGGGCAGGAGGTGCAGCGCTTCTTTCGTACTCCTTAGTATATGCGCTTCGCAAACCTTTCACCGCTGCCTCCTTCGACGGACTGGATGCCTTCGGATTGGATTATAAAGTATTGGTTACCATCGTCCAGATTCTGGGCTACCTCATCGCCAAGTTTGTCGGTATCAAGTTGATTTCCGAATTAAAGAAGGAGCACCGCATGAAGTTCATTCTGGCTTCTATTCTGGTAGCGGAACTCTCCCTGGTTCTCTTCGGACTCTTGCCCGCTCCTTATAATATCTTCGCCATGTTCTTCAACGGTTTGTCACTGGGCTGCATGTGGGGCGTGATATTCAGCTTCATCGAAGGCAGACGCACCACCGATATTCTTGCCAGCCTTTTGGGTATCAGTATTGTCATCAGCTCCGGCGTGGCAAAATCTATCGGACTGTTCGTTATGAACACCCTGCATGTAGGAGAGTTCTGGATGCCCGCTCTCATCGGTGCCTTTGCCCTGCCATTGCTTGCCTTGCTGGGTTACACCCTGAATCGCCTGCCGCAACCCACCCAACAAGACATTGCCGAAAAGAGCCAGCGTGTCACTCTCAACGGAAAACAACGCAAAGAACTGTTCCGCAACTTCATGCCTGTATTGATCCTCCTGTTCGTAGCCAACCTTCTGTTGGTTATCCTCCGGGATATTAAAGAAGATTTCCTGGTGAAGATCATCGACATGAGCGAACATTCTTCCTGGCTGTTTGCACAGATCGACAGCGTTGTCACTCTTATCATCCTGGCACTTTTCGGAATGATGGTCTTTGTAAAGAGTAATATCAAAGTATTGGTCATCCTCTTGAGTATGGTGGTTGCCGGAACGGCTACCATGAGTTTCGTATCACTCAATTACGATACGCTTCAACTCAGCACCGTGACTTGGTTGTTCATCCAGAGTCTGAGCCTTTACATTGCCTACCTTTGTTTTCAAAGCATATTTTTCGACCGCTTCATAGCATGCTTCAAGATAAAAGGAAATGTAGGATTCTTTATTGTGACTATTGATTTCATCGGATATACTGGTACTGTACTCGTCCTGATGTTCAAGGAATTCTTTAATACGGATATCAATTGGCTCGATTTTTACAACCAGATGTCCGGTTATGTAGGAATAATCTGTACCGTAGCATTCAGCTGTTCTATTGTCTATCTGGTACAGAGACATAAGAAAGAAGAACTCCTGCGCACGGGACGTGCGGTAGAAGAGAAACCGGAAATGTTACAATCTGCATTTTCTGTGATGCCCAGCTAAAAAAGTAAGAGAAATAAGAACATCTTATCGCAATAAGCAATAATTCAACAGATGAATAATTCAAGTTTTGCAGGTAGCCTAAAAGGCTTACAAAAATAGATAAACCC
>OGQY01002004.1_pt1 | contig 12858 bp, 10 predicted proteins | sample 1553361 | NCBI WGS metagenome assembly OGQY01 (sample SAMEA2579963, study PRJEB22360) | human gut metagenome | reverse complement strand
AGTTATTTGGTGTAGAGCTACGTAGCGAAGCGGATTGCGAATATCCGCTTGACATGCCTGGAAAATCCCGTCCTGATCATTACTTTTTGTTATAAAAGAAACAGCAGATGAAGCTACAGATCATATATGAACATAACAGATTCACGAAAAAACTTCGGATTATTCAGAAATTTCATGCTTGTATGTAAATATACGATATGATAACATAATCCATATATTATTTTTTGTAAAAAACATACAAAAAGGAGGAGCTGCCATGCGCCCAATGAGAGAAAAAATGCATACAGGAGAATTATATCTCCCTAATGACGATGAAATCTTTCAGGATTAGATCAGGAAACTGGACAGGCTTTATGATTTCAATATGACACGCCCTACACAGCTGGATAAAAGAAAAGAAATGCTGAAAGAGATGTTTGCGGAGGTTGGTGAAGATTGTTATATCGAGCCACCGCTTCACGCCAATATGGCAGGTGCATATGTCCATTTTGGAAAAAATGTCTATGCCAACTTTAACCTGACACTGGTAGATGACGGTCATATTTATGTTGGCGATTATACCATGATCGGTCCAAATGTGACCATCGCAACTGCGGGGCACCCGATCTTACCGGAGCTTCGTGAAAAAGGATATCAGTATAATATGGAAGTTCATATCGGTAAGAACTGCTGGCTGGGATCTGGAGTTGTTGTGTTACCGGGAGTTACCATTGGTGATAATGTTGTAGTTGGGGCCGGAAGTATAGTAACGAAGGATCTGCCTTCCAATGTGGTTGCAGTCGGTAATCCATGCAGGGTGCTGAGAGAAGTGAATGAGCGGGATAAAGAATATTATTTTAAAGACAGAAAAATTGATTATTCTGAGATCGTTTAACCAAATCAAGTAAGTCCCCTGCTTCAATTGCGAAAAGCAATAAGCAGGGGGCAGGAACAGAGGCGTAAGCTTTTGCATATCAACAGATAATGCTGGGAGCAAAGGTCGAATGATCTTATGAAATATGAAACAGGTGGATGAGAACAGGAATGGATGAGGACCTGTCTGATGCTGAAAGAAAAGAGGAAAAATTATGGGAATGAATGAAACACCGTCAGCAGATCGTGTACATATCGGTTTTTTTGGCAGAAGAAATGCAGGAAAATCCAGTATTGTAAATAAAGTGACAGGTCAGGAACTTGCTGTGGTTTCCGATGTTAAAGGAACTACCACGGATCCGGTGAGCAAGGCCATGGAGCTGCTTCCAATGGGACCGGTTGTAATTATTGATACGCCGGGTATTGATGATGAAGGACATCTTGGAGAACTTCGAGTCCGAAAGGCAAAACAGGTACTGAACCGTGTGGATGTGGCAGTTCTTGTTGTGGATGCTACCCTTGGAAAAACCAATGTGGATGAGGAGCTGATCCACATTTTTAAAGAAAAGGAAATTCCGTACCTGGTTGTATACAATAAATCCGACCTTCTTTTGGAAAATCAGAAAATAAATGCGGATTTTCCGGATCGGAATCAGGAACCCTTCATTTACGCCAGTGCGGCAACAGGTCAGAACATCTATGAACTGAAAGAAAAGATCGCATCTCTTGCAGTAACCGATGATCTGAAATTACGTCTGGTAGGAGATCTCCTGGAGCCGTCAGACTTTGCGGTTCTTGTAGTACCGATCGATAAAGCCGCACCAAAAGGCCGCCTGATCCTTCCACAGCAGCAGACAATCCGGGATGTGCTGGAGGCTGGAGCAGCAGCCATTGTGATCAAAGAGAATGAGCTTTCCAATACTCTGGAAACTCTGGGTAAGAAGCCAAAGCTTGTGATCACAGACAGTCAGGTTTTTGCAAAGGTCAGCAAAGAAACACCGAAGGATATCTGGCTCACTTCATTTTCAATTCTGTTTGCCAGATTTAAAGGAAATCTGAAAACAGCGGCAGCCGGGGCAGCAGCCATTGACCGACTGAAAGACGGAGATAAAATCCTGATTTCGGAAGGTTGTACCCATCACAGGCAGTGTGATGATATCGGAACAGTCAAGCTTCCACGTTGGATCCGAAATTATACGGGGAAAGATCTGGAATTTGAGTATTCTTCAGGAAGAGATTTCCCGGAAGATGTGACGAAGTACAACTTGATCGTGCACTGTGGTGGATGTATGCTCAACGAGCGGGAAATGCGCTACCGTCAGAAATGTGCGCTGGACCAGGAAATCCCCATCACCAATTATGGAATTGCCATTGCTTACATGCAGGGAATCTTGAAACGATGTGTGGAAATGTTCCCGGATGTAAGAAAAGAGCTGGATGTTTAAAGATATTTTGAATTTATGAAGCAGCTGTTTTTTGCACAGAATTTATTTTCTGTGCAGAGAGCAGCTGCTTTTTGCATACTCATTTATAAAGCAGAAAAAATTTTGAAAAAAGATAGTTTAATTTAACTCAACTGATTGGCAAACAAAGAAAGTTATTTTAAAATAACATTGTTATTAAATAACGGCGTTATTGAATAAAGGAGACAAACATATGAGACCTGTAAATGAGAAACTGGCGGCAGATCTTCTGGAAGCGGGAAAGCAGGAATTTCTGGAAAAAGGTTTTCAGGGAGCTTCCATGCGCGGGATTGCATCCAGACTGTCTGTGACAACCGGTGCACTGTACCGCTATTACACAGACAAGGAATCTCTCTTTGATGTACTGGTAGAAGAACCGGCCAGAGTACTGGAGGAGAGATACCGTGCTATCCAGAAGGGATTTGCAGACCAGCCGGTGGATGCCCAGGTCCAGACACTTCCGGAGGTGTCTGACGAAGGCTATTCCTGGATGGTGGAATACATTTATGATCATTTTGATGCATTTAAGCTGATCGTATGCTGTTCCACAGGAACCCGCTATGAACACTATCTGGATGTCCTCACGGAGATTGAAGTCAATTCCAGTATTGTCCTTATGGAAAAAATGAAAGCAGCGGGTTATCATCTGGAAGAACTGGATGAAAATCTGATCCACATGGTAGCAAGCAGCATGTTTAATGGCATGTTTGAGACAGTACGCCACGACATGCCCAGGGAAAAAGCCAATTCATACATGAACAGCCTGCGGGAATTTTATTCTGCCGGATGGTTCCGGCTGCTGGGGATCCGTGGATCATGAAAAAAAGGAGTTGATACATATGGAAAAAAAAAGAACCTTCCCCGATATCGGTAGTATGGGGATGGGCAGAAAAATATCACAGTAAATTTTATGGCTCTGTAGTCCTGGCTGTACTTGGTGTGGCAGGAACCATGCTGGCTTATTTCAGCATTGCGGCAATGATCCGCATCCTTCTGGAAAACGGGGATTTCAGTCAGTGCCTGCCATGGTGCGGATTTCTCCTGATCGGTTAATAAGGGGTATTGCCGGCGGTTCTTAGCGACTGCCGGCAATACACGTTCAGAAGATGTTTACAATTCCGAAAGAAAGTGCTATAGTACTAGAGTTTGTATTTTTAAAATATAGAGGAGTTATAAACAATGATCGACCAGGCACTTGCACAGGCTCTGCAAAAAGAAATTCCCATACTTACAGCCCAGATCCGCAGCCTTTATGCGGAATTTGATAAAAAATTTCATCTCAATGGAGCGAAGATTCCCATTACCTTTGGTATGGAGCCAGATCTTCTGGGATCCTATACAAGAGGCAGTTACCACGAAAAAGAGCATTTTCATTTTTCCCTGCTGTTTATCGGCTACGCGGTAAAAAATCCTCTGAAAAAAGAGGACAGGCTGGACCTTTACAAACATGAATATGCCCATTATATGCAGCATAATTTTCACATTCCCCAAGAGTATCAGTGGCAGCACGGAACCCACGGAAGTGCCTGGAAATACTGCTGCTCCCTGACCGGCGCGGCGCCAACGCCATATTATAAGGCAGGGGAAGCCCTGATGAAACACGACTACGAGAAAAAGCTCCGAAGCCCAATCCATGACCGGACAGTAACAGTACGGGATACTTACCGGAGAAAGCAGCAGCATGAAAATACCCGGAACAGCATTGTGCGCTACGAGATCGGAGAAGATGTGAGCCATCCGAAATTCGGAACCGGAAACATTGAACATGTGGAGCAGCTTCCAGGCTCAGTAAGGCTTCATATCCGGTTTGGAGAAGAATTGAAAGTGATCGATCAGAAGTGGCTTCTCCGGTCAAAATATAAATAGAACAAAATGGTATAAAAAAATCTCCGGCACAGAAAAACTGTGATCCGGAGATTTTTGAATTTTATAAATTCGATATTTTATTCAGAAACTTTCACAAATTGGCTGTTATAAAGCTTCTGATAGAATCCGCCTTTTGCCATAAGTTCCTCATGATTTCCCTGCTCAATGATGCTTCCGTCTTTCATGACAAGGATCTCATCCGCATTACGGATGGTAGAGAGACGGTGGGCAACGATGAAGCTTGTTCTGCCCTGCATCATCCGGTCGAAAGCTTCCTGGATCAGCATTTCGGTTCGTGTATCAATGCTGGAGGTTGCCTCGTCAAGGATCAGCATTGGTGGCAGGCACAGCATGACACGGGTGATACAGAGAAGCTGTTTCTGTCCCTGGCTTAAGCTGTCTTCATAGAGAATGGTATCCAGGCCATTTGGAAGACGGCGGATAAATTCCCAGCTGTGGGACATTTTTGCTGCCTGGATCACTTCCTCATCCGAAGCATCCGGTTTTCCGATACAGATGTTGTCGCGGACAGTTCCATGTTTGATCCAGGTATCCTGGAGAACCATGCCATAGCTTCCGCGGAGGGTATGTCTGGAAACTTCGGTGATCGGTTTTCCGTCTACGGAGATACTTCCGCCGGTGACGTCGTAGAAACGCATTAGCAGGTTGATAAAAGTTGTCTTACCACAGCCGGTGGGACCTACGATGGCGATTCGTCGGCCAGGCTCTGTGTGAAGGTTAAATCCTTCAATGAGAGGTTTGTCCTCTTCGTAGCGGAAAGAAACATTCTGGATATCTACGGCACCTTTTACATCATCAAGAGTTCCGGACGGGTCCGGGCTTTCCGGTTCTTCTTCCAGAAGGTCAAAGATCCTGGTAGCGCAGGCCAGAGCGTTCTGAAGCTCTGTAATCACAGAGCTGATATCATTAAATGGTTTCATGTACTGGTTAGCATAGGCCAACAGGACGGAAAGCCCACCTACTGTCAGATGACCGCCCGGGATCAGGAATGCACCTACAAGAGCTACACCTGCATAGATGATGTTGTTGACACATCGTGTGGACGGGTTGGTGAGACTGCTGTAAAAAACAGCTTTCTGGCTGGCATTTCGAAGCTCCTCGTTGATCGAAGCGAAACGCTCCGAAGAACGGTTCTCATAGCCAAATGCCTGAACCACTTTCTGATTTCCGATCATTTCCTCGATCAGTGCAGTCTGACGTCCACGGGCATCACTCTGCGCACGGAACATCTGGAAGGAATGGGAGGAGATGAATTTCGCCACAAAAAAGCTTACAGGTGTCAGGACAATGATCATCAGAGTGATCCACACATTTTTGGAGAACATGAAGAGCAGGGTTCCGATGATGGTGATGACACCGGAAAACAGCTGTGTAAATCCAAGGAGCATACCATCGGAAAGAATATCCGTATCTGCGATGACACGGCTGATGATATCACCAGTGCTGTGTCCGTCCAGGTAGGACAGAGGAAGCTTCTGGATATGGCGGATGGATCTTGCACGGATATCCTGTACTGTGCGGTAGGTCATACGGTTGTTGATGACACTCATGATCCAGGTGGCAATGCCGGAAAATACGATCATGACAAGAATACGGGAAAGATAGAATCCCATTCTTGTAAAATTAACTTCGTGGGCAGCAACGACCTCATCAATGGCATAACCAAAAAGTACGGGGACATACAGCTGCAAAATTACAGTGACTGCTGCCAGGATCACACTTAATACGAGAAGAAAACGGTATTTTCCAATGAAACGTAGTACCTTGAAAAAGGTTGCCATGCTGTTTTTGTTTTTGGCGGTTGTATCTGTTTTACTCATGACAGGACCTCCTTTCCAGTCGCTTTTTCATATTTGGTACGCTCTTCCGGGAACTGTGAGAAAAAGATCTCACGGTAGGTTTTACAAGTAGAGATCAGCTCCTGATGGGTTCCTTTTCCGGCAAGCTGACCGTCATCCAGTACCAGGATCAGATCGGCCTGGCGGATGCTGGCGGCTCTCTGGGATACCAGGAAGGTGGTGGTGTTTCCACCAAGCTGGTGAAGGGATTTCCGAAGTGCCGCATCTGTGGCAAAGTCAAGAGCACTGGCACTGTCATCCAGGATCAGGATCTCTGGTTTTTTCACAAGGGCGCGGGCAATGGTAAGTCTCTGACGCTGGCCACCGGAAAGATTCCGGCCGTTCTGTTCCAGACGGAAATCCAGCTGACCGTCCTTTTTCTCTACGATTTCACGAGCCTGAGCGGTGGTAAGTGCTTCCCACATTTCTTCGTCCGTGGCATCTTCCCGTCCCCAGCTTAAGTTATCGCGGATGGTTCCCTGGAAAAGTGCTGCTTTTTGAGGAACTACGCCGATTTTTTCCCTGAGTTCCTGCCTGGAATAGGTCTGTACATTCTGACCATCGAGGGTAATGACTCCGGAGGTTGCGTCGTAGAAACGGGCGATCAGATCCACAAGAGTGGATTTACCGCTTCCGGTACCGCCGATGATTCCGATCGTAGAGCCTTTTTTTGCGGAAAAAGTGATATCAGAAAGGCTAGGTGCGCCAGTTCCTGCATAGGAGAAACTCACATGGTCAAAGGCAACTGCATAGTCACTGTTTTCCGCAGTCGGTAAGGAAGCTTTGTCCGGGTAAGTCATGGTGGAATCGACTTTCAGGATTCCGGCAACGCGATCCGCACAGGCCATGGATTTGTTCAGGGTGATGATCAGGGACGCAAGCTTGATCAGTTCTACGATCATCTGTGCCATATAGTTGTAAAGAGCAACTATTTCACCCTGCTGCATGTTTCCGAGGTTTACCTGTACACCTGCAGTCCGGATCAGGATTACTGTTGCGATATTGATCAGTACATAAGTTGCAGGATTTAAAAGTGCAGAGATTTTTCCGACAAATTCGTTCAGTCTGGTAAGTGCAAGATTGCTTTCGTCAAACTCCGCAACGGCATCAGCTTCACGGCAAAATGCACGGATCACACGGACACCGGTCAGGTTTTCTCTGGTAAGACGGGTGACGGAATCCAGACGTCCCTGTACTTTTTTGAAAAGCGGGATACTTAAAAACATGATCACAAAGACAACCAGGAACAGTACCGGAATGGCAACTGCGAAGATCAGTGCACAGCGCACATTGATGGTAAAAGCCATTACCATAGAGCCTAGAACAATAAACGGGCTTCGAAGAAGAAGACGGAGTCCCATGTTTACTCCGTTCTGTACCTGATTGACATCGTCTGTAAGACGGGTGATCAGCGTGTCAGTGCCAAGGGTGTCCAGCTCCGTATAGGAAAGCTTCTGGATATGGTCAAATACAGCCTGACGCACTTCTGTGGCAAAGCCTACGCTGGCTTTTGCAGCAAAAAACTGTGCAGTAATGCTGACTGCAAGTCCTGCAGCAGCCATCAGTATCAGGATAAAAAACTTCTGAACGATATAGCCGTGGTCATTATTTGCAATTCCCACATCGATGATCTGGGCGATGACGACAGGCACCAGCAGATCAAATACAACTTCCAGAAACTTGAAAAAAGGAGCCAGAACGCTTTCTTTTTTGTAGTTTTGAAGATATTTTGCAAGTGTTCGCATTTCTTTTTCTTCCTCCGTTTCCTTATTTTTCTATAATAAACCTCTGTTATTATACTCCTATGGAGATAATACGTATAATATTGTTTTTAATGTATGATAATATAATTTTGCTATTGCCTGGGACGGAAATCTGTGGGATGATAGAAGTATGGTTTTTCGGATAATTGCGTGGGAAAGATATTCATAGTATTTACAAAGTATTGCAGATATAGTATTTCTTAACCGAATTAAGAAAGTACTCTGTGGGACAGCGAAAAGCAATAAGCAGTAGATGGGTTTTGCCTGTGTTATATATCAGATAAAGAAAGAAGGATTTATATATGGAAATCAGACAGCTGGAATATTTTCATGAGATCGCAGCAACAGGAAGCATCAATGAAGCCGCAAGGAGACTGAACATGTCCCAGCCGCCGCTGAGCTATCAGATCAAGCAGCTGGAAGCAGAGCTGAAGGTGAAGCTTTTTGAGCGGACCAGGGCAGGCGTGACACTGACAGAAGCCGGAAAGCTTCTTTATGACAGGACAGAGAACATTTTGAGCTACGTTCGTTCCACAGAACTGGAAGTATCCAAAGCAGGGAAAAAACAGGTTTTACGTATCGGGATCACGCCAACCACAGTGACCACCATTATGCCTTATATTTCCAGATTTTCCAGGGAAAATTGTGATGTAAACTTTGAGGTAAGGGATGCGATCACCTTTACACTTCTGAATTATCTGATGGATGGGATCATTGATGTTTCGGTAGTGCGTACACCTATCAAGCTGGAAGGTTTAAATTATCTGGAACTGGATGAGGAACCCATGATCGCGGTCCTTCCTCCGGAGATCCCGGAAAATGAGACAAAAAAAGAGGGCATCAGCCTTAAAGAGCTGACCGGACGCCCTCTCATTATTTACCGGCGGTACGAAGAATTTCTGATGAAAGCTTTTGGAGAAAAAAATCTTCAGCCGGATATTTTCTGTGTCTGCGATGATCCCAGAGACGCCATGCTCTGGGTGCAGGAAGGTCTTGCAACCGCCGTTTTTCCAAGATCCATGGAAGATCTCTGTACAGATCTTCCGATCCGGATCATTGAAGAAGAGAAGCTGAAGACCAGGATCCTTCTTGCCTGGAAAAAGGATCGCAGGCCTTCTGCCGTGATGCAGGATTTTATCAATATCTGTGAGAAATATGCAGGAAACCCTGCAATCTGATCATGGACCTGGAAAGGGGATGTACGCAGAAATCAGTCTTTGAGATGCTCTTCCTTCCAGTGCTTCCATTTCTGAACAGCTTCCGGATTCTGCTTTTCCAGCCGTTCTTCCAGCTTTTTCCGGCGCTGTTCCAGCCGTTCTAGGACTTCCGGATGCTCGGCAAGGATTTTTTCTTTCAGCTTGCCACGGCGCTTTTCCAGAAGATGAAGGATCAGTTTCCGGTCGGAAGTTAATTCCTCAGGCAGCTCATCCATATGTAATTCAATTCTTCGAAGCAGTTCATCCTCATCCAGAACACCCAGCCCATGCCAGTTATCCAGAAGCTCTTCCAGACCTTCTTCGGAGAGACGTTGGATATCCGGGATCTGATGCAGCTGTTCAATAATGTGATGGACAGATTCTTCGATCTCTTTTACTGCATCATCACCAAAAGCCCAGGCGAACTCTTCCAGGGTATTTTCTTCCTCTGCCGGAAGAAAAGCGATACTGCGGCGCAGAAGCTTTGTCTCGTCTTCCTTTGGAACATCCAGTTCATAAGGGGCTTCGATCCCTGCGTCATGCAGAGCAGCAAGAATGGTACGGCGGACCATACCGTCCTTGATCATATGACCGATGCCGAACTGACGCAGCTGGTCATTGATCTGGGTGGAATGCTCTGTGAGGTAAAAACGGATCCCACGTTTTTTCAGGCTTGCGGAGATGGCATCCAGACGGTCTGCTGCTGTGACATCAATGCTGTTGATAGCACTGGCATCTACGATCACTACCCTGGTGTCTTTTCGGATGCTGTTCTCAATATCTTCCTGAAAAATCTTTATATTTGCAAAAAACAGGTTTTCACTGAAACGGTAGATCACAACGCCCTTAATAGGGTAGGCGAAACGGTTTTTGGACAGATCAAAATAAGCATCTCTTCCAGGGATCATACCACGGAAGGAGCGCGGCGGGTTGGTGGCCTTCAGGATCACAGCTACGAAAGAGAGCAGGATACCAATGATAACCCCATAAATGGTTCCAAGACAGAGCACACTGAAACCGGCAGCCATGAAGATGTAGAATTCTGTACGGCTTACTTTGAAAAGACGTACAGCCAGATGGGTTTCCACCACATCCATCAGAGCAGAGATCACAATGGCTGTCAGTACAGGAACCGGAAGATATCCGATAAAACCGGTGCCGAAAAGAAGGATCAGAGCCATGGTGATCCCGGCAGTGATGGAAACCGCCTGAGATTTTCCACCGTACTGTTCATTGAGGGAGGTGCGGGAGATACTGCCGTTTACCGGGCAGCAGCCTACTGCGGCGGCAGCAATATTTCCGGCGGCACAGGCCAGGATTTCCTGACGGTCGTTCAGCTTATAATCATTGCGGAACGCAAAGGTATTCTCTGCAAGAAGAGTTTCTGCCATAATGACAACAGCAACCATAAGACCGCGGCCTGCCGCCTGGGTCAGATCAACATTTCCGAAATCCGGGATCACCAGGGAGGGAAGTCCACGTTCTACAGACTGCAGGAGGACTACGCCTTTTTCGTCCACATGAAAAACAACGGTGGAAAGAACACCCAGAGCCATAATAACGATAGCCATGGGGAATTTCGGCGCCAGCTTTTTAAATGTGCGGATCAGCACCAGAGCACCAAGCCCCATGAAGAGGGAAAGCCAGCTGATATTTTTGGCAGCAGCAAAGATATGCTCTGCCAGTTCCAGGAGCTCTCCGGATCCTGCAGGACTTCCCATAAGTTTCGGGATCTGCATCAGGATGATGGTAACTGCGATACCGCTGATAAAACCGCCCATAACAGGTGTGGAGATAAAGTCCACGATCTTATCTGCGTGAAGCAGAAAGAAGATAAACAGCCACAGACCTGCAAAAAGTGCGATGGCAGGAACATAATCCATGGCAGCTTCTGACTCTGCAGCAATGCCAAGAGTAGACAGTGCACCACCTACAATGGCAGCAGGTGCCGCATCAACTCCAAAGATAAACTGTCTTGAAGTGGAAAATAGAGCAAACAAAAGGATCGGCAGAACAGAACCGTACAGTCCGTATACCGCCGGGATCCCGGAAATCTGGGCATATCCCATGGAGATAGGGATGGAAACAGCTGCTATGATGATGCCGGAGAAAATATCTTTGGGAAGGTATTCCTTCCGATATCCTCGCAGCGTGGAAAACAGGGAAAGCTTCATATAGTCACATCCTTTTCTGAAAAATATTTTCTATTATATACCAAAGAGAGCCTGCAGGAAAGAAGCAAAGCAAAGGTTCCGGGTGAAAAATCGTGGACAAAGGATATCTGTCATATTATAATAAATGCGAAATTACAGCTGTGTGGGATGCGAAATCCCGTACTTTTGCTGTGTGAAAAAAGATCATCAATGAAAGGTTAAGATATAAATGAAAAAAGCGATCATAGCAATGAGCGGCGGTGTAGACAGCTCCGTGGCAGCTCTTTTGACAAAGGAATCCGGTGACGAGTGCATCGGCGCTACCATGAAACTTTACAACAACGAAGATATCGGTGTCCACAGGGAAAAGACCTGCTGTTCCCTGGACGATGTTGAGGATGCCAGAAGCGTAGCCTATCAGATGGATATGCCTTACTACGTGTTTAATTTTACCGCAGATTTCCATACAGAGGTTATGGACAGGTTTGTAGATGCCTACGAAAACGGCTGCACCCCTAATCCATGTATCGACTGTAACCGATATCTGAAATTTGATAAAATGTTTCACCGCATGCAGGAGATCGGCTACGATTATATTGTAACCGGACATTATGCAAGAGTGGAGTACGATGAGAAACGGGACCGCTACCTTCTGAAAAAAGCAGCGGACGATACAAAGGATCAGTCATACGTTCTCTATATGCTGACCCAGGAACAGCTGGCACATGTAAAGCTTCCGCTTGGAGGTCTCCGGAAGGACCAGGTTCGTGTCATTGCCGAAAAACATGGCTTTATCAATGCCAGAAAGCATGACAGTCAGGATATCTGCTTTGTGCCGGACGGCGACTATGCGAAATTTATTGAGAAGTACACAGGCAAAAAAACACCGGAGGGTGATTTTGTAGATAAAGAGGGAAACTATATCGGACGCCATAAGGGGATCATCCATTACACGATCGGCCAGCGCCGCGGCCTTGGCATTCCGGCGGCCAGCCGTCTTTATGTCTGTGAGATCTCTCCGAAGACCAATACGGTAGTTCTCGGGGACAACGCAGATCTTTTCAGTAGTGAACTGGAGGCAGACAGTGTAAATCTGATCTCTGTGGACTGCTTAGCTGAGCCGAAAAGAGTGACTGCCAAGATCCGTTACCGTCACAAAGAGCAGCCTGCCACTGCATGGCAGACACCGGATGGCATCCTTCATGTGAAATTTGATGAACCGCAGAGAGCTATCACAAAAGGTCAGGCTGTGGTGATGTATGACGGAGATGAGGTTGTAGGCGGTGGCGTTATAAATAAAATCTATAGCCAGTCATAAATAAAGGTGAGAACCTAAATAGATAAACCCCATTGACATACTAGGAAAAGGGTGATATGATTGCATCATCAAAAAACGGAGCACACAAAACAAGGTGAGCAACGTGATGATCAGGAGGAAATCATGAAGGTTTTACAGAAGTCAACAAGGGTGTTTATCGAAGAAAAGCGAATGTGTTGTTGTCGCTGATAAGCAGATGATTATAAGATAAGCAATTACTATTTTACCGAATATAAGAATAAAAGAAAAGAGGACAAACACATGAGCAAAATTACAAGAGATCAGAGAAAATTCAAATTTGAGACATTACAGCTTCACGTAGGACAGGAACAGCCGGATCCGGTTACAGATGCAAGAGCAGTACCAATCTACCAGACATCTTCCTATG
>OGQY01001992.1_pt1 | contig 12932 bp, 9 predicted proteins | sample 1553361 | NCBI WGS metagenome assembly OGQY01 (sample SAMEA2579963, study PRJEB22360) | human gut metagenome | reverse complement strand
CAACTACCGAGGCGGCAGAGAAGACCGCAGAGAAGACCGCAGAGGCAGCAGGCTCTGTATACTATCTGAACTTCAAACCTGAAGTTGACGAAGTATGGCAGAAGCTGGCTAAGGAATATACCGAGGAGACCGGTGTTCCTGTAAAGGTTGTAACCGCAGCAAGTGGTACTTATGAGCAGACCCTGATGTCTGAGATCGCTAACAAGGAAGCACCTACCCTGTTCCAGATCAACGGACCTATCGGTTATCAGAACTGGAAAGACTACTGTGCAGACTTAAAGGATACAGACCTGTACAGCTGGTTAATGGATAAGAGCCTGGCAATCACCGGCGAAGATGGTGGTGTATACGGAATCCCTTACGTAGTAGAGGGTTATGGTATCATTTATAACGACGCTATCATGCAGAAGTACTTCGCACTGGATGGCGCTAAGGCAGCAAGCATGGATGAGATCAACAACTTCGCTAAGTTAAAAGAGGTTGTAGAAGATATGCAGGCTAAGAAAGATGAGCTGGGCATTGAAGGCGTATTCGCTTCCACATCCCTGACTCCCGGTGAAGACTGGAGATGGCAGACTCATCTGGCTAACATCCCTGTATACTACGAGTTCAAGGACAAGGGTATCACCGATACCGATAACCTGGAGTTCACTTACTCCGATAACTTCAAGAACATTTTCGATCTGTACATCAACAACTCCTGCACAGCACCCGGCCTGCTGGGAAGCAAGTCTGTAGACGACTCCATGGCTGAGTTCGCTCTGGGCCAGGCAGCAATGGTACAGAACGGTAACTGGGGTTGGAGCCAGATCAATGGCGTAGAAGGTAACACCGTTAAGGCTGAGGATGTTAAGTTCCTTCCTATCTATACAGGAGTTGAAGGTGAAGAGAACCAGGGACTGTGCACCGGTACTGAGAACTTCTTCTGCATCAACAAGGAAGCTTCTGCTGAGGATCAGGCAGCATCTATCGCATTCGTTGAATGGCTGTTCTCTTCTGAGACCGGTAAGGCAGCAGTAACCAACGACCTTGGATTCATCGCTCCTTTCAACACCTTTAGCGATGACGAAAAGCCCACCGATCCTCTGGCACAGGAAGTTCTTCGTTACATGGCAGATACCTCCAAGACATCTGTATCATGGAACTTCACTTCCTTCCCTAGCCAGCAGTTCAAGGATGACTTCGGCGCAGCTCTTCTGGAGTATGCTTCCGGTTCCATCGACTGGGATACTGTAAAGACAACCGTAGTTGAAAGATGGGCAGCTGAAAAGGCCGCAACCGCAGCTAACTAAGCTCCATCAATAAAAAGACAATAACTTAATCCATCTTATATAACTTCAGACACAGGGGCGGTGGTGGTACCACGGCCCCCGTGTTTGTAAAAAAGGAGACAGGCTTATGCAAAAGACATTAAAAAGATATTTTCCCATTTTTGTACTGCCTACCCTGATCGCGTTTTCCTTTGCTTTTATCATACCGTTTGTCATGGGCGTATATCTGTCCTTTTGCAAATTTAAGACAATTACAAACGCGCAATTTGTAGGCTTAGGTAATTATATTAAAATTTTTGCGGACAAAGATTTTGTCAACGCATTTGGATTTACTCTAAAATTCTCCGTAGTGTCCATTGTCACCATTAATGTGTTTGCCTTCATTTTGGCACTGGCATTGACGAGAAAGATCAAAGGAACCAACCTGTTCCGTACAGTATTTTTCATGCCGAACCTGATCGGCGGTATCATTTTGGGATATATCTGGCAGCAGATGATCAACGCAGTATTGTTAAAATACGAGACAACACTGGTGGCGAATCCGACCTATGGATTCTGGGGTCTGATCATTCTGATGAACTGGCAGATGATCGGTTATATGATGATCATTTATGTAGCCGGACTGCAGAATGTACCTACGGATCTGATCGAAGCAGCAGAGATCGATGGAGCTACTTCGTTACAGACATTATTCAAAGTGAAAATTCCGATGGTTATGCCATCTATTACCATATGTTTGTTCCTCACCGTGTCCAACAGCTTTAAGCTGTTCGACCAGAACCTTGCATTGACGGCTGGAGCACCCAGCAAAAAGACAGCTATGCTGGCTCTGGATATCTACAATACCTTCTATGGCAGAAGCGGATTTGAAGGTGTTGGTCAGGCCAAAGCAGTACTGTTCTTCATTGTAGTGGCAGTCATTGCCCTGGGACAGCTGGTACTTACCAGACGTAAGGAGGTAGAGCAATAATGACTAAGAAAAAAACTTCCAATGTAATCATTTTTTGTATCCTGTGTGTGCTGGTAGTTGCATTTTTGACCCCTATTTTCTTCGTGCTGATCAACTCCTTTAAGGGAAAACTGTTCATCAGTAACAATCCTTTCGCACTGCCTACCGCAGAGACTTTTGCAGGGCTTACCAACTATGTGAACGGTATTGAAAAAACAGGTTTCTTCACAGCCTTCGGATGGTCTGCTTTTATCACGGTATTTTCTGTGGCAGCGATCATTCTGTTTACTTCCATGACCGCTTATTACCTGACCAGAGTAAAAACCGGTGTGACCAACGTATTGTATTATATGTTTGTATTTTCCATGATCGTACCTTTCCAGATGGTTATGTTCACGATGTCTAAGCTGGCGAATATGACTCACTTAAATAACCCTCCCGGAATGGTGCTTCTGTACCTGGGATTTGGTTCCGGCCTGTCCGTGTTCATGTTCTGTGGATTCATCAAATCGATTCCACTGGACATCGAAGAGGCAGCCATGATCGACGGCTGTAATCCGCTGCAGACTTTCTTCGGCGTCGTAATGCCGATCCTGAAGCCGACTGCTATCACAGTAGCGATTCTGAACGCTATGTGGATCTGGAACGACTATTTGCTGCCCTATCTGGTAATCGGTCTGAGTACTAATTACAAAACCATCCCGGTTGTAGTACAATACCTGGTAGGCTCTTACGGTGCAAAGGATCTGGGTGCCATGATGGCACTGTTGGTATTGTCTGTTATCCCTATCATCGTCTTCTATCTGACCTGTCAGAAGTACATCATCGAAGGCGTGGTAGCCGGAGCAGTTAAGGGTTAAACGAAAAAGTTACAACGGGAGATTTATGTTATGAGAAAAAGTGGAATCCTGCTGCCGGTGAGCAGTCTGCCTTCCAAATACGGAATCGGCTGCTTTTCCAAAGAAGCATACAAATTTATTGACAGATTAAAAGAAGCCGGTCAGGCATACTGGCAGATTCTGCCGTTAGGTCCGACCAGCTATGGAGATTCTCCTTACCAGTCCTTCTCCACCTTTGCGGGGAATCCTTATTTCATCGATCCTGAGGATCTGGTGGCGAGAGGCTATGTGACCACAGAGCAGTGCAATACCTATGACTTCGGCACGGATATCCATTCCGTGGATTACGGCAAAATCTATAAGAGCCGTTTCCGCCTGTTGAAGGAAGCGTTTGATAACAGTCATATTGAAGAAGATGCGAGATTTCAGGAGTTTGTACAGAAGAATGCATACTGGCTGGAGGATTATGCACTTTATATGGCCATCAAGGATGGTTTCCGCGGCATCTGCTGGGCTGCCTGGGAAGAGGATATCAAGCTAAGAACCCCGGCTGCCATGGACAAATATCGCAGAAAATATGCGAAAGAGATTATGTTTTACCAGTTCCAGCAGTATCTGTTCCAGGTACAGTGGGAGAAAGTAAAGACCTATGCCAACGATAACGGCATCAAGATTATCGGGGATATTCCCATTTATGTGGCATTTGACAGCTCAGATGCCTGGGCGAACCCGGAGCTGTTCCAGTTTGACGAGGATTGTGAGCCGGTAGCAGTAGCGGGATGCCCTCCCGATGCATTTTCTGCCACCGGACAGCTGTGGGGCAATCCTCTGTATAACTGGGAACATCACAAGGAGACCGGTTATGCCTGGTGGATGCAGCGGCTGGCAGCCTGCTTTGAGCGCTATGATGTGGTACGTATCGATCATTTCCGTGGATTCGATGCTTATTATGCGATTCCCTATGGGGAACCCACTGCGGAGCACGGCCACTGGGAACATGGACCGGGATATGATATTTTCCGTTCCATGAAGGAAAAATTGGGAGAAAAAGAAGTTATTGCAGAAGATCTTGGCTTTTTAACACCATCTGTGATAGAATTAGTGAAGAAATCCGGTTATCCAGGTATGAAAATTTTGCAGTTTGCATTTGATTCCCGTGAGGAAAGTGATTATTTGCCGCATAATTATACACATAATTGCGTAGTATATACAGGAACTCATGATAATGATACTGTGATGGGGTGGTATGACACCTTGAAGGGAGCTGACAAAAAGCTCTGTGACGACTATCTGCGTCTGAAAAATGCGGACGGAGAGCCGATTCCCAGAGAGCAGCTTCCCTGGGAATTTGTGCGTGCCGCAATGTCCAGCGTAGCGGATCTGGCGATCATTCCCATGCAGGATTATCTTGGACTGGGATCGGAGGCCCGCATCAACATTCCTTCCACACTGGGCATCAACTGGAAGTGGAGAATGGGGAACGGAGATTTTACAAAGGAGCTTGCAGGACGGATCCGCAGTATGACGAAGCTGTACGGCAGATAGGTCCGTAGGCTTGGAAAGGTTTGTGCTCCATGGAGGAAATCACGATCAAAGACATCGCAAGAATCTGCGGTGTCGGTGTCAGCACGGTATCCCGTGCCATAAATAACCACCCGGACATCAATCCTGAGACCAAGGAAATGATCATGCGGGTGATCAAAGAGAATAACTACGTACCAAACAACAGTGCCAGAAACCTGAAGCGGTCGAATGCGAAAGCGATTGCCATTCTGGTAAAAGGCATGGACAACATGTTCTTCAACAACATGATCAGTGTGATTGAAGAGGTTGTGCGAAAAAAGAAATACGCCTGCATTATTGAGCGAGTCGAGGAAAAGGCAAATGAGGTAGACTCCGCGATCGAGATCGTCAAAGAAAAACGGCTGCGCGGCATCATTTTCCTCGGCGGAAACTTTACGCATCCGCATGAGAAAATGGCGCAGATCCCGGTTCCGTACGTGATCAGTACAATCGGGGCGGTTTCAGACGGAGGAAAACCGTGCGCGAGCGTATCGGTCGATGACTACAGGGAAAGCTATAAGATGGTAGATTATCTCTGTGGTCTCGGGCACCGGCGCATTGCCATCATTACCGCCTGCGAGGACGACATCAGTATCGGACGGCTCCGTCTGAATGCGTACCGCCAGGCTTTACTGGATCATGGGATACCTTATGACCCTGATCTGGTATTTCATATGACGAAGGACGACACGTATTCTTTCGCCACAGGGTACAAGATAACAAAAAAAATTCTGGAAAAAAAGACGGAGTTTTCCGCGCTGTATGCCACCGCGGATACGCTGGCAATCGGTGCGTGCCGTGCCTTAAAAGAGGCCGGGCTTACCGTGCCGGATGATATTTCCGTTGCCGGATTTGACGGAATTGATGCGGGAGAGTATTATATACCCAGTATCACAACGATCCGCCAGCCGGTGGAGCAGCTTGCCGCAGAGACGGCGAAAATGCTGTTTTCCTTAATTTCAGGAAAAGAAGAACCCTGCAGCAAAGTATACGATGGGGAACTCGTCGTAAGGGAATCTACGAAGTCGCGGATCGCGCAGCAGTAAAATATTTGCTGTTTCGCTGCCCCAAAAAGTGATTCAGAAGTGAACCGTCCCATTCAGGGAAAAGCTTTGAATGGAACTGCGAAAGCTGCCAATTGCAGGAAATCTGGAATGGCAGCGCAACTAAATGACACTGTGGGAATTTATCCACAGCAATACGAGGAGAAAAAAATGGAAGAAAGAATTCAGGCAATCTTAAAAGAGCGTTTTGGAAGAGATCTGGACAACTGCACAAAGAGCGAAATCTTTGAAGCCCTGATGGTTATCACCAAACAGGAGATGGCAGGTCGCAAAAGAAACACCGGAAGTAAGAAGCTGTATTATATTTCAGCAGAGTTTCTGATCGGAAAACTGCTGTCCAATAACCTGATTAACCTTGGCATGTACGAGGAAGTTGAAAAAGCACTTGCAGCTCACGGAAGAGAGCTGACCGAGATCGAGGAGATGGAAATGGAGCCGTCCCTTGGAAACGGAGGTCTCGGCCGTCTGGCAGCATGCTTCCTTGATTCTATCGCAACGCTTGGCCTGCCGGGAGACGGTATCGGCCTTAATTATCACTTCGGTCTGTTCCGCCAGCTTCTGGTCGACCACAAACAGAAAGAAGTGAAAAATCCATGGATCACAAATGAGAGCTGGCTCGTCAGACAGCCGGTATCCTTTGCAGTTCCGTATAAAAACTTCACGATGCATTCTACCCTGTATGATATCGACGTACCGGGTTACAACAATGGCTGTAACCGTCTGCATCTGTTCGATGTAGATACGGTAGACGAGAGTATCGTTCCATCAGACTGCATCAACTTTGACAAGCATCAGATCCAGAAAAACCTGACACTGTTCCTCTACCCGGATGACAGCGACCGTGCCGGACAGCTGCTTCGTATCTACCAGCAGTATTTCATGGTCAGCAACGGCGCACAGTTCATCCTGATGGAGTGCGAGCAGAAGGGCTACGATCTGCATAAGCTGTATGATCACGTTGTGATCCAGATCAACGATACTCATCCGTCCATGGTCATTCCGGAGCTGATCCGTCTGCTGCAGGAGAGAGGCTTTACCATGCAGGAAGCCATCGATGTTGTAAGCAAGACCTGTGCTTACACCAACCACACCATCCTGGCAGAGGCACTGGAAAAATGGCCGATCGATTACCTCGAGGAGGTTGTTCCGCACCTGATGCCGATTATCCACGAGCTGGACGCACAGGCAAAGAAGAAATACAAAGATGAGAAAGTAGCGATCATCGACAAGGATCAGCGCGTCCACATGGCACACATGGATATCCACTACGGATTTTCTGTTAACGGCGTTGCAGCACTGCACACCGAGATCCTGAAAAACTCCGAGCTGAAACCGTTCTATGATATTTATCCGGAGAAATTCAACAACAAGACAAACGGAATCACTTTCCGCCGCTGGCTGCTGCACTGCAACCGTGAACTGGCACAGTATATTGAGAGCCTGATCGGACCGGGATTCAAAAAAGATGCCGACGAGCTGGAAAAACTGCTTAAATACAAAGACAACAAGAAGGTTCTTGCAAAACTTGAGGAGATCAAACACAACCGCAAACTGGATCTCAAACAGTTCCTGTATGAGACACAGAATATCGCGCTGGATGAAAATTCCATCATCGACGTACAGGTAAAACGTCTTCATGAGTACAAACGCCAGCAGATGAACGCCCTGTACGCTATTTACAAATACATGGATATCAAGAGCGGCAACAAGCCGAAAACCCCGATCACCATGGTATTCGGTGCAAAGGCTGCACCGGCTTATGTCATCGCAAAAGATATCATCCATCTGATCCTGTGCCTGCAGGAGCTGATTGATAACGATCCTGAGGTAAGCCCGTACTTCAAAGTGATTATGCTTGAGAACTACAACGTATCGAAAGCTGCAAAGGTGATCCCGGCAGCAGATATCTCCGAGCAGATCTCCTTGGCTTCCAAAGAGGCTTCCGGAACCGGAAACATGAAATTCATGCTGAACGGTGCCCTGACGCTTGGAACAGAAGACGGTGCAAACGTTGAGATTGGCGATCTTGTCGGAAAAGAGAACATCTACATCTTCGGAAAGAAACCGCAGGATGTCATCGACCTGTACGCAGATGCTGCTTACTGCTCAAAAGACATCTATGACGAAGATCCGGAGATTGCAAAGCTGGTTGATTTCATCGTCAGCGATGAGCTTCTTGCTATCGGCGACAAGGTTTGCCTGGAGAGACTCTACAAAGAGATCTTGAACAAAGACTGGTTCATGACGCTGCTCGACCTGAAAGAGTACATCAAGACAAAAGAAAGAGTATACAAAGACTACGAGAACAAAGATGCATGGAACAAGAAGTGCCTGATCAACATCGCAAAAGCAGGCTTCTTCTCCTCCGACCGTACCATTGCACAGTACAACGAGGATATCTGGCATCTGGCATAAGTGCAGAACATGCATACAAAACGCCGCCGCAGACGATTCGGTTCGTCCGCGGCGGCGCTTTTTAATGCAATTTTTATGAAAGATTCAGCCGTCTGCTTAAGATATAGCGGCAGATCAGGAACAGAACAACGCAGAGCACCACGGTGATGATAAGTGTGGAAACCGAGGATGTGGTAACCACAGCAGTCGGTGTGGAGTCCTGGAAAACACGGACGATGCTGATTCCGCCGAAGATCTGGATCACGGTAGTCATGCCGATGTAAGAGAGGACAGCCGTCAGAATTTTGTGGCTGTATACCAGGCTTCCGATGCTGATGGCGGCATAGAACAGAAGAATGCCAAAGAACAGCGAAGCGAAGAAGCCAACGATGGAAAACAGTGCCATACCGATGTGGTTCGTGATGCCGATCAGGGAAAAAGCAGCATCGGCAACACCGGTAATCTGTGCCCAGAGATAGGACAGAAAATCGGAAAAGGTCATGGTCTTGCTGTAAAAAAGCAGGGTGTTTGCGGTAAAATACCGGATTGCGGACGGCAGAAGCAAAAAAGCGAAGGAAGCGAGAACGGAAAGTGCGTTTAAGATGCTCCATGCGCCGAAAACCAGCATTTTGGAGAGAATATGATCCGTTGCCGATACCGGAAGGACGTTGGTCAGATACCCTTCGTCGGTAAAAAGATTTTTATAGTAGCGCTGGATCATCAGCACCTGTGTCATGACGGATGCGGCGATCACAATCAAAACGTACGCAAACAGATAGAGGACGATCAGCAGATCCGGCAGCTCAGAAATCTGGGAAAAGAGGAATCCGAAGCCTCCGAGAGCGCCCATGAAAATGGCAGCACCGTTCAGCAGCGTCAGATTTTTCCAGCATGCTTTCCATTCGTGTTTCAGACATTTTTTTAACATTTGAATACCTCCCTGAAATAAGAATCAATCGATTCACCCTCCTGCATCCGGATATCCTCAACCGAGGCGTGCAGCTTTAACTGACCCTCCTGGATAAAGATGACCTCATCGAGAATATTTTCGACATCGGAAATCAGATGTGTTGAGATGAGGATGGATGCGTCTGGTTCGTAGTTGTTTAAAATCGTAGATAAAATGTAATCGCGTGCTGCCGGATCGACGCCTGCAATCGGCTCGTCGAGGCAGTAGAGCTTTGCGCGGCGGCTCATCGTGAGGATGAGCTGGACTTTCTCTTTCGTTCCCTTCGACATCGTTTTCAAACGGTCCTTCGGGCTGATTTTTAAGGATTCCAGCATGGCATTGGCGCGGGACATGTCAAAGTCCTCAAAGAAATCGCTGTAATACGTTAAAAGATCCGAGACGCGCATCCAGCTGCCGAGATACATTTTATCCGGCAGATAGGAGACGATCCGTTTTGTCTCAATACCGGGATGATTTCCGGCGATGAGGACTTCACCCTCACTCGGGGTCAGCAGTCCGTTCAGCAGCTTTAAGAGCGTCGTCTTTCCGCTTCCGTTGGGCCCCAGCAGTCCGATAATTTTCCCGGAATCCAGGGAAAGGTTGAGATGATCGAGCGCGGTGTGGTTTCCGAAGCGCTTCGTCAGGTCTTTACACGTTACAAGTTCACTCATGATTTTCTTCCTCCTCAATCGTTTCGGCAAGTAGCTGCCGGATTTCCTCCGGGGTTATGCCGAGCTGTTTCATGTGGGCAACAAAAGCAGATACTTCTGCGGCGGCAAGTTCTTTTTTCATCTGATGAATCAACTCCTTATCTTCGGTAATAAAGCGTCCGCTGGTCCGCTGGGAATAGATCAGTCCGCTGCGTTCCAGTTCGGAAAGCGCTTTCTGCATTGTGTTCGGGTTGACGGCGGCCTCCTGCGCGAGATCGCGGACGGACGGAAGCTTATCGCCCGGCTGATAGCGCCCGGTGATGATGTCCATCTGTACCCGCTCGATGATCTGCAGATAGATCGGCCGCGAGGAATCAAGATTCCATGGCATATGGCATTCACTCCTTTTGTACTACTGTATTAATTTGATAGTACAATCATACAATCGTTTTATGGATTTGTCAAGAAAATTAAGAAAAAATTTTAGATTTAGAGGTTAAATTGTGGTAAACTAAGCGTAAGTGCGGCACATTAGTATTAGAAGAAAAACCGCAGAAATGGTTCCGTCTAAAAAGATGGATGAAGGGAGAAATATGGCAGAAATTAAACTGAAAAAAAGAGAAGAGATGGATCCGGCGTACTGCTGGGATCTTTCGAGTTTGTTTGGTAGTGATGAAGAATTTGAGAAAACAGAGCAGGAGCTTGCGAAGAAAATAGAAGCGTTCCGCGCAAAACAGGGAACAATGAAAGAGAGTGCAGAAGCGCTGTATGACGTTCTTTCCGGTCTGGATGACATCAGCCGCGTCTTTTCCCGCCTGTATGTCTATGCAAGCCAGAAATATCACCAGGATATGGGAAATCAGAAGTATCAGGGCTATGCCGGAAAGATGGACAGCATGATGGCTGTTCTTGCGGATGCCTCTTCTTTCGTAGAGCCGGAGATCCTGGAGCTTGACGAGGAGACGGTTACAGAATTTGAAAAAGCATATGAGCCGCTCCGTCTGTACGATCGCATATTAAAAGAAAACTTCCGCAAGAAAGAGCACATTCTCTCGCCGGAGATGGAGGCGGTTCTTGCAAAAGCCGGAGAGATGGCATCCAGCCCGGATCAGATTTTCTCGGCATTTTCGAACGCAGACCTCAGATTCCAGCCGGTCACGGATGAAGAGGAAAATCAGGTTCCACTGAGCCACGGCACCTTCGTCGGATTTTTACAGTCCAAGGACCGCCGGGTCAGAAAAGAAGCGTTTGAGAAGTATTATGCGGAGTATGAAAAACACAAAAACATGCTCGCCGCAACGTTCGGTGCCAATCTGAAACAGGCCGCATTCTTTGCAGATGTAAGAAAATATCCATCTGCACTGGCTGCATCGCTGGATGGCGGAAATATCCCGGTTTCGGTTTACGACAAGCTGCTCGAGGCGATTCATGCAAAAATGCCGGCGATGTACCGCTACGTGGCACTGCGTAAGAAGCTGCTCGGTGTGGATGAACTTCATATGTATGATGTTTACGTTTCTCTGACGAAAGAGTACGAGCAGAAATATACGTATGAGCAGGCGATCGAGATCGTGAAGAAAGCGCTTGCCGTGCTCGGGGATGATTATGTGGCACTGCTGGACAAGGGCTTTTCGGAGCGCTGGGTGGATGTTTATGAGAACGAAGGAAAAAAGAGCGGTGCTTACTCCTGGGGTTCTTACGATTCCCATCCGTATGTGCTGATGAGCTTTAACGGAAATATCGATTCGGTCTTCACACTGGCGCATGAGATGGGCCATTCGCTGCATTCCTGGTATTCGAACCATACACAGCCGTTTACGTATGCGGAGTACCGCCTCTTTGTCGCTGAGGTGGCATCAACCTGCAACGAGGCACTGCTGATCCGCTATCTGCTGAAGCATGCGAAAGAAAAAGAGGAGAAGATTTTCCTGCTGAATTATTTTCTGGATCAGTTTAAGGGAACGGTGTTCCGCCAGACGATGTTTGCGGAGTTTGAGAAGCGGATTCATGAGAAGATGGCAGAGGAAGGCACGCTGACGGCGGACGGTATTTCGGAGCTGTATCTGTCGATCAACAAGGAGTATTTCGGACCGGATATGATTTCGGATCCGCAGATCGCGCTGGAATGGGCGAGAATTCCGCATTTTTATACACCATTCTATGTATATCAGTATGCAACGGGATTTTCGGCGGCGATTGCGATCAGCAGCAAGATCCTGGCAGGGGAGCCGGGTATCGTGGAGAAGTACAAACAGTTTTTAAGCGGCGGCTGCTCGATGGATCCGATCGACCTTTTGAAGATCTGCGGCGTCGATATGACGAAGCCGGAGCCGGTGGAAGAGGCGCTGGATGTGTTTGCTTCTTATGTGGAGGAGCTGGAGAAGCTGACCGCGGAAGCGTAAGCACAGGTTTTAAAGTTGCATAAATTTGATGGGAAATATGTGTGAAAAATATACAAAATTTGGCGCGTTTTTCCCTTGAAAAAGTTTTTGGATATGTTACAATATTATTACAGAGTAAAAATGGATGAGCTGGAAATTGAAAAATATTTGCGATTAAGAGGGAGAATTTCCGTATTTCTGTCGAATGCGGAAGATTAAACGTAAATTTTTCGGAATGCGGCTTTGCTCCTGTAAAAATGGGGAGCGGGCCGCGGCCGGCTATGAAAGAAATATTACTGTTCATTCAGCAGTGAACTGTAACAAAAACAGACGGATAGCAGATGAAGTAAGGGTGAGAGTATGAATTTATATGAGGCTATTTTTGTTAGAAAATCAGTAAGGAATTATTGTTTTGATACGCTTCCGCCGCAGACTTTGGATAAGATTTGGGAGCATTATAAGGAGATGCCGGCACTGTTTTCGGGCATCGGTGTGGATATGGCGATTCTGGACAACAGAAAAGGGCAGGAGAGAATGCTCAGTATGTTCAGTGTGAAGGCGCCGTATTATATGGCTTTTTATTCGGAGGAGTCAGAACGATATCTGATGAACGTGGGTTATATTATGGAACAGATGGTGCTGTATCTGTGCAGTATCGGACTGGGAACCTGCTTTATCGGAAGTAATCGTGTGAAAAAGGCGGAGCTTGAGAAGAACGGAAAGCGGCTGGTGGGGATCGTCGCTTTTGGTAAGAGTCATGGTTCGCATACGAGACGGCAAAGTGAAGCAAAGAGACTGCCGCTGGAGGATCTTTGTGTGTTCAAAGAGGTGCCGCGGCAGTGGATGACGCAGATGCTGGAAGCGGCGAGACT
>OGQY01001986.1_pt1 | contig 12955 bp, 10 predicted proteins | sample 1553361 | NCBI WGS metagenome assembly OGQY01 (sample SAMEA2579963, study PRJEB22360) | human gut metagenome | reverse complement strand
CCGGTGATGATGAGGATTCCTGGAAGAGCCAGTTTGTAGCATCCGGAAACTTCGATAAGGTTGACTGCCAGATCGAGGGTCTTGGAAGAATCGAAGCAGTTGAGAAGCTTTATGTAGAGCATACAAAGGCAGCCATCGATTCTCTGGGAAGCACTGAGGAGTCTGCAGATTCTGATGCAGCAGATACAGAGGCTGATTCTGCTGAGGAGTCCGCAGAATAATAAATACAAAAATATCTGAGTGAGTTCAGATACCTATAAGAAATCAATGTAACTGCCCGGAAAGATCAGGAAGACTGTTTTCCGGGCAGATTGCTGTATCTATGGAAGGGAGAAGATTATCATGAAAAAACGCTATGTAAACTTAATTCTTGCAATGGCAAGTGCATCAGTCCTGGTGCTGGGCTCTGTGCCTGCGATGGCAAAAACAGATGAAACAAAAACAGAGTCCGGTGAGGAAGCAGAAGCTTCCGAAGAAAAGGATACAGATGCAGCCAAAGCAGATACCCTGGAAGATGGCGTTTATACAGCAGAGTTTGAGACAGACAGCAGCATGTTTCATGTAAATGAGGCCAATGACAAAAAAGGAGAGCTCACGGTCAAAGATGGTAAAATGACCATCCACGTAAGTCTGGTTTCCAAGAAGATCGTTAACCTGTTTGCGGGAACTGCCGAGGATGCCCAGAAGGACGGAGCAGAGATCATTGATCCGACCACAGATACAGTTAAGTACAGCGATGGTTATACAGAAGAGGTTTACGGATTTGATATCCCGGTACCGGCCATTGGTGAGGAATTTAATGTGGCGATCCTGGGAGAAAAAGGCAAATGGTACGACCATAAAGTCAGCGTAAAGGATCCTGTAAAAACAGAGGATACTGCTGAAAAAACAGCAGACGATACAGAAAAAAAAGAAGCTGCCTCTGACAAAAAGACAGCAGAAAAGTCAGATGAGTCCAAAGATGGAAAAACCTCTGACGACAAGAAATCCGAAGGGAAAAAGCCGGAGGATCTGAAATTGGAGGATGGAACCTATGAGACTGATGTAACCCTTACAGGCGGATCAGGAAGAGCATCCGTAGAATCTCCGGCCAAAGTAGAGATCAAGGACAAAGAAGCTACGGCAACCATCATCTGGAGCAGTCCGAATTATGATTATATGATCGTGGACGGCGAAAAATATGAGCCGGTGAATAAAGACGGAAACTCCACATTTGAGATCCCGGTCACTGTCTTTGATGCAGAAATGGAAGTGACTGCAGATACTGTAGCCATGAGTACGCCTCACGAGATTGAGTATACTCTGAATTTTGATTCTTCAAGTATGAAAAAGGGAGAAAAATGAAAAAAATAATTTCATACATATTTCTGACGCTGACCCTGATCCTGGGGTGTGCTTTTGCAGTGCAGGCAGCAGAGACAGAACATAAGCCTGCGGATATTCCGGGCCTTACCTTTGATCACAGTATGGAGCTTTCCTACGCAGAGGAATTTAATGTGGATTACTACAACGATGGCTATGCGCTGATCACCATTGATCAGGAAGGGCAGTTTCTTGTGGTTCCCGAGGGCAGGAAAGCACCGGAGGGGCTGGATCCTGACATTGCGGTTCTGCAGCAGCCCATAAACAATATCTATCTGGTAGCAACATCAGCCATGGATCTTTTCCGTGCTATCGACGGGATTGACAGCATCAAGCTTTCCGGAACCAAGGAAGACGGATGGTATATCCAGGAAGCAAAGAACGCTATGGAACAGAAAAAGATGATCTATGCCGGCAAGTACAGTGCTCCGGATTACGAGCTGATCCTGAACGAGGGCTGTGACCTTGCCATTGAATCCACCATGATCCATCACAATCCGGAGGTACAGGAGAAGCTGGAGCAGTTCGGGATCCCTGTAATGGTAGAGCGTTCCAGCTATGAGAGTCATCCTCTTGGAAGAACCGAGTGGATGAAACTTTACGCAGTTCTTCTGGGAAAAGAAGATGTGGCAGAAAAGGTATTCAAAGAGCAGACGGACAAGCTGGATAAGGTTCTCACAGCAGATAAAACAGACAAGACCGTGGCGTTCTTTTATATCAACTCCGTAGGTGCGGTAAATATAAGAAAAAGCGGCGACTATGTTTCGGAAATGATTTCCCTCGCAGGAGGAAATTATGTTCCGGAGGATACGGGAATAAATGACAATGCTCTTTCTACCATGAATATGCAGATGGAAGAATTTTATGCTAAGGCGAAGGATGCAGACTATATCATCTACAACAGTACGATCGACGGGGAACTTAAGACCATTGATGAGCTTCTTTCCAAAAGTAAGCTTCTTGCAGATTTCAAGGCAGTGAAGAACGGAAATGTCTGGTGCACAGGCAAAAATCTTTTCCAGGAAACCACCGGACTTGGAACCATGATCGAGGATATCCACACCATGCTGACTACAGACGATGATTCTCTGGATGAGCTGACCTATATGCATAAACTGAAATAAATTCCAGTGTTCGCTTTAACTCCTTTGCCGGTTTCCACCTGTGAGCAGGAAACGAAAGGACAGGATAACAAAACAGAAGAGGAGTGTACCAGAAAAAATGAATGACAGAAAACGCGCAGTCCGATACGGGATCTCTTTTGTGATCCTTGCGGTACTTTTGATCTTTTTATTTATATGGAATGTAAATTCCGGAAGTATCCACCTCTCTGTGCAGGAGATCCTGAATATCATATTCCGGCATCAGGGAGATGAAACTTCTTATAATATCGTTTGGGAGATCCGTCTTCCCAGGATACTGGCAGTTATCATCCTTGGCGGAGCACTTTCTGTTTCCGGATTTTTGCTGCAGACCTTTTTTAACAACCCTATCGCGGGCCCCTTTGTACTGGGAATCTCTTCCGGTGCCAAGTTGATCGTGGCACTTCTGATGATCTTCTTTTTAAGCAGATCGGTGTCCATCGGTTCCGGTGCCATGATCCTGGCTGCTTTTGCGGGCTCAATGATCTCCATGGGTTTTGTGCTCCTTGTGGCAAAAAAAGTCCACAATATGTCCATGTTGGTCATCAGTGGTGTTATGATTGGCTATATCTGTTCGGCCATCACAGACTTTGTGGTGACCTTTGCAGATGATTCCAACATTGTCAATCTTCACAACTGGTCACTGGGAAGCTTTTCCGGTATGACCTGGGGAAATGTGCAGACTATGGCTGCTGTGGTATTTCTTACCATGGTGATCGTATTTTTTATGTCAAAACCGATCAGCGCCTATCAGCTGGGGGAGACTTACGCACAGAATATGGGAGTTAATATCAAGGTTTTCAGGATACTTCTGATCCTGCTTTCCAGTATTCTTTCTGCCTGTGTGACTGCTTTTGCAGGGCCAATTTCCTTCGTGGGGATCGCTGTGCCTCACATTGCAAAAAGTCTCCTGAAGACTGCCAGACCGCTGCTTGTGATCCCGGCCTGTTTTCTGGGCGGTGCAGTGTTCTGCCTGTTCTGTGATCTGATCGCAAGAACTGTATTTGCACCGACGGAGCTGAGCATCAGTTCTGTGACGGCAGTTTTCGGAGCACCGGTAGTTATCTATATCATGATTCGCAGACAGCAGAGGATATAAACGATGAAATCATATTTTTTTTATACAGATCAGCTGACCGTAGGCTATGATGGAAAACCACTGATCAAAGAGATCAATATTCAGCTGAATAAAGGAGAGATCCTGACACTGATCGGTCCCAACGGTGCCGGAAAATCTACTATTTTGAAGAGTATCACAAGACAGCTTTCTCTGATCAGTGGAACGATATATCTGGAACATGAACAGATGAGCCGGATGACCAACAGGGAAGTGTCAAAAAAACTGGCTGTAGTACTTACTGAGCGCATGCGCCCGGAGCTTATGACCTGTGAGGATGTGGTATCCACCGGACGATATCCCTATACCGGAACTCTTGGGATACTTTCCGCAGAGGACAAGGAAAAAGTTAAAAGCGCTATGGAGATGGTTCACGCCTGGGATCTGAAGGACCGGGATTTTACAGCCATCAGTGACGGACAGAGACAGCGTATCCTTCTGGCACGCGCTATCTGCCAGGAACCGGAGATCATTATCCTGGATGAGCCGACCTCCTTCCTGGATATCCGGCATAAGCTGGAGCTTCTTGCCATTTTGAAGAAGATGGTACTGGAAAAACAGATGACGGTGATCATGTCCCTTCATGAGCTGGATCTTGCCCAGAAGATTTCTGACCAGGTGATCTGTGTTCATGGAGATCACATTGAGAAATATGGTGCACCGGAGGAAATCTTTACCTCAGATTATATTCGGAAGCTTTATGGCATCACCCGTGGGAGCTATAATGCAGAATTCGGCTGCGTGGAAATGGAACCTCCGGCCGGAAAACCGGAGGTATTTGTGATCGGAGGAAATGGAAGTGGGATTTCGGTATACCGGAAACTGCAGCGACAGGGGATTCCTTTTGTGACCGGAGTTCTCCATACCAATGATGCAGATTATCAGGTGGCAAAAGAACTGGCTGCAAAAGTGATCACGGAGAAGCCTTTTGAATGCATTTCAGAGTCAGCCTTTGAAGAAGCGCTGGAGTTCATGGGAAAATGTGAAAAAGTGTACTGTCCGCTGAAGGATTTTGGTATCATGAATGAAAAAAACCGGGAATTGCTGAAAAAAGCAAAAGAAACCGGAAAATTAAACAGGATCAGATAAGTTCGCTGGGAAAAAGTGAAAAGCAATAAAACGTTGTCAGAAATGTGAGATATAATTTCCGGCAGCGTTTTTTTATATAATATAAATTACAAATATTTCTGCAGCTGTGTTATAATACAACAAGAATGACGAATCGTGAAGCGCTCGCATTCGTGGAGATGTAAGTAATGGAGATAAATGTCCGTTTTACACCGCAAAAGTTAAGCAGATACAATCAATCCGAAAAAATATATGGAGGGAAGATCAATGAAAAAAAGAAACATGATCGCAGCTCTGCTCTGCAGTGCATGCCTTGTGGCAGGAAGTGTAAATCCCGTATTTGCAGATGCATCGAAGGTAGTAACACTTGGAGCAGATCTTACGGATGCTCAGAAGCAGACAATGATGAAATATTTTAATGTAAGTTCCGATCAGGTGCAGGTGATGACCATTACAAATGAGGATGAGCATAAACACCTGGATAATATCGCGCCACAGTCCCAGATCGGTTACAGAACTTTGAGCTGTGCTTATGTGAAGCCTACACAGTCCGGCGGGATCAAGGTCCGCACAGCAAATCTGAACTGGGTGACAGGTAATATGATCGCAACCACACTTTCCACATCCGGTGTGAAGAATTGTGAAGTAGTTGCTGCCTGCCCGATGGAAGTATCCGGAACAGGTGCACTTACTGGTATTCAGATGGCATATGAGAAGGCCAGTGGAGAGAAGCTGGATGAGACCAAGACGAAGCTTGCCAACCAGGAGATCGTAACCACCGGTGAACTTGCAGATAAGGTTGGTAAAAATGAGGCGACAACAGTTGTAAACCAGTCCAAGATGGATGTGATCCAGAACGGAGTACAGAATGCAGATGAGATCCAGAATATTGTCATCAATGTGGCTGAGCAGAACAATATTTCCATAAGCCAGGACGATATTGACAGGATCGTGTCTCTTCTGGGACAGATCGCACAGCAGGATTACAATTATGATGATGTGAAGGAAACACTGGAGCAGGTAGATGCCAATACCACAGGCCAGGCCTCTTCCTCTGATGATACACTGGATGGAGAGAGCAGTGATGACACCGTAGATGTGGATGCAGATTCTTCTGATGATATCGTCAACAATGTAAATGACAGCATTCTTGGTGACGATGTGATCCAGAGCTCCACAGAGGATCCGGGTCTTGAGGAAGAAACAGGAGCAGATTCTCAGGATACAAGCAATGAGACCGGAATCCCGGAGGCAAAAGAAGATACAGAATCTTCAGAAAGTACAGACAGCTCAGACCAGGCAGACAGTGCAGAAAACGATACTTCCGTGCTCGGCGAAGAAGCAAAGAACAATTATGACAAATTTGTCCTCTTTGTAAAAGGCGAGTATGAGGGAGATGCAGATTCCCTTCTCGCTGCAACGGAGGATACAGAGGCAGTGGCAACGGTAACACTGGATGAGCAGACAGCGAAGAGTGTGGCAGAAACTGTTGAGAAGGATTATTATGATATCCTGAAGGATGGTACAGAATCCTATGAGGCAGATGGTACAGAAAAATATCAGAGTACAGAGCTGAATATGATGGATCAGAAGCTGAAGAAGCTGTTCAGTATTGACAGTTCCCAGGAGGACACAGAGGCCACAGATGTGACAGCAGATATTCTTGCAGATGTTCCCCAGGAAGATAAGCAGACACTTTATAAAGAAACCATGAAATATCTGGCAGGTCTTTACGGCGAGAACACGGACTCTTCTGAGGAATCCACAGCAGAATAAAAGATTTACAGAAAAGAGATAAAAAATACCGCAGCAGAGAAAACAACCTCTGCTGCGGTATTTTTTGTCGTGCCGGAAAGATATCATGAAAATTTTGTGATTTACGACAAGGATTTGTGTAAGCACTGGAAAAATGGATTTTTCTGTGATAAAATTGACCGTAAATCGGTTTTGTGGACTCATACATCGCAAACCGTGACAGGGAAACGAGAAAGGGAAAAGGTAGAATTTATGAGCCTGGCAGTAGTAACATTAAAAAAAGGCGAAGGCAGATTCCTGAAATCAGGAGGCCTCTGGGTATATGACAATGAGATTGCAAGCATCATGGGAAGCTTTGTGAACGGAGATATCGTTCTGGTCCGGGACTTTGACGGATATCCGATGGGAAGAGGATTTATCAACACCAATTCCAAGATCACAGTCCGTATGCTTACCAGAGATGAGCGTACAGAGATCAGTCCGGAATTTTTGAAACAACGTGTCCGCGACGCATGGGAGTATCGTAAGAAGGTAGTAGATACCGGAAGCTGCCGTGTGATCTTCGGAGAAGCAGACTTTCTTCCGGGTCTTGTTGTGGATAAGTTTTCAGATGTGCTTGTTGTACAGTCTCTTGCACTGGGAATCGACCGTCTTAAAGAAACGATCATAGATGCACTGAAGGAAGTCCTTGCTGAGGATGGGATCCGGATCCGTGGAGTCTATGAGCGGAGTGATGCAAAGGTACGTCGCCAGGAAGGAATGGAACTTACCAAGGGATTTATCGGAGAAGAATTTCCGACACTTGTTCAGATTGAAGAGAACAGTGTGAAATATGAAGTAGATATCAGGGACGGGCAGAAGACCGGATTTTTCCTGGATCAGAAATATAACCGTCTTGCTATCCAGAAGCTCTGCAAGGGGGCGAAGGTTCTGGACTGCTTTACACATACCGGCTCTTTTGCCCTGAATGCGGGAATTGCAGGGGCACAGAGTGTTCTCGGTGTGGATGCGTCGGAAACTGCAGTCCTGCAGGCAAGACGAAACGCCAGTCTGAACGGCCTGGACGGAACAGTGAAATTCCTCTGTGAGGATGTTTTTGAGCTTCTTCCCGAGCTTGAGGAGAAGGGAGAGAAATTTGATGTTGTGGTACTGGATCCTCCGGCATTTACGAAATCCAGAAGCTCTGTAAAAAATGCCATCAAGGGATACCGTGAGATCAATCTCCGTGCAATGCGTCTTGTAAAGGACGGCGGATTTCTGGCGACCTGTTCCTGCTCTCATTTTATGACATATGAGCTGTTTACACAGACCATCGGTCAGGCAGCGAAGAATGTCCATAAGAGACTGCGCCAGGTAGAGTACCGTACACAGGCACCGGATCATCCGATCCTCTGGTCAGCTGACGAATCCTATTATCTGAAATTCTACATTTTCCAGGTGTGTAATGACCGTTAGGAACTGCCTCCGGATTTTTTGCGGAAATTTTTTGGCAGTGCCGTATGGCAGTGAAAAGGAGATGCAGATCATATGAGAGACAAATTCAATAAATTTATGCAGGGACGTTATGGAGTGGATGATCTTTCCAGGTTTACCATGGGAGCTGCACTGGTTCTGATCATTCTGGCAATGTTTGCCAATATATTCAGCAGAACTGCCGGCAGCACTCTTGACATTCTCGGGGTCGCAGCGATCGTATATGCATATATGCGTATTTTTTCCAGAAATATCCAGCAGCGTTATGCCGAAAATCAGAAATTCCTTCAGATGACGTCGAAGTTCCGTTTTCGCTTCAATAAAGAAAAGAATCTGATGAAGCAGAGAAAGACTCATCACATCTACAGCTGTCCGGGCTGTGGACAGAAGATACGTATTCCAAAGGGAAAGGGCAAGATCGAGATCGAATGTCCGAAATGCCATACAAAATTCGTAAAAAGGAGCTGACATGTTCGGATATGTGACCGTTAATAAACCGGAAATAAAATTCAAGGATTTTGATGTGTACCGTTCTTTTTACTGTGGCCTTTGCAGAGAACTTCGGGAGAGATACGGGATACCGGGACAGATCTCACTGACTTATGATATGACATTTGTGGTCCTTCTTTTAAGTGCCCTTTATGAACCGCCAACGAAGAAGGGAACTTCCAGGTGTGTGGTCCATCCGCTGAAGCCCCAGCCGGTACGTAAAAATACAGTAACTGAGTACTGTGCGGATATGAATGTGATCCTTACCTATTACAAATGTATGGATGACTGGCAGGATGAACACAAACCACTGCACTATGCATATGCAAGGATTCTGAAGAATTGCGGAAATATGCATATGTCTGATTATCCGGAGAAGATCCAAAGGATCCGAGGCGCACTGGAGGAGCTTTCTTCCCTGGAAAAACAGGGGGAAACCGATGTGGACCGTGTAGCCGGGTGTTCCGGACGTATCATGGAAGAGATTCTGGCCTTCCGTAAGGATGTCTGGGAATCATCCCTGCGCCGTCTGGGATTTTATCTCGGAAAATTTATCTATATCCTGGATGCTTATGATGATGTGGAAAAAGATGCAGAAAACGGAAATTACAATCCTTTCCTTGAAAAACATAAGATAGAAGGGTTCGAGGAAGAGGTACGTCGGCTTCTTATGATGATGCTTGCAGAATGCTGCAGAGAATTTGAAAAGCTGCCGATCATCCGATACGGAGATATCCTTCGAAATATTTTATATTCCGGCGTCTGGTGCCACTTTGCGGCAATCGGACAGAAGCGCAGGGAAGAACGGGAGAAAGAGAAAAAATGTTAGATCCATACAGCGTGCTGGGAGTTCCCAGAAACGCATCTGATGATGAAATAAAAAAGGCATACCGGAAGCTGAGCCGAAAGTATCACCCGGATGCCAATATCAATAACCCGAATAAGGATCAGGCCGAAGAAAAATTCAAAGAAGTGCAGCAGGCTTACGAGCAGATCATGAAAGAGCGTGAGTACGGAAGCAGTTCCCAGAATGGTTATGGCGGCTACGGAAATTACGGTGGTTTTGGAAATTACGGAAATGCCGGTTCCAGTGCCTATCAGGATGAGGAAAGTATGCGCAGAAGGGCGGCCGCCAATTATGTGCAGAGCGGTCATTTTAAGGAAGCTATGAATGTACTGGATTCTCTTGGTCAGAAAAATGGAGAATGGTATTACCTGGCTGCTATGGCGAATATGGGAATGGGAAATAATGTAACAGCTCTGGATCAGATCCGTGAGGCAGTCCGTCAGGAACCGGATAATATGCAGTACCGTATGTTACTCCAGAGAATGGAAGGCGGTGGCGGCTGGTATCAGCAGCGACAGGATCCCTTTGGGGGAATGCCGACCGCAGGAGGAGATATGTGTGATGCCTGCTGCAGGACCATGGCCTGTTTCATGTGCTGGCCGGGCGGCTTTTTCTGCTGCTGATGCAGAAACAAAGCGGTCATCGATATCCCGGAACTGAGAATCGGAATATCCTGAGGCAGCATGTCCATATGATTGTAAGGCGGATCAGGCAGATCCGTTTTGCGATATAGATCGCAGAGGAATTTTTCTGACAGAAATTCACAGTGCTGTCCGGAAAATGACATACTGCAGAGAAAAAGAGGAGGAAATCATTATGAGTATAAGAATTGGTATTTTAGGTTACGGAAACCTGGGACGCGGCGTGGAGTGCGCCATCAAGCATAATCCGGATACAGAGCTGGTTGCAGTATTTACCAGACGTGATCCGGAGACTGTAAAGATCCTTACAGAGACCGCAAAGGTTTATTCTGTAAAAGACGCAGAGAAGCTGAAAGATGAGATCGATGTCCTGATCATCTGTGGAGGAAGTGCGACAGATCTTCCTGTTCAGACACCGGAGTATGTAAAATATTTCAATGTTGTGGACAGCTTTGATACACATAAGAAAATCCCGGAGCATTTTGCAAATGTTGACAAGGCAGCAACAGAGAGTGGACATGTAGGAATCATTTCCGTAGGCTGGGATCCCGGAATGTTTTCTCTGAACCGTATGTATGCAAATGCGATCCTTACAAATGGAAACGACTACACATTCTGGGGCAAGGGTGTCAGCCAGGGACATTCTGATGCAGTCCGCCGCATCAAAGGCGTAAAGGATGCAAAGCAGTACACCATTCCGGTAGAAGCTGCACTTGAGGCAGTAAGAAACGGAGAAAATCCGGAGCTTACCACACGTCAGAAACATACAAGAGAGTGCTTCGTAGTTGCTGAGGAGGGTGCTGATCTTGCACGTATCGAGGAAGAGATCAAGACCATGCCGAATTACTTTGACGAGTATGATACAACGGTACATTTCATTTCTCAGGAAGAGCTGGATCGTGACCACAGCGGTATTCCACACGGCGGTTTTGTGATCCGCAGTGGAAAAACAGGCTGGAACAATGAGAACAGCCATGTGATCGAGTACAGCCTGAAGCTGGATTCCAATCCTGAGTTCACATCTTCTGTGATCGTTGCCTATGCAAGAGCTGCATACCGTATGAATCAGGAAGGACAGAAGGGCTGCAAGACAGTATTTGATGTTGCACCTGCATATTTAAGTGCCCTTGACGGAGCAGAGCTTCGCAAAAAATTTCTGTAAGGATCTGTAACAGATCTGTAACAGACAGGAGTAAAACTGCATAAAGGATCATATCCCCGGAGCATCAGTGAATATTTCTGATGTTTCGGGGATTTTTTCTGCATAAAATCAACATTGGTAATACCGGAATGACATTTTTTCTGAAAGAAAAGGAAAGAGTTGACGGACTGTAAAGAATGTTATATAATATGGACGTAAAATTGTAACAAAATTGTAATGTTTACGATCAGCCGGACTTAAGAAATAGTAAATATCAATGATCTATCTATCAAAGGAAGGTATGTATGCGAAAATTAAGCAGAAAATGGAAACTCTGGGGACTTTTTTTTGTTCTGATGTTCTTTGCAGCCGGAGCAACTGTACATACAACGGCAACCGATGTACAAGCTGCGGCCAAGAACGGCTTTAAGACCGAAAAAGGAAAATCCTATTATTATCAGAATGGCCAGAAGGTAAAAGGCTGGCTTACACTGAACGGGAAGAAATATTTTTTTAATAAATCCACAGGCGTGCAGATGAAGCGCTGGGCTAAGGATTCCAAGGGCAAACGATATTTTTATAATGTTAACGGTGTCAAGGGCTATATGGCAACAGGCTGGCTTACAGACAGAGAGAACAATACCCGCTATTTTAATCCCACCAGCGGATATATGACAACGAGATGGGCCACGATCAGTAATAAGAAATATTATTTCTACAGCGGCAGTGGTGTTGCTGCAAGAAGCGTATTCCTTACAGACAAGAAGAATGTGACCAGATATTTTACCAGCAAATGCTTTATGGCAAAGGGCTGGGCAACAAATAAAAAACAGCAGAAGCGCTATTTTGATCCAAACACGGGAGCTATGTATAAGGGCTTCAAGAAGATCGGCAGCAATACCTATTATTTTTACAGCAAGAGCGGCGTGATGGCTACCGGATGGGTCACAAATTCCAAAAAAGGATATAAATATTACTTTGATCCGTCAACCGGTGTCATGGCTACGGGGACGAAGACGATCAATGGCAAGAAGTATACATTCGGCAGCAATGGTGTCCTGGATACCAACCCGGGTACTGCTGCAGTTACAGGCTCCAGGACCATCAAGAATTTCCTCGCCAATGCATTACTTCCGGTAGGAAAGACTCTTTACGTATGGGGCGGCGGCCACAACTGGTCAGATGCGACCAGAAAGGGTATCAGTCCAAAATGGAAACAGTGGTATGACAGCAATTCCAGCTCCTATAATTACAGATATTATATGGATCTCAGTGAAGCTACAGAACAGAAGGGCCTTGACTGCTCCGGCTTTGTAGGATGGTCTGTATATCAGATCATGCAGAGCAGATCCGGCGGACCCCAGTATACTACTGTTTCCGGAGATATTGGATCTTTATATTCCGGTAAGGGAATGGGAACCATCGTTTCCCAGTCTCAGCTGGCAAGCTCAAACTGGAAGCTTTATCCGGGAGATATCGGATACAACAGCGGACATACCTGGATCGTTCTCGGACAGTGTTCTGATAAGAGTGTTGTGATCCTCCACTGCACACCTAATGCCGGCGTACAGATTTCCGGAACCCCGACACCAAGCGGAACTTACGGAAGCCAGGCAATCAAGCTGGCAGAAACTTACATGTCCAGGTATCCTGGAGTCAGCAAATATGATTATCATGAATCCAGCGGTAATTATATCCGAAACGGTGCATACTTCAGATGGAACAGAAGCACACTTTCCGATCCCAACGGATATCTGAAGAAAACAGCCAACCAGATCCTTGCAGATCTTTTCTGATCGGAAATATGCGGAAAGAAATTTATATGTAATAAATGACTATAAGAAACATGCGAGGAGAACCTGAGATATCACAGGTTCTCCTTTTTGATGTCAAAACCATTAATAAATGTTACAAAGTTTT
>OGQY01001981.1_pt1 | contig 12972 bp, 10 predicted proteins | sample 1553361 | NCBI WGS metagenome assembly OGQY01 (sample SAMEA2579963, study PRJEB22360) | human gut metagenome | reverse complement strand
GGGCGGCCAGGAACGGGCCGATTTGACTAATGAAGCAGTGAAATTGTTCATGGAGAAGAACCCGGATATTGAAGTGGAGACAAGCTTTTATCCGTGGGATTCCTACTGGGAAAATTTATCGGTAGCTTCAACGGCTAACAACATTCCTGATGTTTATCAGGGCTACATCGGTTCGGGAGACTTCCAGCAGTTCATGGATGGCGGAATCGTGGAACCTTTAGATAGCTATGCAGAGTCCGGCCTGATTGATTTATCTTCCATCTCGGAGAATTTAATTGCTGAAGGCCAGGTGGACGGAAAACTTTACGGGCTGCCATTCGGAGTAAACACCAGAGCAATGTTAGTGGCACCGGACATCTATGAGAAGGCCGGCCTAACAATTCCGGAAAATGGTTATGAGTCCTGGGAAGCATTAGAGGCAGATTTGCCAAAGTTAAAAGAAGCGACAGGCAAATACGCTGCTGCCGATTTTTTGATGATGGAAGGCGATGTGTTTAAATATTACTGCAGACAGCAGGGGGAGAGTGTATATGCACCGGAAGGCGACAGCCTGATTAACTTCTCAAAGGATACATTTAACAACTTTTATGGCATGAAATTAAAGTGGGCTGGTGAGGGTCTCATTCCGCCATATGATGTATCACAGGCAGAGAACGGACCGGAAGATTCTTCAATTGTAAAGGGAGAAACAGCGGTTAATATTATTCCTGCCTCTCAGTATGCAAATTTTGCTAATGCGGCGAACAAGGAGCTTAGGATGATCCTGCTTCCGGGATCTACAAGCGGAAAGGCAACCATGGTTCCGGCTTCCCTTCATTTATGTATGTCCAGCAAGTCTGAGAATAAGGAGGCAGCAGCGAAACTGATTGATTTCCTGATCAATGATGTGGAGGCAAATAAGATCATGAAAGCTGAGCGCGGTATGCCGGCTTCCGATAAAGTGCGTGAGAGCATGGAGAGCACTTTTGATGAAAATCAGAAGAAAGTGTCTGCAATTGTAGACCAGGCTGTAGAGTACAGCTCAGCCAATGATCGGCCGTCTATGGCAGGCAGCAGCAAGATTCAGAAGCTGTTGGCAGAGTACGAAGAGAGAATGATGTATCAGGATATCACGCCAGACGAGGCATATGACGAATTAGTGGAAGCTGCTAAGCTTAATTGATTCCATAGGAGATATGCGGGGGCAGAGCGGCAACGGCCTGCCCCCGTTTGCATGTAAAAACCGGAGGTAAATATGAAAAACAAAAAATTAAGAAAGCGCTGTGAAGGTTATCTCTATGTGGCGCCTTGGTTATTCGGATTTATCGTGCTGACTCTGATCCCATTTCTCTGCCTGATCTATTTCTCCCTTACAGAATATAATATGTTAAGCGTGCCGAAGTGGAACGGAATTCAGAATTATATTGAAATATTCACGAAAGATAAAAAATTCATTGCATCCCTGAAAGTAACCTTTCTCTATGTACTGGTGTCTGTGCCATTAAAGCTTCTGGCAGCTCTTCTGGTTGCGATGCTTTTGAATCAGAAGAGAAGGGGGATTGGAATCTACAGAACCTTATTCTACATTCCCTCTATCATCGGCGGAAGTGTGGCAGTGGCCGTTATGTGGCGAAACTTATTTTCCAGAAGCGGTGCTTTCAATGCTCTGATTACGGCGGTTACTGGAATCAATATGGACATATCCTGGGTGGCGGACCCGAGGACAGCCTTGGGCTCCTTAATCTTAATGGCCATCTGGCAGTTCGGATCTCCGATGTTGATCTTCCTGGCAGGCTTAAAGAATATATCCTCCACCTATTATGAAGCGGCAACGGTGGATGGAGCCAATAAGGTACAGTGCTTTTTCTCCATCACATTGCCGATGCTGTCCCCTATCATCTTCTTTAACCTGATCATGCAGATGATCAACAGCTTCATGACATTTACACAGGGATTGGTTGTCACCAACGGTGGTCCTATGAACCGGACCTTATTCTATCAACTTTATGTGTACCAAAAAGGCTTTGAAGACTTTAATATGGGATATGCGTCAGCCCTGTCGTGCATCATGCTGGTGATTGTGTTGTTTTTTACCGCACTGGTATTCAGAAGTTCGGACGCGTGGGTTTACTATGAGAGCGGAGGGAAAAAATAATGAGAAGAAAAAAACAAATCGGAAACATTGCGTTTCATGTGATCTGCATCTTATTTGCCCTGACCTCCTTATATCCGATTTTGTGGATGATCTCCAGTTCCTTAAAAGAAAGCTCCCAGGTGTTTGTGGACGCGGCCAATTTAATCCCGCATGAGTTTAAAATAGAAAACTATATAAATGGTTGGAGAGGGTTCGGAGGGATATCCTTTGCCTATTTTTTTAAGAATACGTTTATTGTCGTGATTTTGAGCGTTCTTGGGGTTGTTGTTACATGTCCCTTTGTCGCTTATGGGTTTGCAAGGCTGGATTTTCCATTTAAGAATGTATGCTTTATGACCATCTTAATCTCACTGATGCTGCCTGGGCAGGTGGTTATGATCCCTCAGTACATCATGTTTAACAAACTGGGCTGGCTGAATACCTATCTGCCGCTGATCCTGCCGCTGTGGTTTGGAAGCGCGTTTTTTATCTTCCAGCATATGCAGTTTATCCGCTCCATCCCCAATGAACTTGATGAAGCCGCATTTTTAGACGGGGCTAGTAAATTCAAGGTATACACAAATGTAATTCTGCCATTGATCAAACCCTCCCTTGTGACCTCAATCATCTTCCAGTTTTACTGGAAATGGGAGGATTTCTTCGGCCCACTTATTTACTTGACTTCCCCGAAGAAGTATACTGTATCTGTGGCACTGCGGCTGTTCTCTGACCCCACCTCCATGACAGACTGGGGGGCCATGTTCGCAATGGGTATTCTGTCACTGCTTCCGCCGGTTATCTTATTCTTCTGCTTCCAGAAATATATTGTGGAAGGAATCAGTACCAGCGGATTAAAAGGATAATAAAAACGATAAAGCTGCTGTCCCGGAGGGAGTCCCTCCGTCTGGACGACAGCTTTCATCTGCATTTTGGAGAAAACAGGATTTTACAGAAAAAGGGGGATCATCATGAATCTGAAATTGGGAAGTTTTGTACTTGCTGCCACGGTGGCCTTATCAGTAAACGGATGCTGGCAGAAAACAGAGCAAACCGTGGAAGTGGAAGCAGAGATGGTGCCGGTTCTGGACGTATATGCGGGAAAAAATGAGGAAAAAAATTTAAAACTTCTGGTACAGGCGTATGAGAAAGAGAATCAGGATGTATCCATAGAACTTCACTGGATTCCGGACTCAGAGTACAGCCAGCAGATGATGCGTATTAAAAATGGTGAAAGTGAGGCGGACTGTATCTTTTTTCCGGAGGCCGGGGAGGCAGCGATCTGGAAAAATAAGAAGATTTTGAAAAATTTAAGCCCCTGGTATGAGACGAAGAATCAGGTAAATGCTTCTCTGTATGGTGATGTGGAGAAGGACGGCGCTTTGTATATGATCCCCTACCGGGTTGGGAAAATTTGTGTGTATTATAATAAAACTCTTTTTGACAGCCGGGGCGTGGAGTACCCGCAGGAGAACTGGACCTGGGAGGATTACAGAGAAAAGGCATTAAGACCCTTCGAGATCCCTTCCATTGCCTGGATTATTCTCGGAAGTGTCGCCGGTATCATTCTCCTCGGCGCGCTGATCACATTTCTGGTCCTTAGAAAAAACAGAGAAGAACAGGAATACCATTTCCGCCATGAACAGAGGTTAAAACGTCTGCAGGATTCCGGCGTATCCGCCGATGAGTTCAACAGCCTGATGGAACAGCGCCGAAGCGCCTACACCTCCAAGCGAAAGAAAGGCCGCGGAAACCGGCATTTAAAATTTAAATAATTCGCGGAAAGGCATGGAAGGACAATGAAGATAAAAAGACAAGGCAAGATGCCCAAAGAAGATCTGATGCGCAATATTGTCGTCACATCGGTTTTTCTGCTTTTAGCCACCATCTGCTCCACCCTGTTTCTCTTTATCGGCGGGAACAGAACCAACGTGGGGATCGTATTCATGCTGGCGGTCATGCTGACGGCGCGTTACACAGATGGGTATGTACCGGGAATCATCGCTTCTGTCATCGGCGTCATCTGTGTAAACTATGTGTTTACGTATCCGTTTATGGAGCTGGATTTTACGCTGGATGGCTATCCGGTAACCTTCATTGCCATGCTTTTGATCTCCGGTATTACAAGCACGACCACCACTCATTTAAAAGAGCAGAACCACATCCTGATGGAGGCTGAAAAAGAGACGATGCGGGCCAATTTGCTGAGAGCCGTCTCCCACGATTTGCGGACTCCGCTGACAGGCATCATCGGCGCCAGCAGCGCCTATCTGGAAAACAGGGATCATATGTCAGAGACCGAAAAGACTGCCATGGTATCCAACATCAACGAGGATGCCAACTGGCTCCTCAACATGGTGGAGAATCTGCTCAGCGTCACCAGGATCCGCGATTCCGAGACTCAGGTGACGAAATCCTCAGAGCCCCTGGAAGAAGTGGCCTCTGAGGCGGTACAGCGCTTCCACAAGCGGCTTCCCGATACCGTTGTTCACGTTACGGTACCGGATGAATTTATCATGGTGCCCATGGATGCCACCCTGATCGAACAGGTCATTATAAACCTGCTGGAAAATGCAGTCTACCACTCGCATACGGATGAGCCCATCGATTTGACCGTCACCGTCCACGACGGTCTGGCCTGGTTCGATATCACGGATCACGGCATCGGTATTCCGCCGGAACGGCTGGACACCCTGTTTGACGGCTATACCCCCTCCCCGAACAGCAGCGGAGATTCCCACAAAGGAATGGGAATCGGACTGTCAATCTGTAAAACTATTATTACCGCTCATGGCGGCACCATCACGGCCGCCAATGGAAAACATGGAGCCCGGTTCACATTTACGTTACCGTTAGGAGAAGATACATATGAGTAAGTTAACGATCGTTATCATCGAAGATGAGAAAAACATTCTGAGTTTTATCGAAGCGGCGCTGGAGACTCATGATTACAAGGTACTCACCGCAGTCAGCGGAAAAGAGGGCCTTTCACTGATCAACGCCTGCTGCCCGGATATGATTCTCCTGGATCTGGGACTGCCTGATTTAGACGGGATTGACATCATCAAAAATGTGCGCAGCTGGTCCAGCATCCCGATCATTGTCATCTCTGCCAGGACTCAGGAGCAGGAAAAGGTGGCTGCACTGGATTTCGGCGCCGACGACTATATTACAAAGCCCTTCGGTACCAGCGAGCTCATGGCCCGCATCCGCACCGCACTCCGCCACGGCAAGCCGACCGTCAGCACCGGAGACGGGAAACTCATTCAGCCGCCGTACCGCAGCGGAGATCTGGTCATCGATTTTGACAAACGTCTCGTCATGCTTAAAGATAAGGAGATCCACTTAACCCAGATCGAATACAAGCTGGTATCCCTTCTGGCCGAACAGTCCGGAAAAGTCCTTACCTACGATTATATCATCAGCAGAATCTGGGGTCCCTACGCAGACAGCAACAACCAGATCCTGCGGGTCAATATGGCACATATCCGGAGAAAGCTGGAACTCAATCCGGCAGAACCTCAGTATATTTATACGGAAATCGGAGTCGGATACAGAATGCGGGAAAGCGAAACTTAATCGCTTCCCCGCATTTTCATATTTGTTTTCTGTTTTCTGTGCTTCGTCTTTTCCACGCGCTTCTTCTTTGCTTCTTCCTTCTTTTCGCTGATCTGCCGCGCGCCTTCCTCGTCAACCAGCTTCATGGTCTTAACGGCGTAGATTCGTCCGTCGTCACTGCGCTTCATGCGTATTTTACCCTTTAAATATCCATGCTCCGGGCAGATTCCCAGAGCAAAGTAAAACTTCTGATTCACAGAAAACCACCGTACCTTCTTTCTGAGCATGCGGTTGCAGCGGTAACAGATTAAGTCGGTGACCGTCTTGTCCGCGATAGCCTCCTCCTTCGTCTCAAAGGCTCTGGAAATGTATTTGGAGTATCCGGGAAAGACCAGATAGACCTCCTCCTCCTTACTCTCCGGCAGCCGGTAATAATCGGTTGACCAGTATTCCAGCACCCGCTCAAAGTCCATGGCCGCCATGACCCGGCCGGTATAATGGGCATCGTCAAGGGCCCGGTGAAATGGACGGTCCTCCCTGATCCCCAGTTCTTCTACCGTGATATCCAGCGACTGTTTCTGTTTTCCGTCTCCCTGAAGAAGGCTGTAGAGCTTCTGAACATCGTAATAGAGAAGAGGCTTGTCAAAGGGGATCTCCACCCCGTAATACACCATATTTCTCTGCAGCTCCGTTAAGTCCATACTCCCCCAGGTACAAAATATGCAGTCGTCTCCACACCATTCCAGAAAGTCCCTGATTACAGTCTCAAATGTCTCTCCGTTTCGCTCCAGCTCAGCCATATCCATATGGGTGACCTCAGAGATCCGGTAATGCATCTGTGGATATACCCGCGGCCTGATCAGACGGCGGAACTCCCCGATCTCCTTCCGTTCTTCATCCAGACGAACCGCTCCGATTTCTATTATTTCAAAAGGAAAATGGTCAATCGTCCCCTCTTTTCCGTCGGGGCTCTGATTCCATTCCAAATCCAGTACTATATAATTCTTCATAAAAGTCTCCTTTGTGCTATTATATGATAGTTTCTCTGTTCATACAAGTTCATGCCTCCTATTTTGGACAATTATTTTTCTAAAAATCTCAATCAAAATCCATTAGTTTTTAGTAATTGTATTTACAATATGAATTTTCTGTGAAAAAAGCATAAAATTAGCACTCTCTTATTGACAGTGCTAATAAATCGTGTTATAACATAGTTGTAACAAAAAAGAAGCACCACAAGGAAAAGGTGGCCGACTTTAAACCATATATGTGCTGCCGACAAGGTGTCAACACATATAAGAAATTCAAGTTAGGAGGAATGACTTATGATGATGCCTAGTATTTTTGGAGAAAACTTATTTGACGACTTTATGGAAGATGCTTTCAAGAGCCCGATTTTCGGGAAACGGGAAAAGAATCTGATGAAGACCGATATCAGAGAGAATGACAATGGTTATGAACTCGATATGGATCTGCCCGGATTTAAGAAAGATGAGATCACCGTTAATCTTCGTGACGGCTATGTAACCATCTCCGCCGAACGCGGTATGGAACGAAACGAAAAAGACGAGAAGACCGGCAAGTTCGTTCGCCAGGAGCGTTACAGCGGTTCTTGCCAGAGAAGCTTTTACGTGGGCGAGGATGTGAAACAGGAAGATATGAAGGCCCGCTTTGAAGACGGTATCCTGCATCTGGAGTTTCCGAAAGCTTCGCCAAAGCAGGTTGAGGAATCTCATCGCATCTTAATTGAATAACCGATAAATCCCGGAACGAAACAGTCCTCTGTTCCGGAACAGGGCGGGCCGCATCACTACGGTCCGCCCTGTTTTATCCAATTACCTCTATCCCCATATTCAGCTTAAAGGAGAATTATTATGATCTGGAAAGAAATGAAACGCTCATACCTTGTTATATCCATCTGCGCCGCGTTCCTGGGCCTTCTGCTGCTTTTACTGCCCGGCCCCACCCTGGCGACGGCCGGCATCTGCACCGGCGTCTGCTTTATCGTCTACGGCGTCACAAAGCTGGTTGAAATCACCCGGTTTAAAAGTTTCTTCGGTAAGTACTGGCTGCACTGCCTGCTGGCTCTTTTCCCCATCGTATTCGGGGTTATTTTCCTTTTTAAACCGCTGGCCGCGACTTCCATTCTTCCATTCATCCTGGGCGTCTTTCTGGCTGTCTATGGAATTATGGGACTGAAAACCTCGATGAAGCTTAAAAGGTTTGGTCTGGATTCCTGGTGGTTTCATTTGATTACTGCTGTCATCACGATCCTTTTAGGCGCCCTCTCCATCTTCAATCCCTTTGCCACGGCTGCCGCCATGGTCATGATGATGGGCGCCATCTTATTCACACTGGGTGTCTTCCATGTGGTGCAGTACTTCGTAGCTTCACACCGCTTTAAAAAGGCCGGAAGACAGATATCCGAGCTGGAAAAGGAATGGGATTCCTTTGACTGGTTCTGGTTTTAAGCCTATATCAAAAACTGCTCTGCATCCACGGGCTTGCTGTAATAAAAGCCCTGGATGGTAGTGCAGCCGTACTCTTTTAAAAGATCCAGCTGTTCCTTTGTCTCTACCCCTTCCGCCACACAGTCTACATGAAGTCTGCGGCACATCTCAATGATGCATCTCACAATGATCTGATTTTTCTCGTTCTCCACCAGATTTTCAACCAGCGACTTATCCAGCTTTACCTCGTCAAAATGCATGATTGAAAGAATGGACATATTGGCATAATCTGCACCGAAATCATCCAGAGAAATACGGAATCCTGCCTTCCGGAGCTTCGATCCGATGGATTCCATCACCTTATGCTCCATATCCCCGATTCTCTCCGTGATCTCGATCATCACCATGTCACAGGGAACGTCATATTTACTCTGAATCTCCGTGAGCATCTGGAATAAATCGCTCTCCAGCAGAGTGATCCGTGAGAAATTAACGGATACGGGGATCAATGGTTTCCCTTCTGCTTTCCATCTGGAAAGGAGCCGGAACACCTCCTCCAGCATATAAAAATCAAGGTACCGGATCAGCTTCATCTTTTCCAGGAGCGATACAAATTTCACCGGAGACTGAAGATCACGGCCAGGTGCCTGGTAGCGCGACAGCGCTTCCACGGAATGCACGGTTCCCGTCTCCGGATCAAACTTGGGCTGGAGATAAAGCCTGTAGTAGCCCTGTTCCACATCATGGACTAAAAGCTTCAAACCTTCCGGGGAATAATGCTTGCGTACTTCATCGCTGTTTTTATAGTAAATCTGTTTGTTCACCAGCATCAGTTCTTCCGCATGATGCAGAAGTACATCGAAATCGGTCAGGTGCTCCACCCATGTGGTTCCTAAGGATACTCCGCTGGGAGTCCTCGAATCCAGCTCTATCCCCATATTTTTCACAAGCTTCATAAAGTTCTCATACGCCATGTTCATGGCAACAATGACAAATTCATCCCCGCTCAGCCGGAAAATATCACCTTCCGGAAAGCTGGACCGCATAATCCGGGTTACCTCTATGATCGTCTCGTCTCCCCTGGAATGCCCGAAATCCTGATTGAGCTGTTTTAAGCCATTGATATCTGCGGTAATAATCCCACAGGGCGCTCCACATTTTTTCTCTATCTCACTCTGATAACGTACAAAACTGCTTCTGTTCAACAGGCCGCTTAAGGTATCATGGCCGGCCTCAAACTCCAGCCGTTCATAAAGACGTCTCTTCTTAATCTCATTTGCAATATTATAGGCAATGGTATCCAGCAGCCGGATGGTGTCCTGGTTAATGTTCGGATTATCCACCCCGATATATCCCGAAAAAGCCGTTTCATCTTCAAACGGTACTGCAAACAGGCTGTGAGCCCTGCGCCTCTTCAGGAACTGATATTCACTGGGATATGTGTACTTTAATTCTTCCACCCTTGAGATAATCAGGTGCTGCTTTCTGTTAAAGGTTTCAAAAATGTAAGGAATGGCGTCAAGCGCAATATTCTGCAGAGAATCTTTCTGAGAAGGAATCCCTTCCCTGCACCATTCATAGGTGTTATGGGCATATCCGCGTTCACGGTCAATCTCAATAATATAAGACCGGCATCCATCGTAGAAGCGTGTGATCAGTTCCAGTATACGGGTAATTCCCGACTCCAGGTCCTCCGCACTGTTCAGCGTCCGCAGACTCTCAAGCATTACTGTCTCCATGTGGTATTTGTCGGTTGTGGTATAATCACCGATCAGATGATTTCCCACATCCACGGCAATCTCCATACGTACCGGCCGGCCATTCCATTCCACTAGCTTATCCTTCACAATGAAGTACTTCTTCAGATATGGGTTCTCATATTCCCACGTGATAAAGCTCTCTTTCACAAGCTTTGCATTATTGCAGAATGGACACGGGGTATTTCTTCCCTGCAGCATCTGGTAGCACTTCTTTTTTTCAAAGTCCTCCAGCTTCATGCCGATCTGTTCACGCCCCACCCGATTGACATAAAGCAGCGTGTAATCCTGAATATCACTGATATAAACAATCTCCTCCAATTCATCGAGAAGCCACTCCCGGTTCACATACTGCATGGGTACGACCCGGGATATCTTATCACCGAATACGCTGTAGCAGGATTTTCCGGACTGTTTGGCATAGCGCAGGGCAGTATCTGCCTTCACATACAGCTCCTGAAATCTGCTGCCATGGCGCGGGCTGAAGGCGATACCGATGGAATTGGTGACCACAACCTGGTTTTCCCCTTCCTGCTGAATAGTCTGGAGCTCTCTGGCTACGATCTGAGCCTTATGGCAGACTGCGTCCTCACCCGGAATATGAAACATGAAAATCAGAAACTCATCTCCGCCGAGACGCCCTACTATGGCATCCTCATCAAAAATATCTCTCAGTTTATACGCAATACCTGCCAGAACCTTGTCTCCGTACATATGTCCGAAGGTATCATTGACCATTTTAAAATTATCAACATCGATGATGAGAAGCGCACTTTCTTCCGGGCCGTTCTCCTTTAACAGGTAGTTGATCTCCTGAAGGCAGGCCGCACGGTTGAGAAGACCGGTCAGGGGGTCGATTCGGGACTGGCGGAGCAGTTCCAGTTCTTTCCGCTTCTTCTCCTCGATGTTCTTCACATTAACGAAGCCCATCAGATGTCCCCCGGACTCAATTAGATAGATGGTGGTATTGCACCAGATCATCTCGTTGTTGGCATTTAAGCTGCGGTATTCACACTCTGCCTCCTGATGGCCATTTTCAAACCGCCTGCGCAGAACATCGGGATTCATCTCCTGCAAAAAGATAAAACGATCCTCTGTGTGGATATTCTTTTCTGCCCAGCGCTTTAAAAACTGGGTATATCTGCAGTTGACAGACAGACCTACCGAGGCCAGCATGTCCTTATTGTTCTCGATAATTTTTTCAATGATCCTGTCATTGTCAATATCGATTTCATAGGAAGCCAGTGCATCTACCACCAGTGCCTGGCGGTACTTCTCTTCCTGCTGGTATCTCTCCTGCTCCATCTGCTCTCTGCTGATATCCTCGGCAACTCCTATGGCGATGTGATCCGCCCCGTCTCCGCTGCGCAGCACCGTATGGGTAACCCGGAACCAGCGTTGTCCTCCGTCATTACGCCTGATGTGCAGGAGAGCGCAGGCCATGGGATTCCCCGCCTTCAAATCGAGGAACATCTGCCGAAGGGCGGGCAGGCTCTCCGGATCCACGCACTTATCCTTTACCATCTTTTTGCTGAAGTCCGTAATCTTCCCGGACGGTGCAAAAGGTAACCTTCTGTCGCCCTGCAGATAAGCGCAGTCTTCATCCAGATGGTATTCCCATATAATATTGCTGCACCGGGAAAGCGCGATCTTATACCTCTGCAGATTTAAAGAAAGCTCCTGTTCCAAATTCCGTCTTTCCGTGTCCCCGTTCTTTTGGAGTATAACAGTGATTTCCGGCGCAGCCTGTTCCCGGCCGGAATCAAGCAGCTGAACTGTCAGACGGTATTCTTCTGATCCTCTGGAAAAAAGCAGCTCGCCATACCCTTTGTCCGGCGTACCATTCAGCCGTTGTCCCGCAATATCCCAGATAACTTCTGAAAGATCTCTGCCAGAACACCCGGACACAGGGTAATCCAGAAATTTCTGCATCTCTTCATGTACATATCTCACCTTTTGCGCTGAATCTGCCACTATGACGATCAGTGGCAAATCAGGCTGCAAGCTGTTTTGCGGCATATTGAATTACCTCCCAAGAACAGGCATCGTTCTTCCTTTCCTGTATCTGTACTACTGCATCAGAGCCCCATCGGCTCCTACGGTATGCCCGTCAGGCGTAACTGCATTTGTCAGCATCTTTCCGCTGGCCGGATCACAGTAATACCGGGTGCCGTTCCAGTCTATCCATCCGGTTGCCATATATCCCTGTTCATTAAAGAAATACCATGCTCCGTCAATCTGCTGCCAGTTGGAGACCGTATAGGTTCCGTCTCCGTTTCTGTACCACCAGCCGGCCTCATCCTGCTTCCATTCACCTGCGGAACTGCCCTTCTGGTAGATCGCTGCGGCCGTGTCACTGTCGATGTATCTGGATGGAGATTCCACCCATTCACCTTTATTCTCCGGCTTCAGCCTGTTGACCGGACGGACACGGTAAAAGTACGTTCCCGCCTTTGTCATGGCTGCTGAAAAATCATAGGAAGTGCTCTCTGTTGTCTTCGTCGTTCCCACCGTCTTTCCATCACGGTAAAGCTTTACTTCATAGCTGCCCGCTCCTGCGGACTGGCTCCAGGATACTCCGGTCGTTGAGGTCCAGCCAGCCTGTTCAATGGCAGAGGTCTGCTCTGCCAGAGGCGGCAGCTGCATGGTAAGGACCAGTGTGTGTGACTCATCCTCACGCCCGTAATCAACAAGTGTTGCGCCTTTTAACGTTATTTTATCCTTTGAGACTGCAAACTTATATCCGTCTTCTGCATAGATGCTCACCTTAACAGTTGGAATATCTTCCTCCGACCAGGTAAATCCCGTATTCAGAAATTCATATTCTCCCGCCGTGTATTTATCGCTCTTCGGAGTAAATTCTATTTCCTGATCCTGAATATTCTGTCCAACCTCCAAATCCGCTTCCACTACAAGAGTGACCGAACTGATTTTGCTTTCTACCACTGCCAGTGCCGTCATACCTGTCATCCCTGATACCAGTGCCGCGCAGATCAGTGCGGCTGCTATCTTTTTTACTCTCATTTTTTGTCTCCTTTGATTTTTTTATCGTAACGCCCTGTACTTCCCATTTTATTCGTATTTCTAATAAAAATCT
>OGQY01001975.1_pt1 | contig 13014 bp, 14 predicted proteins | sample 1553361 | NCBI WGS metagenome assembly OGQY01 (sample SAMEA2579963, study PRJEB22360) | human gut metagenome | reverse complement strand
GGCGGCGATGTGGGCGCGGGGGGGGGCTTTCCCTGGGGCGGGAGCCGTTTCTCGCCTATGCCCGCCCGCTGATCGCGCAGGAGGTCAAGCCGGAGTATCAAAAGGGTTTGCCGAGACATTTGAAACTGAACCGCTGACTTTTTGCATAGGAAAAGAGCGCCTCCGCACGGGAAGCGCTCTTTTTTGATTCCATTCCGTTCGTCCTTACGCGTTTTCCAAAATCGCCTTCACAGCCAAGCGACCCTGGGTCATCGTGCGGCCGACGGCCACGCCGACAAAGAACTCCGGATAGTTGCCGCTGAAGAAGCTGCCGGAGCAGTTGCCAATGGCATACAGACCGCCGATGGTCTTGTGGTTCGTGTCGTAGACCTGGCATTTGTCGTTGATGCGCAGACCATCGCAGGGGCACAGCAGCGAGCCGCCCATGAAGTAGCCGTAGAATGGCGCCTGGGTAATCGGGCGGAGACGGTAAGCTTCCTTGCCGTAATCCTCATCGACGCCCTTTTGGGCCAGCTCGTTGTAACGGGCAACCGTCGCCGCGGCCAGGCCCATCGCCTGCGCGATGCAGTTGTTGACAGCCTTCTTCACCGCCGGAACGGTAATACTTTCTCTGTCGTTTTCAGCGTTTATTCTCCAAAGACTTTGACATAATCCTGCCTGAATTTTTCAATGCCCTGATCGGTCAGCGGATGGTGCGTCATCTGCTCGATCACCTTATACGGCACCGTCGCGATGTCCGCGCCCGCCAGCGCACAGTCCGTCACATGAATCGGGTTGCGCACGCTCGCGGCGATGATCTGGGTTCTGATATCCGGATAGTTGGCAAAAATCGCCGCAATCGTGCGGATCAGCTCGATGCCCGGCTGGGAGATGTCGTCCAGCCTGCCCAGAAACGGGCTGACATACGCCGCGCCCGCGCGCGCCGCCAGCAGCGCCTGATTGGCCGAGAAAATCAGCGTGCAGTTGGTCGGAATGCCTTCGCCGGAGAGCGTCTTGATGGCCTTGAGGCCCTCCGCCGTCATCGGGATCTTGACAACCATGTGCTTGGGATCGAGCGCGTAAATCGCGCGGCCTTCCTTCACCATGGTCTCCGCGTCCGTCGTCGTCGACGACATCTGCCGCCCAGAAGGGGGGGTTTTCGGGGGAGCGTCTGCGCGTAATCGCGGCCTTCCTTGGCGATCAGGCTGGGGTTGGTCGTCACGCCGGCGATCACGCCCATATCGTTTGCCTTGCGAATTTCATCTACGTTTGCCGTATCAATAAAGAACTTCATAGCCATTTCCTTTCGTTCAAAGTGAATTTGCGGTTTACGCCTGTATATTTCGCGGCGCGGGCGGAATTTCCTGCCGCCGCTCTCCGGCGCGCCGCACTTCTTGTTGGGGTCTTTTCCGTTTTACGCTTTCCGGCAGAATTGGGCGATTACGGCGACGACTTTTTCCATTTGGAACGGCTTAGCCAGATGGGCGTTCATGCCCGCCTCGAAACACGCCTTCGCGTCCTCGTCAAACGCGTTGGCAGTCATCGCGATGATGGGAATTGTTTTCGCGTCCGCGCGCGCCAGCGCCCGAATCGCCCGTGTCGCGCTGACGCCGTCCATGTTGGGCATCATCATATCCATCAAAATGCCCGCGTATGTGCCCGGCACATGGCTTTCAAACAGTTCCAGCGCCTTTCGGCCGTCCTGCGCGGTGTCCGTGGTGATTCCGTAATCCGCCAGCAGCGTTCGGATGATATCGGCATTCAGCTCGTTGTCCTCCGCCAGCAGCAGGTGAAGCCCGCGTACATCCGCCTTTTTCTCCGGCTCAGCCTGTTCTAGGGCTTCGGGCACAGCGTCTGCCATTTCAAAGGGCAGGGTGATGACAAATTCGGAACCCTCTCCCTCCCGGCTGGATACCTCGATGCTGCCGCCCATCTTGTCAATCAGGCTCTTGACGATGGACATGCCCAGTCCCGTTCCGTGGTACATGCTCCGCGCGTCGATGTGCTCCTGCGAAAACGGGTCGAAAATGTGCGCCAGAAACGCTTCGCTCATGCCGATGCCCGTGTCGCGGATCACCCAGCGGTAAGTCACAATGCCGTCCTGATTCCCCAAATACTGGCAGACCGTCTTCACGCTGCCGCCGGGTTTGTTATACTTGATGCAGTTGCCGTATATGTTGAGAAAAATCTGTCGAATGTGAAGCGGGCTTCCGTATACGCTGCCGATTTTGACGCGTTCCGGCTGTTCCCGGTCATATTCCAGCGTGACGCCCTCTTCTGCGGCGCGCTGCTCCACAATGGTCAGGATGTCGCGCGAAAGCCGGTTGAGGTCGAGCGGCTCATGCGAGAGCGCCACTTCGCCGCTCTCCAATTTGCTCATTTGCAGCACGTCGTTAATCAGGCCGAGCAGATGATTCGCCGCAATCTTCATCTTGACGCGGTTGGCGGTGATGAGCGCCAGATCGCCGGGGTGCGCGTCGTCGATGGCGATCAGGCCGATGATGCCGTTGAGCGGCGTTCGGATGTCGTGGCTCATGTTGGAAAGGAAGTCCGTCTTGGCCTTGCTGGCGCGCTCTGCGGATTGCAAAGCCTCTGCTGCAACGACCTGCGCCTGCCGCAGCTCATCATTTACCTGCGTCAGATGGATGTTGTATTGTTCCAGACGGAGGTTCGCTTCTTTTTCAGTCCGCAGCTCCTGCTGCTGCTTTTGCCGCAGGAGAAACCAGCCAACGAAAACTGTTATGACCGAGAACATCATCGCAATGACGATGATGATGACCATGACGATGTTGACCAGCTTCTGCGTATTCACGGCCACATATTCTGCCGGAACAAGGAACGCCAGTGTCCACTGGGCGTTTTCCATCTGCTTCAGGGCGTAGAAATACTCGGTGCCGTCCAGCACGGCGTTGGAATAACAGGAACCTGTGCGGTCAAGCCGCTCCTTTGCCTCCGCAAAGGAAGAGCCATGCAGATAGGACATCCGGGAGAGCACAGTGTATACGTTGTGTCCCTTCAGCAGCTCGGTGTCATTGGCGTTGAACAGCTTAAAGCCGTTGTTGTCCAGCACATAGACACTGTTGCTGTTTTCGTAGGCGTCACAGCGGAAATAATCGTTCAGCTGGGTCATGCTCTGCGAAATGCCAAAGTAGCGCAGGGTGATCTCTTTTTCTCCGCTTTGCAGTGTAATGGGGGTGGAGAGCTTTTCCAGAAACACCATCCGGGAGTCGTCCACGGTCAGCGAGTTGGAAACGTAGCTGACCCACTGCGGAGAGTCTGCCAGATAGTTCATTTCCCTTAGCAGCCCCATGCCGCCATTCTCGGTATAGTAATGTCCGTCAGAGTCCACGGCAACCAGTTCGATCTGTCTTTCATGGTAATTGGAAAGCTCCGACAGCTTTTTCAGATAGCGATAGAACTCGGTATCGGTCTTTAACGGAGTGCAGTACAAATAATTGCATTGTACATTCACCTCGTCCCAGTGGGTGTCGATGACATCCTCCAGATTGCGGAACATCTGGTGGGTGACCTCTTCCATCTGGCTCAGCCGCTCATGGTAGACAAGGTTCTGGATGTAGGTCTGGCTCATGACAAAAAGGGTCAGGAGCGACACGATGATGACAAAGCCGAAGCCACCAAACAGCTTTTTATAGATTTTGTTGTTCACATCCAGTATCTCCTGTCCGTTTTGTTTAAGGTGTACCCTAGCTCCATGCGGTATCTGCCCGGCTGATGGTGGTGTATGCGCCAAAGAAGGCTTTTGCGGCATCCATGCCCACCACACCGCTGTCTGTGACCGTGGTCTCCGCAGCCAACTGGTCGCTCACACCGCAGATTGCAACCTGATAGGTCTTGCCCGCATCCGGCTGCACTGGGCTTACCAGCACATAGGGGTAGCCCTTGCCGTTGCCGTAGGCATCGTAACCAGAAGCAAGCAGGTCGCTGATCTGCTGCCCGGTCAGGGAAACGGTCTGGATGGTGCGGTTCCAGCCGGTGGGCAGGATCACCGAAAGGTCGTAATCCGTAATGCCCTTGGCGTACAGCTTGGCCGCTACGCCGTGATGGTTCTGATCGATGGGGTTGCCGGGGATCCATGTGCTCAGCGACACCAGCGCAAGGTCGCTGCCGGTGGCCTGTGCAAAGCAGCGCCCCACCAGCATGGCGCAGTCCTCCTGCGAAAGCTCCTCCGTAACGGTAGTGATAACATCCGGGGTGTTGTGCACCACGCTATCCTGATCCTCGTCCATCTGACGGATCACATCCTCCATGGTAGCATCGCCCTTGATAAAGTCCAGCATTTTAAGGCCGGTGGTCACGATGGTGTTTTCCCAGCCGGAATAGATAAAGGGCGCGGTGTTGCCTGCGTTCAGGGCATCGGCGATGTCGGCATAGTAGGTGCCGTCCGCTTTTGCGTCCTTGAAGGGCAGCAGGCTGCTTTTCAGCACCGTTGCGGGCTGCAGAGCGCTGGTGCCTGCAACGGTGGAAAGCACACGCATCACCTTGAGCGCATCTTCCAGCTTCTGGGGATCCTGCTCCAGCTTTTTATTCAGACCGTAGAAGCGGTTCACATTCAGCACAAAAACATTCTGGGTGCCGTCCTCGGAAAGATACGGCATCAGGCCGAATTTATCGGCATTGCCGTCTGCCTCCACAATGCCGTTGGTGTTTCCAATCAAAAACAGGGTGTTCCCCTCAGCCATCCTCTGCCGGGTCACATTGTCGTCAAGAGCGTCGCCGGTGTCGTTCAGCATCCCGATGTCCTTCCACTTCTGGACATAGGCCATCGCCTGCATCATGCCGGGGGTATTGCTGACATTCGCTTTACCGGACAGATAATCCCGCTGCCACAGCCTGCCGTCCAGTGTGCCGAGGAAATCGGCGTCTGCAATGTTGCACAGATACTGGAAACCGTAGCCCGGATACTGGATCTGCGGCAGACAGAGATTGACCCCGGCTTCCTTTGCCTTTGCAGCCAGTTCTTCCAGCTCAGCGAAAGAATTGGGCAGCTCCCAGCCGTATTTTTTCAGCAGGGTCTTGTTGTAGGTGATGCCGTAGCAGTTGTAGGTCGAGGGCAGCAGGTAGATGGCACCGTTGTCGAACACGTCTTGCAGACGGGACTCCACATAGTTATCCGTAAAATCGTAGCCGGAAAGGTCCAGCAGTTTGTCGGAGACCAGATCGATCCGGGGGTCGTAGTAGGTCAAGGTGCAGACGTCCGGCAGGTCGCCCGCCGCAAACATATTCTGCAAACAGGTGGTGGTGTTATCGCCGCTGTAGGGCACGACCTCGATGTTCACTTCCGGGTAAACGCTGTGTACCTGCTCAATAAAGGCTTCTATCTCCTTATAAGGTGCCATAAAGGTGATGGCTTCGTGCGCATCGTCTTTTTTAGCCGTTTCGGTCTTACCGCCGCCGCAGGCGGTCAGTGCTGCCGTTGCCGCAGTAATACCGCAGACCTGCAAAAACGAGCGGCGGGAGATCTTTTTCATCATATAAATATACTTTCTCACATTTTCGGAAAGCAATACTACGCAGGTGCAGTAGCGCAGTGCTGTCTTAGCTATTCTTACACATCCTACAGGAACTCCGACGCTTGCGGCCTGTCCGCACGGGACTTTGCGCCGAGTTTCCATAAAATGACAATATAATTGTACCATTGCGGCAAAGGCGTTTCAAGTTGATTTTGAACGTCTTGCAATATTTTGCATGAAAAATCTGGAAAGTTCTGAATTTCGCTGACTGGAAATAGACTGAAGTGACACATATCACGACCAGATGAACCGAAAAGGGGGATTCGATGAAAAAAACTCCTTTTATTCTGCACGAAAAATTTCGTTCGGACAACAACGAACAGCGCAAAGAACGGTTTCAAAAGGAATTTGAGCGATATATCATCGATGGATTGCTCAATGCCGTTCCTTCAAGATCCTGTGCCTGATGTGGCATCCCTGAATTTGAAGGAGAGGTGCGTTATGCTGCGCATGGATGCTCGTGTACAAAAAGAAGGGGGCAGATCATGAAAGCAGCAATTTATTGCCGCCTGAGCAAAGAAGATGAAGATAAAATTGGCGAATCGGAGAGCATTCAGAATCAAAAGTCGATGCTGCTCCAGTACGCCATGGAAAAAGGGCTTGATATTTACCAGATCTATTCGGATGAGGACTATTCCGGCATCGACCGGAACCGTCCGGCATTCAATTCGATGCTGCAAGCCGCAAGCGAACATCAGTTTGATGTGGTACTGGCCAAAACGCAATCCCGTTTCACCCGTGATATGGAGCTCGTGGAAAAGTATCTGCACGGAAAGTTCGTGGAGTGGGGCATCCGCTTCATTGCGGTGGTAGACCATGTGGATACCAACGATACCGCGAACAAAAAATCCCGCCAGATCAACGGCCTGATCAACGAGTGGTATCTGGAAGATCTGTCCACCAATGTCCGCTCGGTGCTTGACCACAAGCGGAAAGAGGGGCTGTTCATCGGCTCTTTTGCACGGTATGGATACTGCAAAGACCCAAATGCAAAAGGAAAACTCATCATCGACCCGGAAGCAGCCGAAGTGGTAAGGCGGATCTTTTCCATGGCTCTTAACGGGATCGGCGCACACAAGATCGCACGCATCCTGAATGATGAAAAAATTCCAAGCCCAACAGCCTATAAGCAGCTGCATGGCATCCATTACCGCAGTGCATTAAAGAATACAAATGCGGCTCTTTGGAGCAGTCCCACCGTATATCAAATACTGCATGATCAGGTTTATATCGGAAATATGGTGCAGGGAAAGCATAAAAAGATAAGTTACAAGTCTGAAAAGACGATTTGGATGCCAAAATCGCAGTGGATCGTTGTAGAAAACACCCATGAAGCGATTATTGAGCGAGAAATGTTTGAAACGGTCCAGAGGATGATGCAGGAGCGCACCCGGAGCGGCGAGAAGGGAACGATCCATCCGCTGGCAAAAAAAGTGGTTTGTGGATGCTGTGGCAGCTGCATGGAGCAAACGGGCCGTCAGCCGAGAGCGGATGGAACACAAAGACGCTATGTTCGCTGCCGGATGCACCAGCGCGCACCGGAAGTGTGCGGCAACAGGACCTGTACCGATATGGACGCGTTGGAGAATGCTGTACTGGAACGTATCCGGGCGTATGCGGCAGACTATTTTGATCCTGAAAAAGTTACCCTTCCAGAACAGGATGACCCCATCCGGCAGCGAGAGCAGGCCAGGCGTGACGAGCTGAAACGGTTGAAGAGCGAAGCAGCCCGGCGGCGCAAGGCCATGCAGGAGTTGTATCTGGATAAGGTGTCAGGTTTAATTGATGCCGTTCAGTTTTCTGAAATGAACCAGACCTTTCTGGAAGAAGTGAAAAAGGCAGAGACCCGGATCGATACATTGGAAACGGAACTGGAACAACAGCAGGAAGAAACCGGTGGAGTCCAGACGCAGATGCAGCGTGTCCGTGAACTGGCACAGGTTTCGCAGCTGACCCGCGAACTTGTTGTACTGCTGGTTCATCGTGTCGTTGTTGGCACAAAAGACCCGCTCACTGGAGAACAAAAAATCACGATTGAATGGAATTTCTAAGTCGGAAAGCAGTTTAACTGCTCCGTTGGGTTATTTTCGTCAGCCCAGGTAGGGTAGACTTCGCTGGATGCAACATTGGCGATATAATCCCGGAAGGAGACAGTCACATTGCGGGCGGATGCCGCAGGCTTGCCCAGATGCACCGTGATGTTTTTGGGAATGATGACTCTGTCCAGCACCCGGGGCACGCAGTTCTCCATGGGGTCCGGGCCGCTGCCGCCATCGCCGGTGAACAGTGAATGCTCCGGGATGACTATGGGCGGGTTTACCACGTCGCGATCCTCTTCGGTCTCGGGGATCATCTCCGGCTGGGCCAGTGTGACCTGCCCGGCAAAGATCTGCACACCCTGAATGCGCACGGTGCGGAAGCCTGCCTTTGCGGCAGTCAGGTCCACAACGGCATAGGGCCGGATGGTGTTGTCCTCCTGCAGGGACAGCGCACAGGAGGGGGCTTCAATGGAGAGGTCGGCAGCGGTGCCGGTCTCGTCGGTGATACGCTGAGCGGTAAAGCCGTTGCCGGACACGGTGACGAGAACACCCTCGATGGGCGAGGACTGACGGGCACCGAAAGCCTGAATGCGTAGAATGCCGGTGTTTTTCATGGAGATACGCTCCTTTGCTGGTAAAAGTATGCTTCTGCCCCAGCGTATTCCGTCCGGCGCCCGGGCGTGCATGACAATGCCCGGTGCAAACAAAAAAAGCCGCCCGTAGGCGGCAGGGAATTACAGAAATCAAATTTTCTCTAAAGGCTTCCCCCGGTTGGGGGGAAGCTGTCACCGCAGGTGACTGATGAGGGCGCAAACGAGCAGCAGCTTACGGGAAATTGCCCCTCATCCGGCTGCTCTGGGACGAACTCTAAAAGTTGATTTCCGTGGCAGGGGAGAATAGCTTATTTGGCGTTGTCCTTGGCAAGGGCAGCGTCAATATTTTTTTGCAGGGCAGCAAGGTTTTCTTCCTTGTCGATGCCGCCCAGCAGGGGCTGGCCCACAACGTTGCCGTCCCGGTCAAAAACGTAGGTGGTGGGGAAGGCCATGATGTTCAGCGCAAACTTGCCGGCGTCGCTGCCGGAGGCAAAGTAGATGTTGCGGTAGCTTGCGCCCGTTGTCTCCAGCAGTTTTTTGGCGGCATCAATGCCCTGCTGGTTGCCGTCCAGCGTCTCGGTGTTGATGCCGATGACCTCACCGCCCTGTGCCTTGACCTTCTCGTTCAGGGCGTTCAGGTCGTCCAGTTCCTCTACGCAGGGCTTGCAGCCGTTGAACCAGAAGTTCACCACCGTAAAGGCGTTGCCCGCAAACAGACTGTTGTCCACCGGGTTGCCCTCTAAATCGCTGCCCTCAAACTGGGGGAAGGCAGTGCCCTGTGCGGCAGCGCCGGAAGCGGCCGCGTCCGCGAGGGCAAGGGTGGCAATCTGCTCCTCGATGGCACGGATTTTTTCTGCATCGGCGGTCAGGGTCTTGTACTCCTCATCCGAGAATTGGTCCTTTGTCTTTTCCACGGAGCTGCGCAGAAAATCGCCGTAGTTCGTGCTGAGGGTGGTCTCAGTCATGTTTTTGTCCATGGAAGCGAACACCTTCTCCCACAGGGCATCGTTTGCGGAAAGGATCTCGTTTTCCTCGGCCAGCAGCTGCTCCTCGGTTTTGCTTTCTGCTGCCGCAGAGGAAGCGGCAGAAGAGGATGCAGAAGATGCAGAAGATGCGCCCTGCCCGCAGGCGGCAAGGCTGAAAGCCAGCACAAGGCTGAGAAAAAGTGCGGCGATACGATGGATCTTCATGGCTTTACTCCTTTGTTGTTTCGGTATTTGATTGGTCCCCCAGCCCGAACTTGTACTGAATGGCGTCCGTGGGGCAGGCTTTCATGCACATCCCGCAGCGGATGCATTCGGCGTGGTTGGGGGTCTTGGTAATGTCTACGTCCATCTTGCAAGCCTTTGCACAGGCTCCGCAGGAGACGCATTTGTGGGTGTCTACGCGCATCTGGAACAGCGAGACCTTGTTCAGCAGCGCATAGAACGCGCCCAGCGGGCACAGCCACTTGCAGAAGGGGCGGTAGAACACCACGCTGCCCATAATGACTGCCAGCAGAATGCAGGCTTTCCATGTGAACAGCTTGCCCAGCGCGGCGCGGATGCCAGCATTGGTCAGGGAGAGGGGAAGGGTGCCTTCCAGCACGCCCTGTGGGCAGAGATATTTGCAGAAGAAGGGGTCGCCCATGCCCAGCTCGTTGACCGCCAGCAATGGCAACAGCACCACCATGACCAGCAGCACCGCATACTTTAAATAGCGCAGCGGCTTTAGCTTTTTGGTGGAAAGCTTGGGAGAGGGAATCTTGTGCAAAAGCTCCTGAAACCACCCGAACGGGCAGAGGAAACCGCAGATGAACCGTCCCAGCAGCACCCCGAAAAGGATGAGAATGCCGGTGATGTAGTAGGAGAAGCGGAATTTGGAAGAGCCCACTACCGCCTGAAACGCCCCCACCGGGCAGGCACCGGCAGCGCCCGGGCAGGAATAGCAGTTCAGCCCCGGGACGCAGACGTATTTTCCATTGCCCTGATACAGCGTTCCTTTAGCAAAGTTGGGCAGGTGGATGTTGGTTAAAAGGGTCGCTCCGGCCTGTATAAAGCCCCGGAACCGGGCAAGGGGATTTAATTTTTTCTTATCCAATGCCCACACACTCCATACACAGCCGGATGGCTTTTGAAAATACGGTGTCTGCCTCGCCCCGCCATACGCCAAACAGCAGCATCAGTACCCCGGCAGCAAGCAAAAGCAGCTGCGCCTGTTTTTTTGTCATGAACATCATAGCCTCCTGTTGTTTGATGGCATCAGTATACACCATGCGGGATAAAATCTCTGCTAAGAAAATCTTAACACGAATCTTAACACCGTCTGCTATAATCTGTTATAATGAAGAAAAACGCAAGAAATGGATTTTTTACAGGAAGGGTGGAAAACAAAATGCGCCTTTTGGTGGTAGAGGACGAGCACTCCCTGCGGGAGGATATTGCCCGAAAGCTGCGGCTGTCCGGGTACGAGGTGGATGCCTGTGCAGACGGCGAGGCCGCGCTGGAGGCACTGGCAGCAGAGCGGTACGACCTTGTACTGCTGGACCTCAATCTGCCCAAGGTGGACGGGATGCAGGTGTTGCGCAGCTTACGGCAGCACGACCTTGAGACCTGTGTGCTGATCTTATCAGCGCGCAGTGAAATTTCAGATAAGGTGGAGGGGCTGGATGCCGGGGCGAACGATTATCTTTCCAAGCCATTCCACCTTGCAGAATTGGAAGCCCGGGTGCGCAGCCTGACCCGGCGCAAGTTCATCCAGCAGGACGTCTGCCTGTGCTGCGGGCGGCTCAGCTTCAACCCCCGCAGCCGCGTTGCCACGGTGGATGGTCAGACCCTTGCCCTGACGCGGAAGGAGAGCGGCGTACTGGAATATCTGCTGCTGCATCAGGGACGCCCGGTCAGTCAGGAAGAGCTGATTGAGCACGTCTGGGACGGAAGCGTGGACAGCTTCAGCAACTCCATCCGGGTACATATCTCTGCCCTGCGCAAAAAGCTGCGGGCGGCGCTGGGCTACGACCCCATCCGCAACCGCATCGGGGAAGGCTACGAGATCGGAGGAGAGGTACAATGAAACGGTTGTCCCTGCAATGGCGCATCACCCTGCTGACGGCGCTGCTCATCGCCTGTGCCTGCGTGTGCATGAACCTGCTTTTATACCGCACCGGCGTTACCGGCATGGATGCCCTCAACGGCTTTATGATGCAGTACCAGCCCGGCAGTGCGGATCCGTTGACCATCGAGATCCCGCAGGAGGAAATGTCCAGTCTACTGGCGCATTTTTCGCAGGAAGTCTACGATGCAAAGGTGGTCTTTGGCCGCAAGGGCTGGTGCATCACCGTCGTGGTCACCATCGTCAGCGCTGCCATTGCTTATTTTGTCAGCGGCAGAGCGCTGAAACCGTTACAGCAGCTTGCGCAGCAGGCGCAGCGGGTCGATCAGGACAGCATTGCTACCGTCCGTCTGGACGAAGATACCGTGCAGGAATTCGGGCAGTTGAGCCGGTCGGTGAACCGGATGCTGGATGGTCTGGCGCAGTCCTTTGAGTTGCAGCGGCAGTTTGCGGGCAATGCCGCCCACGAGCTGCGCACCCCGCTGGCTATTTTGCAGACGAAGCTGGAACTGTTTGCAGAGGAGCACCCGGCCATGGACGCCGAAACTGCCGGGCTGATCCGCTCTCTGCGGGAGCAGCTGGACCGCCTGACCGCTCTTGTGCGCACTTTATTAGAGATGAGCAATCTGCAATCAGTCTCCCGCACCGACCAGATCGCCCTTGCGCCGCTGGTGGAGGAGATCCTGACCGACCTGACCCCCCTTGCCCAGAAAAACAATATCTCTTTGCAGCAGGACTGCGAGGAACTTGGCATGGTGGGCAGCGATGCGCTGATCTACCGGCTGGTGTTCAATCTGGTGGAAAACGGTATCAAGTATAACCGCCTCGACGGTGCGGTGCGCGTCACTCTGCGGCGGGAAAAGCAAACTGCCGTGCTGCGCGTTGCGGATACCGGCCCGGGCATCCCCGCAGACTGCCGGGAGAGCATCTTCCAGCCCTTTTTCCGGGTGGATAAGTCCCGCAGCCGGGAGATGGGCGGCGTGGGGCTTGGCCTTGCCCTTGTGCGGGAGATCGCCGTACTGCACGGCGGCAGTGTGACTGTGGAGAGCAGCAGCGAAAACGGCACTACCTTTGTCGTCACCCTGCCGCTGGCACAGCCCTGTTGAAGCAAGCAGAGCATGGAAATCGTGCTTCCGAATAAAGGCTTCCCCCGGTCGGGGGAAATCTGTCCCCAAGGGGTGAAGGCTTTTGCCCAGTGACGATTTGTGCAAGCATGGGAAGGGGGCTTTATTTTTGGCACACGGGGGAGTATACTGGAAACAGCAGGCCCCGGAAAATAAGAAGGACAAAGGAGATACTGAAAATGCAGGCGACCATTCAAAACGAATTTCTGAGCCTTACGGTGGACACTCACGGTGCCGAGGCCGTCAGCCTGAAGAACGCGGCGGGGGAGGAGCTGCTCTGGCAGGCCGACCCGGCGGTCTGGAAGCGCCACGCGCTCATCCTCTTCCCGTGGACGGGCAAGCTTAAAGACGGCAGCTTCACCCATGGCGGCAAGACCTACAAGGGCGGCCAGCACGGTTTTGCCCGGGACGTGGAGCACACCCTGCTGAAAGCGGAGGGCGACACCATCCAGCTCGAGCTGCGCCCGGATGAGGCCATGAAGGCGGAGAAGTTCCCCTTCGACTTCGTGCTCACCAGCACCTTCCGGCTGGACGGAAAGACCCTTCACCACACCCTCACCGTCTCGAACCCCGGCGCCGAAGAGCTGCGGTTCGGCATCCAGACGGGGCAGCAGCGCCTGCAGGCGCAGCAGGGTGCGTTCCATGTCGCCCCAGGTCA
>OGQY01001970.1_pt1 | contig 13039 bp, 7 predicted proteins | sample 1553361 | NCBI WGS metagenome assembly OGQY01 (sample SAMEA2579963, study PRJEB22360) | human gut metagenome | reverse complement strand
AAACTTCTTCTCCTGAACCTTTTTTCCCGTTACAAAGCCCCCCAGGAACGTCGCAAATATGTATACTGCCGTTATCAGTCCGCTCAGAACCGTATCACTTATCCCCACTTTATAAACCACGACTGCAACTGCAAACAGCAGAATAATCGTGATCAGATAGGATATTATAAGTCCCTTCAGCACACCAAGCATTTTCTGTCCTGCCACTACAAAACCACCATTTATTTCTTCATTATATAAATATGTCATCATGCACGGATTTATTAGTATAAAAATATGAAAAAGACGGTCAAACCTTTTCAGATCTGACCGTCTTCAATCTTTTATGTCTTTTTTAAAACAGACTACATATATCCTTGATATCGTAAAACGTCTGATCAGCATGCTGCTCTGTGATATCGTTTGGCTTTATAAGATCTACCACCATCACGGTATAAAGTCCTGCAGTGTCCGCTGATATAACTCCGTTTACTGAATCCTCAACAGCAACTGCCTCTGCCGGTGATACTCCGAGCTTTTCACACGCCCGGATATATATATCTGGATCAGGCTTGCCCTTGACTATCTCGTCGCCACAGACCATCTCATCAAAGAAATCAAGAATACCAACATCTGAAAGTCTCTGCATCGCCCGTTCTCTGCCTGTGGATGTGGCTAGAGCGATCCTGACGTCCCTATCCTTCAGAAATCCAAGTGTCTCTGCTACATGATCTTTTATATCAATTCCATGTTCTGCAACGTATTCATCGAACAGATCCATAGTCCTCTGACGAAATGGAAGATACTCAAAATCCTCACCCATTATATCTTTGAATACACGGGCATTGGTGGTTTTATTGCCGCCGGCAACCCGGTCGCACACACGTTCCATATCATCTTCCGAAATACCAATGTTCACACCGTTTTTCTTCCAGCACAACCGGTATATCCGCTCTGTGTCCACCAGCACGCCGTCCATATCAAACACTACTGCTTTATACATTCACCGTCTCCTGTGATCTTATTTATGCTGCACTTTTCTTCTTTCTCTTTCTGCCTGCTATTATGACAAATATCAGCAGTGCTACGAGAAGGATCGCTGCTATTATTATCAGTATCAAAGCGACTGATGAGATCTTCTCGCTGAGCTTGAATGTGAATACAGCTCCAGTCTTTTCATCAACCGTGGATGAGATATTTCCAGCCTTATCTGTAGCTGTTACTTCTATTGTATATGAATCATACTCCTCCACATGCATCTTGTACTGATTGTTGCTCTTGTACTGAGCAGGATCGATGGTATTGCCGTTTATCACGATCGATGTGATCTCATCTTCCTCGTTCTCAAGTCCGATCGTCATGTCAAATGGCTCTCTGACTGTCTCGCCATCCTCCACACCGCTTATTATGATTCTCGGTGCGGTTCCATCATATGTAAATCCAAACTCCTGGCTGGTCTCGTGTCCAACCTCATCAGTTGCCTTTAATGTTATCTTGTGGTATCCGTCTTCCATGTCCGAGAAATCGATGAAATCGACTCCATCCATCTTGACATTTACATCGAATACCGATGTATCGTTTACATTCCAAAGTGCATCGTATCCTGAGTTCAGGATATCCGCAAAATCATCTGCATTGAGAAGTACGCTTCCATCCTCACCTGCAGTTGACTTAGCCATGAGGCTGAGAAGCTTTGATGTGGACTCTATCGTAGGTGCTGTGTTGTCCACGGTGAATACGATGTTGTAATCATCCGTCTTATTTCCAAGCTCATCCTGGGCTGTGACTGTTATCTCGTATACACCATCCTCATCAAATCTCTGACTTCCTGTACTCACAGCTGATGAGTTGCTGTAATTTGTGAAGCTCGATGCTGATATATCCTTGCCATCCTTGTTAACTGTTATCTTGACATTGTTTGTTCTGAAGAATGTCTCCTCAACTGACAGTGACATGTCAACGTAGTTTGGATCAAGCATATCTGTGCTTCCCACTGCATCGTAGCTCTTTATCGTCTTGCTGTTCTTATCAGATACAGACATCTTGATGACAGGTGCCTTTGAGTCTATCTTGAAAGTCTTTGTGGCACTGGCTGCAACATTTCCTGCAAGATCCTTAGCATTTGCAGTGATCGTATACTCACCATCCTCTGTGAAGCTGTAGGATGCTGTGTGTGGATTGCCACCCGAGAAGCTTCCCGCTGTGAGCTCTGCAATATTTGATGCTCCTGTTCCATCTGTCTTCTTTGTTATCGACACCTTTATATCTGACGCACCAAGACTTCTGCCTTCATAGTCAAATGAGAATGCCTCGTCCACGCTGATAGTTGCTGTGCCTGTTGTCGTCTGTTTGTCATTTACACCACTTATCGTGATGACTGGTGCAGTCCTGTCGATCCTGAACTTTGATATCTGCGCATCTGACTTATTGCCAGCCTTATCCTCTGCTGATACAGTAACAACATAGTCTCCCTCATCAGCAAATGTGCAATTCTTGGTGAAGTCTGTGCCAGTCCACGTTCCGTTTTCAAGGTCTGCGTCATATACCTTGCTGCCATTTGCATCTGTTCTGACAACATGGACTGTATATTTTGATCCCTCCATGTTATCTCTAAGTGTCACAGGAAGAGTTACATTTCCTGTATTCAGAGGCTGAACCGTGCCAAGCTGTACTGTAGGCTTTGTCTTATCGATAACAAACTTTGTTCCGACTGTCGATGAATTTCCGGCAGCATCTGTAACCTTTATGGTAAGGTCGTAGCTTCCCTCATCTCTGTATGTCGGACTGTACATATATTCATTGAACTCAAACTTCTCTGTCCGTTCAGGGGCGGTTCCATTTGCATCAGTTATTGTAAGTGTATGCTTTCTGTTAAACTGCTCCAATATGCTGATATCAAATGACACATTCTCTTTGTAGTAACCGTCATTCTTTGACTCCGGCTTTGGCGAGATCTTGACCTCCGGCTTTGTCTTATCGATATAATATCTGTTCTTTGCAAGATCCACTTTGTCCATAACAGCATTTCCGGCCTTATCGTTACCCTTGACCTCGACTCTGTAGACCGATGCCGCTCCGCCGACCGGCTTGAGATTCATGGACGCCTTTATCGTCTCATTATTCACTCTTTTGAGCGATCCGATCATCGTTCCGCTTGCACCGTCATACGTTCTGTAATATACAGTGGCAGTGACATCACTGCTAACTATCCTGTATGAGTCATGTACAGTAACTTCTATAGTCTGGCCGCTGTTATCCTTTGCAGATGGATCTGTAACCTTCTCTGTGTACTCAACTACCGGATTCTCCCTGTCTATCACAAACCTGACATTTGCTGAGTCGCTTACATTTCCGGCGGCATCGTATGCGTAAATATCGATGTCATATTTTCCGTCTTCTTTAAATGTATAGCTTGTCTCTGTGCCCTTAAGACGGAATGTGCTGATCTCATGCTCTGTCTGATCTACCTTTCCGGTCGTCTTGTTGTAAACACATACCGTTCTGGTTCCTTCTATCTCAATATACTTGACGTCCTCTTTATCCTTGGCAGTCCAAGCAACTTTAACCTTCTTATTATTATAAGGTGTCACCTCCGCTGCTGTCATATTTGGTGCCGTGGTATCATACACCAGTGAATAACTTGCAGTCTTTGTGACATCAGTACCATGATTACGCACGGTCATCTTGAACTTGTAATGTCCCTGCATATCTTCCTTCTTGGTATTTGATATCACATATGTGAATATGACTGTTCCATTCTTCTGATTTGATATGCTCAAATGCTTATCTGAATTGATAACTTTACCATCAACTTCTACCTGCACATCAACATCATCAGTTGTCAGACAAAATCCCTCTGCAGTTCCGGTAACCACTACCTTGTCAGCAGAAACATATTTACCACTCTTTATCTCCTCAGCGTCGGCCTCTGCTGAGATCTCAGCAGAGAAATCTGATTTGTTCACAAATACAGGTACGCTCTCGGTCGTTTTGTTTCCGGCATGATCATAGATCGTTATCTCCAGCGCGTACTCTCCACTCTCCACGGCATTGCTCATTGTGACATGTCCTTTGCCTGCCTCATCCCTGTTGACCTTAAGTGTATAGGATATTGCTGAGTTGAACAGTACTGCAGTCGTAGCGCTCTCATCTACACCTGATGTTGCATCCTCCCATGCCACATCAATCTTATCTGTGCTTTTCGACAACGAATAGTACTTCTTTGAACCGACCTTTACCTTAGGGGCGTCTGATGATAACTTCAGAACCGGTGCTGTATTGTCTATATACACATCGAGATCCTTTGTGCCATCATTGCCAATATAATCCTTTGCGCCAAATGTCAGCTTGTACTGACCATCTTCAAGGGCTATGCTGCCCGCATCTATACCTGGATGAGCCGTTCCTGTTATTCCTATCTTTGCATTCTTGCTGAATACGTTCAGATCCTGCGCAATCACTGTCTCTGCGCCGCCATTTTTATAGTACATCTTGTCTATATAAGCATAATCATCATTTGCCGACATAACAAATGACATCGACTTTACCCAGTTGTTATCATCTTTTGCCTTATACCCTTCGCCTCTGATCTGTGTCATCTTGGTGAAATCGATTGTCGGTGACTGATCGCTGACAAATACTATATGATTTTCCAGATCTGTATAGCATGATCTGTTGTCGAATTCATCCTTTACACAGATAGCCATCTTTGTAAGTGACTTCTTATCCAGTGAATTCACTGGGATCACAAATTCTGCCACGTATTTGCCCTGTGCATTCTTTGTGACTTCGCATATGGTCTCCGGCGAATCCACTGTGTTATCATCTGAAAGAAATCTGTAACAAAGCTGAGCGCCAACAACCACCGTCGAATCACCGTCTCCGGCTGTAGACATATTTATCTCAGCCTGAACTGTCATAGTCTCAGGTGAAACTATGAATTCCATATTGTTGATCAATTTCTTCTGCGCCTTGTTGTTTGAACTGCTCAGATTTATCTTGCTGATCGATGGAGCGCCATTCAGCTTTTTTATAACAAGTGGCTGTGTGTCAGCACTTACATTTCCTGCCTTGTCATATACTCTGAATATGTATTCTCCAGTCTCGTCTGGGACACCGAACGTATACTTTCCATCTGTTTCCTCAATCTCAGTCTCTGTGGTCTCGCCCTTTTTCAGATATACGACCTTTGCCACTCCTGTGTCCGTCTCCTCTGTACCATCATCTACTGTGATGGTAAACTGAGGCAATGCCACTCCATCCTCAGTCACATCGAGAAGATAATATCCATCCTTCACGATCATGTTGCCGCTGTTTGATGTCAGCTCTACACTCTCTATCTCCGGATTCTTGTTGTCATAGACCGCTCTGAGTTTGCCCATGAACTTGATATTTTCGATCTCTCCATCATCATTGTACTCCACATAGTAGAACGCATACTTAGACACCTTGTTGTCATTCGTAAACGCTTCCTCTGTGCCAATGCTGTTGTACTTTGTAACATCTGTTGATGTCGGAAGTTTTTCCTCCGGATCATCACCAGTATATGACTTATACACGATCTTGCTCAGATCCACATCATCAACCGGCTTGCTCGCAAATTTATACTTCGTGATCTCCTTGGATCCAAAAAGCATATCCGTCTCATCGCCCTTGAGCAGATCAGTGATATCTACGGTCTTTATCTCTTCTTCCGCAAATAGATGCACTTTGGAATCTATCGCCACCAGGGTCAGGACCATAACCACTGACATTACAAGTGCTATAAGTCGATGAAGCAATGACTTATTATGTAATATCTTTTTCATACCTTCTCCCTCCTATATACTCTCATCTGTATGAACGATCACAACGTTCTTGACCATCTTAAGCATACTATTTTCTCCCTGACTGAGTCTTCCCGTAAAATCTGACTGTCCGGTCAGCACGCTGGTCGCCTCAGTATCATCATTTCTAAGGACATCGGTTGCATCATCGTCCTCGGCTCTGAGCACATCAGTTGCTGCCTCGTCGTCATTGGCTCTGAGTACGTCCGTTGCTGCCTCGTCGTCATCGGCTCTGAGCACATCTGTTGCCTCCTCGCTGTCCTCATTCTCCATTAGTACATCCGTTGCCTCCTCATCGGAGTACATGTTCCTTGCCAGCTCCTGCATATCCTCATGGAGAATATCTGTAGCCTCCTCATGTATAGACTTCAGATAATCTTCGTTTTTCTTTTTATTCTTTATATCTGCAACCGCCTTCTCGTAATTTGCTCTTCCCTTTTCAGCTCTCTTACTCGATTCAGATGACTGAACATCTCGCACAGAAATCTTCGTTGTATGGTTCTTTATCGCTTCCTTCTTGGAAATTCCAACACCCTGTACACTTTCATAGCCTTTCTCCCTGATCTCCTCGATCTTCTTTCTGGCAGTTGAGCCTGTCACATCTCCGATCGCTTTCGGTATCTTCAGTGTAAAGAATAATACGATTGCCGTAACGGCAAATATGACTGCAAGTGCAAGGCCGCCATATAGCATTATGTTGTAAATTGTTGCCATATCTTTTCCCCCTCTACTTGCCTGTCTTACTTCCGGTTCCTGAAACTATAGCCTCTATAACCGGTTTGTGTATCAACGTGTTCCACTGTGGCTTCTTTCCATCCGCCAGCATGCTTATCCTGCTGCCACTATTGTATACCGAAATAACTGTATTCCTTGCGCTCTTATCCCATGTATCAGGAGCGCTTCCATACAGATCCGTGTATCTGTTATACAGATATGTAAGATGACTCGTGTAGAGATCTGCCGAGTAATCATCAACACCCAGCATCTGCTCTGCCGAAAGGTATACATTCTCTGCAAGTTCATAGTTTTTGTCGTCACCACTGATGTCGCCCATGCTCACATATATCTCAGCTTTTTTTCTGGAATACTCTGCGTACACATTCTTTGTCTTCTCGGTGACAGCATCTCCGTTCATATCTAATCCTGACAGATATGAATCAATGCTGTTTATAGCCTCTCTGTAATAAGCTACCTGTTCAACAGGATCGCTCTCCTTCTCTGCAAGATATGTGTAGACTGAACACAGGATCGCTGAGTACTGACCGCTGTAATAGTTAACTCCTCTCTCCTCTGGGAACTCCTTTGAGAGGACAGTTGCGTTGTCGTTCAGCTTGTCGCTCGCCTCCTGCAACAGTTCTATCGTTCTGTTCGCAAGCTCCTCATCGCTTGAAAGCTTATCTACATATATAGTTGCTATATTAAGGTAATTGACATATTTGTATGTATTTGTATCGTCTATGTTGTCGCTGTTGTACTGCTGAAAGTCAAATACTTCCTGCTTACTGTCATTGAAATCGGCTGTCTTGTTTATCTTGTTATCGCATATAGCCTCATAGTATTTTGCCTGTTTTACATCATTTGCAAAGTTTTCCGTATCTCCTACCATATTAAAGTACTTTCTCGCAGCACTATAATCCGGTACCTCATTAAAATACAGAAGGGCTATCTCATATTTGACATCATCCTTTACCTTGTCAATGTTCCTCAAGGCAAACTTGATTCCCTTTTCCGCCGGTGTCTCTGTACCCGTTCCTGTAGCCACATCCTCATCCGTGTAATAGTAGGCATATGTGTCCATATATCCTATATACGCCTCTGATGCTGTAGGATCAATGTCCACAGCCGCTTTATAACATTCAAATGCCTTGTTGTAGTCGCTCGAATCGACCGCGTCCTCTGCTTCCGCTATCTTGTTGTTATAATCCTGCTCCTTCAGCTGTCCCTTCTTGACTCCGCCAAATATCGCACAACATCCGGACAATATAGAAAGTCCCGCCATCGTTGCAAATACTGCAACTTTTCTCTTTGCCTTTGCCTTGAATTCGTTGTCAAGCTCATTGTAATGATCCAGCGCATACAAAAGCTCTGAACACGACTGATATCTGTCCTCCGGGCTAGGCTGACAGCATTTTATTATTATCTGCTCAAATCCTGACGAGAGCGTTGGATTCCACTGTCTGATAGGTTTTATCTCATATGGAGGCTCACATGGATTCTTACCCGTTACCAAATGATACAGCGTAGCACCCAGATTATATATATCGGTTCTTGCATCCGTATTGTATATACCTCGTCCCTGGGAATCTCCGAACTGCTCAGGTGCTGCATATCCTCTGGTTCCAAGAGCTGTGGTATCAGCATTGTTCTCAACGATATATTCCTTTGCCGTTCCAAAGTCTATAAGCTTTACCGAACCATCAGGTTTAAGCATTACATTTGACGGTTTCATATCCCTGTATATTATAGGTGGATTCATGGAATGAAGATAATCCAGTGCACTCGCTAGGGCTCTGCCCCACTCTATGACCTTGTTCTGATCCTGCGCTCCCTCAGCCTTGAGCACATCGCTGAGAGGTTTTCCCTCGACAAAATCCATCACTACATATATCGTACCGTTTTCGTTTATAATATCGACGATACGCGGAAGAACCGGATGGTCGACATCTTTGAGTATGTTGGCCTCCCTCTCCAGACTTTTCAAGAGAGTTGCCGTACTTTTGGAGCCGTCATTTTTAATCTCCTTGACTGCCCACTGCTTATTAAGTCGGTTATCCATAGCGAGATAGACTATCGACATTCCGCCCTGTCCGACTTTTTTTAGTATTTCGTATTTCCCATCTAATACTGTTCCTAATTCTGTCATCTTATCTCCCCATTATTCCGTTTTAATAAGAACCACTGTGATATTGTCTGTTTCTTTTCTGTACTTGACCAGCTCTGTGAGGAACTTACATCCGTCCTCCATCTCTGCCTCTGTTCCACATGCTGCCGGTCCGATCTTACTCATCATCTCATCGTTTGAGATCTTATGTCTGAATCCGTCTGAACAGATCATGTATGTTGCACCCGCCTGGATATCTCCAGCCACAAAGTCCGGCTCAACAACCGGCGATGCACCTATGCACTGGAGAAGAACGCTTCTTCGGCTATCCGTCTCTGCCTGCTCCGGTGTAAGCCTACCAGCTGCTATCTCCCTTGCAACCAGAGTCTGGTCAGCTGTGAGCTGCTGCACGGCCGAGCTCATCTGATATATACGGCTGTCTCCCACATGTACTATGTAATATCTGCCTCTGTACATCAGGATTGCCGATATTGTTGTTCCAAGCATTATTCCATTCTGTTCACCATATGCCTTTATCTTCTCATTCATGTCCACGGCAAGGTGAAGCCACTGATATTTCAATGCTCCCTCACTGAAGCTCTCATTTTTTACCATCTCGGCGAACTGCTGGTCAAACCAATCGCAAAACGCACATATAACTTCTTTGCTGGCGACCTCCCCTTTTGCCAGTCCTCCCATACCGTCACATACGAGTGAGAACAAGGCCTGTCCGTCCGGTGTCTCTGCAATCTTTATTGCAAGCGAATCCTGATTGGTCTTTTTCTTGATTCCCACATCTGTATTGTATACTGCACTAAATCTCATCACAGTTCTCCTTCCAAATATACATTCTAATTATTGGTGACAAGACTATCTTATATGATATACAAATTCTTCATTGCCCAATAAAACAACTACACCATTTGTAAGGAATCTCTTTTCCCCTTCATTTAATCTTTGTCCGTTTATATATGTTCCGTTCGTTGAGTTGTTGTCACTAATAAAACATACTCCTCTGTCTTTGACTATCACACAATGTACTCTACTTATATCTGTGTTGTCAGAGATCGCATAATCTACTTCGGAAGCCTTACGTCCAATCTTGAATTCTGCCTTATCAATATTTATTCTCTCACCGGTCCTCATTCTGATGAAATATGGAGCAGGGCCTTCCTCAAACGGCATTCCCGTTGATACTGCCGATGATACCGGTGTTCCGCCAAACTGATTATTCATCTCAGGCATCGGTGGCATCGGCGCTCCGCCAAATGGATTGCCCATCTCTGGCATCGGTGCTCCGCTAAATGGATTGCCCATCTCTGGCATCGGCGGTACCGGTGCTCCACCAATCAGATTATCTGTAACCGGCTGCTCCGATGTCTCCTCTGTGTTCTCATTCTCTTTATCTTCAGCTACCCTGTTCTCTGGCGCCTGCTCAATCGGATTTTCCATCGGTGATACCGGTACTCCGCCAGATAGATTGCCCGTTGGCGGCACTGGTACTCCACCAAATGGATTGCCCATCTCTGGCATCGACGGTATTGGGGCTTCGCCAAATGGTTTCTCCATCTTTGGCTGATCCTGTATCTCCCTATCCTCTTCAGCGCCTTTATTCTCTTCGGCGCCTTTATTCTCTTCTACATCCTCTTTCTCAGCATCTTTAACCTCTGGCATCGTCTCAAACGGATTGCCCATCGGTGGCACTGGTGCTCCACCAAGCGGATTGCTCATTGGTGGTACATTTTCGTTCATCGGCATTCCGTTTGGTCCCATCGGCGGCACTCCTCCGTTCACCGGCATTCCGTTCGGTCCCATCGGTGGCATACCTCCGTTCACTGGCATTCCGTTTGATCCCATCGGTGGCATACCTCCGTTCATTCTGGCATTATTTCTCATAACCCCAAGACGGCTTACCTTTGGAGACGGTACATCAGAACGGAGTATATGGCTGTTCCCGCTGGTTGCAAACGCATCATCTGCTACCTTTTTTCTTCCGGCAACAGGGACACTAGCGCCCATCTCCACAAAAAGATCGATCACTTTATTTTTCATGTCGGAACTTGAAAATGTTCCCGGCACATTAGTCAGGTTTATAAGTCTGGCAACATAATTATCACCGTCATTCTCCGAATATGTGGCGTCAACGATTATCGTCTTTATGAGGTTTCTGACCTCATTCATATCCGTGGCTTCTTTATTCACTGGAGCAACGATAAATCCCACATCATAAGTCTCTGGTGAAACGAAAATATGCTGAATATCCTTTGCCACAAAACTCAGAGAAACCATTCCCTTTCCAAACGACTCAAGCCCATCTAACACATTGTAAATCACTGTAAGCATCTCTTTCTTGCCGACAGCAGACCTGAGGATCTCTGGCAAAGGCTTCATATGATCTATATCATACTCAAACACTCTCACCCCACCATTTTCCTGCATATTACAAAGTATCATCTGTGGAAACTGTCCGCTCCTGCTCATATCGTAAACCTTGGCATCGACGACATCGTCAACGTCCAGGCAATAATTTACTTTATATGTATCCCCCATAGGTACTACAGTTATCTTCTCTCTATTCATTCTATTTTTACCCCCTTTAGTAAACACCAAAAGCAGGTATTACTACCTGCTCTTTTCCCACCTCTGTGGGCTGTGTATATTAACTTAATTTGAAAATGAAATCCTCACCGCCGATACTTATCATGGCATCATTTGAAAGCTTCATCTCACCATTATCATCAAGTCTCTGTCCGTTCAGATATGTACCATTGGTCGTCTTGTTATCCTTCAGGTAACATCCATCCTCTCTCTGGTAGATTATAATGTGAACCTTGCTTATCGCACCGTTACCGCCAACATGATAATCAACTCCACGACCAGCCTTGCCTATCTTGAATACGGCCTTATTGATCATAACCCTCTCGCCAGTGTTGACTCTGACTATATAAGGCATAGCCTTAGGAACTCCCTTTGAAACTGCTGCAGCAACCTCTGAGTCGCTATCCTTTACGACATTCATTCCGCCCGTAAGCTCAACTGTGCTACCAGTTCCCTTCTTCTCCTCGGTCTCCACCTTTGATGTGACAGGATCCATATTAGTCTCAGGTTCAACTGCCTCACCATTCATATACTGAGGAGCTGTTATCTGCTCAGTAGGATTGTCTATTCTGCTTTCCTCCGCATCGACAACCGCCTTCTGAATTATCTTAGCTCTGTTTATCTTGATATTCTTGACCACTGGTGGATTGTCCATGACCTCATCCGTGGATATCAGAACAGGTATCTGTTCCTCCTGCCGCTCAAGTTCAACTTCCATGACTCCATCTGTGGTCTGAGCAACCTCTGTCAGACTAGACTGTGTTTTCGGCTCCTGTGGCTCCGGCACCTCCACATCAGATGTAAGCGCCTCTGTGTAATCCGAATCGTCATCAACGTTCTCCGTCTCAAGATCATCAAATACACTGTCGTCAAACACTGACATATCTATGCCATCTGATACCGACTTCCCCTCTTCCTGCTTCTCTGAATCATCAAAGGTCAGATCCTTAAACAGACTGTCAACATCTGCTACTGTGTCATCCTCTTCCTCTGAGTCATCATTCTCACCAAATGACACATCCTTGTACTCAGGCAGATCATCCATGCTTGTATCAGGCGATGTGTCGACTGTAGACTGTGATACAGATATATCACCATCTATATCTAAAAACTTTTCTTCAACCTGCATACCTGCAGATTCCATAAGTTCTGTAAGCTGTGAATAAAAATTTCTCACGGTAAACTTATCTGTATTTAAAAGATTCAGCAGTCTTGCAACATAGTTGCAGTCTTCACTATCGTCATACTTTACGCTTGTAAGTATATCCTTTACAAATGTTCTAAATTCTGCATTTATATTTGCATCGGCTTCAACTGGAACACAAAGCATTCCGACATCATATGTAACAGGATTAACATACGTAAATCCTTTATGTAATATGACATAAGAAGCAGGGATTCCAAGATCACGAAGATTGACTATTCCTGAAGCTACCCCTCTGACTATCCCCAATATCTTCTCGGCATTTACTGTATTAGAAAGGAGTGCGTCTACCGTTGTCCTGCCTGTAACATTATATGTAAGATAATCATTCTCATCATCCTCTTCATAAATGATATCTATGAGTTCTGGAATCTTGTTCTCCTCCAGATAATCCAGCAATTCTTCATCAAACTCACAATCATCATTAAGAATATATGACAAATATTTCTCAGAGCCGATATTTCTTACTTTGAAACTTACTTTTCTCATCAAATATTCCTCCTATCGCACCTCCAAAAGCGCATAACTCGATGCATAAAAACCCAAAAGGGTACATACTCTTTTATTATATATAATAAACTTATATATCGCAAGCAGTTTATACCCTTTTGG
>OGQY01001968.1_pt1 | contig 13042 bp, 10 predicted proteins | sample 1553361 | NCBI WGS metagenome assembly OGQY01 (sample SAMEA2579963, study PRJEB22360) | human gut metagenome | reverse complement strand
TATCCAATTATATATTAAACAATCCGGCACAATGGGCATACGACCGATTACGCTAATTCATTGTGGCGATTCCATAATACCCATTGCATACTACCACGAAGCAACAGATATATCAGAAATGCCATCCACAATGCATGATTTCCCATCATTCCGAAAAAGAGGTAATAGATCAAAAAGAAAGTGCCGGAAGCGACCAACATCGAATAAAGCATCAGGCGAGTAGCTGTCGCACCGATCAAGATTCCATCCCACAAGAAGGCGGCAAAGCCGGCAAGCGGGACAGCCAGCACCCAATAGAAATAGGTTCCGGCCTCTTGTATGACAACAGAGTCATTCGTCAGGAGGGAGAGAAAATCTTTCCCGCCTACTCCATAAAGCAAGGTAAACGAAAGGGACAACCCGATTCCCCAGCCAAACAGCAAACGGATCATCCGACTAAGGGCTGTTTTGTTCCGAGCACCGATATAACGTCCCGCCAAAGCCTCGCCCGCATAGGCAAAACCGTCCATGATATAGGAAAAGAGCGTAAACAACTGCATCAGCAATGTATTAACGGCCAAAACGATATCGCCCTGTCTCGCACCTGTAGAAGTAAAAAATGTAGTAACCGCCACCAAACAAAGCGTACGAAAGAAAATATCGCCATTCACCTGGAAGAAGCGACGCATAGCGACCTTATCCATGATCTCATGCCAGCAAACACGAATATTCAACCGCTTCCGATAGAATACGAACCACAGGAATACAGCCATCCCGAAGCCTCCATATTGAGCGATCAGTGTTCCCGTCGCAACCCCTTGCACCTTCATGCCGAACACAAAGACGAAGATCAGGCTCGCCACGATATTCACGACATTCTGGGTGATCGCAATAAACATCGGGAAACGGGAATTCTGCATTCCGATAAACCAACCGGAGAAACCATACAATCCCAACACAGCCGGCGCTCCCCAAATACAAATATTGAAATATAAGGAAGCCAACCGTTCTACCTCATCCGTCGTATCCAATAGTAAGAAAGCTATTTCCCGTATCGGATACTGGAGCAGAAGCAGAGCCAGAGAAATCAGAATCCCGACACCAACCGACCGGAACAAAACCCTCGTTACTTCCAGGAGATCCCGTCTCCCCAGAGCCTGTGAAGTCATCCCACTCGTTCCCATCCGCAAGAAACCGAACAACCAGTAAATAATATTGAACAGCATCCCCCCTACCGCAATCGCCCCGATATAGGAAGCGGCCCCCAAATGTCCGACAATCGCCACATCGACCAATCCCAACAAAGGAACCGTTATATTGGAAACAATAGAAGGAAGCGCTAACTGAAGTATCTTTTTATTCATTATTCATCATCTATATTAAAAAGCTTATTCCTAACTTTGGCGACAAAGTTACAGATTACTTTATAAACAACATGATTACGCTTATGCTTCAATCATACAACAATTTTCCGCTATCCATTCGCCATTTGCAATAGCGACCTATAAGTAACTATATAATAACCCATTACTTCATTGCAAACTCTTTTTCATTTGCAATAACATTTGTTATTCACCCTACATTATCCCACCTTCACCACCGAATAGCAAGTTCCTTTCATCGTGCGGCGTGAAGGGATCTTATTCTTCTGGAGCAGGCGGCCGAAGTAGGTCAACCGTTTATTGCCCAACTTAATGCCACTTTCACTTTGTAGATACTGGAGAATTTCAATGGCGGATAATTCCAGACTCTCCTCTCCCGGCCGGGCGGCACGAAAGTACTGAAGAAACAACTGTTCTTCGACAGGCAGTTGCTGGAATACTTCATTGTTACGAGTTGTCGAGAACTCCTCTTCGGAAGTAAACCAATAACGTTCGCCATTCTTTAAAGCAGCTACAGCCTGGGCATACAACTGTTCATAGTTTATCGATGTTGAATTATCTATCGTACCGGAGATCTCGATACAGATAAAACGCCGGCTTCCGGTCGGATCGGTCAACAGATCGTAATTGTTGCAGGTCACGATAAAAGAGGCATACCGGTGCAATGCCTGAATACTTCGCTTATAAGGCTGGCGAGCGTTGACAACCGGCTTTTGCAAGACATTCTTTAAAAAGCTCTGGTAAGCGGAACTGACCGAATCGAATTCATCGATATTGATCAAGGCAAAACGAGTCAGCATCAGTTCAGCATCCCGTTTGTTACTGAAATCAATGCTATCCGTATAATACATACGAAGCGAAGGCGGCAACAAATTCCGACACCAGGTGGACTTGCCACATCCCTGCGGACCGACCAGCAAAGGCAACGAGCTGTTCGCATGCAAATGCTCGCGCCTGTACCAATGGGCAGTCATACTCAGGAACCAGATATAAAACAGATTGCGCCACTGGGCATTAGCGGTCGGCAGCGTATCGGCCAGTGCACGTATATGATCCTTACCGTCCCACTCCGGCAAATATTCCAGATAATCTTCCAACGGATAAAAGACCGGAACCCTGTCGGAATAAACATACCGCTTCACATCGCGATCCCAAAGAGCCAGCCCTTCGGCCTGCGCATTCAGACCGATGCTATTTAGAACCGTTTCGGTAACCGGGGCAAAATGGATATAGTACGAACCTCTTGCCCGGAACTCCACTTCGCCTGCCAGCATATTCCGCCGGAACTCATACCGCCGTTTCATAAACTCGTCCGTCTTTATCGAAAGCAGTTGCTCGGCAGGCATCACCGGCTTCTTCCCGAAACACTTCGACAGTTGGTACACCATGTGAACCGTCTCCCGGATCTCCTCTTCAAACAGTTCGAGATTCCGGCTAATCTTTGTCCAGCGAACCACATCCTCTTCCGGAATACCGGAGCGAAAACAATTTTCAGCCAACCTTGTCAGGAAAGGCCTGACCTCTTTTCCTTCATCCAAGCCACCCGTCTTTTCGAGGGCGTCCAACATACAGGCATTATAAAAACGGGAAACGATACGACTGCGGTCATATCCGGGCATCATGCGCAAAAGCGGATCTTCCTCTTTGGCCACCACCTCCCGATAGGTCGGTTCGGCAGGCATCTGCATCGGTTGCTCCTGAATCAACGGTGTGGCCGACGGATTATAATATAAACCAGGATCAAAAGAATGGCGGCATCCTCTTTCCAACGATGCCTCCTCCCCCATCTCTATATGACGTTGCAGATGAGCCTGATAAAAGGCCACTGCACGCCTGTAGGCCACCGCATGAAACAACTCGGCCAACTCCCTCTTTTCCGGAAGGGAACCGTCGGGCAACACAAAAGGAACCAGTATTTTCACGCTCTTCCCGCTCGAACCGACAAAGGCAGCCATTGTCTGCGGGGCTAAGGAAGCGAGTCGCTTCACCTCCACGGCCTCTTCCCTATCCGCCAGATTGCCGACATCCATCAGCACCAGCCCGTTATACGCCTGATACTCTATCCTGCTTTCCTTTTTCCTGAACCGGGCGGCAAAAAGCAAAACAGGAATATCCGTCGCATGAATGTTCCGATCGCCAGGCATTGAAGAGGATAATATCCCCCGATGTTCATTCACCACCCTGGCTTGTTCGCCGGATCTTATCGCAGTCATCACATCTGGCAACTCTATATTTTTCAAAGACTTACCATTACTCTTCACTTGTGTTATTTTCATATCCGGACTCATTTGTGCAACTTTTGTTTTATGACTAATGACAAACTCCATTGCAAACTCAAAAAGATATTTGCAATGGAATAACAAACTATTATACAAATTATTACCTGGTAAGATTGCAAATGGCAAATACTTCCCGTAAACTTTATGTATAAAACCTATTTCATCCTCGTAAACTCAATACTTCTCAGCCTCTCCTTCAGTTTCGGGCTGGGTTTGAAGCCAATTCCTTTCAGCTTAATAGACTCGGCACGGATTTTCAACGGATCTTCCACTTCACGATTGGGTCGGGCAGTTACGGAAAATGTTCCCAAACCGTCGATCGTCACGGTATTGCCGCCTTCCAGAGCTTCCGCAATCAGAATAGTCAGATTTTCCACAAGTCCTTTCACTTCGCCGTAGGAAAATGTACTGGATCCGGCTATTTGCTCGGCTAAAGCATCCAAATTCACATTGTCATAGCTTACCGTCGTTACCGAATACTTTACCGTCTTATTATCAGTAATATTGTCATTGATTTTTGTCAGCTTGTATCTTACCGCCATACTATTATCTTTCTATTAGATTTAACATTAACACGATTTATCTCAAAGGTTACCATCCTCTATCTTATTAGTAACCACTCAGTAACAACAGCCTGTACAGGATAATCGGTCAAGATGTACAGGATGGTTTACCAGGGTGTACAGGATAACTAACTAAGAGGTACAGGATAGCATTAGCAAGTCAGCGCTAAAGGTATAAAATATAATAACACAAACAATTGTTCTTCAAGACTTATTTACTATACCTCCCAACATTTCCGCCATCAGTTGATTCATCCCGGTATTTGGACAGCAAGCATATCAAATCCCCGTCCCCAAACGTGAAGTGTCTACCTCTTTTGCCTTTTTCTCTTTGTAGCCACCGAAACTATACCGTAATGTCAGTGTCACATTCCGGCTATCCTGCCACAGTTTCATGCGGCTTTTCTGCCCCTGTTCATCCACACGGGTAACGGGATTGCCTCCCTCGAACAAATCATTACCCCGAACCGTCAGGCGCATCTTCTTTTTCGCGAATGTCCAGGTCAGACCGGCCGACACGTTGTATATCAGATCGACATCATACAATCCCTGTATGACCGGAGATATACAATAGCCCCGCAACTCCAACAACAAGTTCCGGTCTTCGGTCAGGTAGAAGGTATTGTTCAATTCGGCCCGGCCAAACAGTTTTTTACGGTCGAAAAAGACATCATAAAGCGTCCCTTTGTTATGAATGGCACAGCCCATCAGCGTCAGCCTGGAACTCATAAAATCAAAAGGCCTGAAAGGGATGACGGCGACCGCTCCGTACATATTGTAGATATCCATATTCACTGTCTGGAATACGGACCTCAACTCATCGTGGCGCTGGTACGTCATCTGTTGTATTTTATCGGGCTGTATATTTGTAAATAAGCCGAATACATACTTGCTCTTCAGGACATAATTCAGTTGCATCGAATAAGAGAGCTGCGGCTTCAGGTCCGGGTTCCCGATTATAGAACTGTAGACATTCATATAATAGGTAGTAGGAGTAGTCATCCAATAGGACGGATAGGTTTTATCACTCGAAAAGGAAAACATCAGCATACCGGACGGAGCCACCTTGTAAGTAAAATTCAATTGAGGGAAAAGGCCGGCCCTGTTCCATAATGTCTTTTTCTTTCCTGCCGAATCGACGGATGCTTTATAATACTGCAAGGAAAGGGATGCATTCAATGAAACCTTTTTCCCGAATTGTTTCGTAAAACCGGCAAAAGCACCCATTGAATAATCTTTTTGTTTAAGGCGGAAAGTTCCTTCAGGAGCATTCCCACCATTGATCGACTGACCGGACTCGTTACGGGTATCGGAAAAAGAAGCATCTACTCCGTAATCCAACATCCATTCTTTTTTCAATTTACGACTGTCGTTCATATAAAGATCAACACGTTGTACCTGCTGGGAAGACAGAGTTGAGATTGTCTGCTCTTCCTCTTTTTCAAAGTCATTAACCAAATGTTGCTTGTCGTCATTCTTATAAAAAGTATAATCCATCCCGGCTCTGAACCCTTTATGACCGATATAATCCATCCGGGCATTATGCAGATTCGAAGCGCCGGACAATTCCAGCTCCGTCTCTACCCGCCGGATATCGACAAACTCGGTCAACGCGCCTCTTCTCGATACTTTATCCGGGTCGTAAAAACGGCCGGTATAGGAAAGTGACAAGCGGTCTTTACTTTTCAAATCGAAATCGAAAGCTCCCCGTATATTGTGAGAAAGGCTTACATTATTATACCAGTCATCCTGCCTAATATCGTACGGGCGATCGTTTACAGTCGGTCGGGCAATCATTTCCTCTTCCTGGCGTCCATGATCATAAGCGGCCGAATAAGAGATATCAGCCGAGTAATTCTTCCCGATATACGAAAGGTTCGCCTGACCGGATGGAGAAAAGAAATAACCTTGCTTACCCGTCAAAGAGATTTCCCCCTTCAGCACGTCTTTCAAAGATTTGTCATTTTCTATTACGACATTGATGGATGCACCTTTCACGCCAAACCGGGGAGGCGTGCTATACATCACATCTATTTGTTTTACTTTGGATGAAGATGTGGATTTCAATAAGCCAGCCAATTGTTCCGCTGTCATCGAACTTTTGCGTCCGTTGATCAGGATCGAGGTCGAAGGGGTTCCGATAATCGACACCTTATCCCCATCTTTTTGTATACCGGGCAATTCGCCTATCACATCAAAAGCGTTATCGACCGGTTTATCTTTTACCAGGTTCGGAATGTCGTACTGCAACTTGCCTTCCGACACTTTCACCAGCGGCCGTTCCGCTTTTACAAACACCTCCGGAAGATCTACGGTTATACTGTCGTTCACGAAGATGTGTTTCTTTTCCGTTGCGTTCTGCCCCCATCCAGGTACTTGCCCTGCCAGAAAAACGGTCAACAAATAATGATAGAAATGCTTCATCGTATTATTTTTTCTTGTAAAGGTTATATTCGGAAACGAGAGTTCCAAACTTTGCCTCTTTTTGGTAAGACTATATAACATCCCCCCGCACGAATGTTATTTAGTCTTACCAAATAAACCGGATCAGATAAACTTTCCCTACATTTGTTTACATGAAATCTTCGTTCAAATATGTAATCGTTCTGGTCATCCTGTCGTTGTCCGGCCTCTTCATCTATCAGCTATTCTGGATAACCGGCCTCTACCACTCACGGCAAAAGCAGAACCAGGAAGAGATCCGGATGGCGATCAAAAATGCAGATCATATCGAACTGTTCAATCGGGCCGATTTCCTCAGCAGGGTCACGCACAGGCAAAGAGAGACATCCGCCATTGCCGATACGAAAGGCGGTGCGGCTCTCAGTACCCGGTTTCCAGACAAGGATTCGGTTATTCCCGAACTGAGCGTGCAGCCTTTAGATACGAATATCTATCATCCCCGATACCGGAGCCAGACACTCCGTAACGAAGCGGGTAAAATGCTAAAAAGCACGGCAGTGGAGGTCGGTAACGATTTCAGGTCGTTAGGAGAGTTAGGCTTACAGATGCAGCAAGCTCTACATGAAGTGATCGATTCGGTCAAACCGGTCGACCTTGCAAAGTTCGACAGCATCCTGTCCTCCCACCTGCAAAAGAGGGGGCTGGATATTCGCCATCATACCGAAATGTGGAATCTGGAAGACAGTTCGATCATCGCCTCATCCGTTCCGGCAGACCTGGACAAGACAGAATACGACCTACACAAATGGGAATACACGACCTATCATAAAAGGGCTTATCTGGTTTATACCGAACCAACCCGGTGGGATACGATCCGGATGATGTCGGGCATCCTATTCTCTTCATTCCTGATCCTGTTGATCCTGATCCTCTCTTTCGCTTATATGTTCTGGTTCCTGATCCACCAAAAGACAGTGGAACAACTGAAAGATGACTTTACGCACAATGTCACGCATGAATTGAAAACCCCGATAGCAATCACCTATGCAGCAATCGAAGCCATGATCCATTACAACATAACCGGAAACAAAGAAAAGACAAACAAATACTTGCATATCTGTCACGAGGAAGTGCTACGTCTCGGCAATATGGTCGAGCAAATTCTTTCACTCGGCCTGGAACGTAAAAAGGATTTCAAACTTAAATACGAAAGAGTAGACCTGAACGGGTTGCTCGATAAAATCGTCGAACAACAGAGCATCAAATCCTCCAAACCCTTTCATGTCGGGCTGGAATCCATGCCGGACAGGATTATACTGGAAGCCGACAGAACACATCTTTACAACATCTTGAGCAACATTCTGGACAATGCCATCAAATATTCCGGTGATAGTCCGCACATCCAGATAACGGCAGAAGAGCGCAACGGTTCGGTCATCATCCGCATTACCGACAACGGCATCGGAATAGAAGAAGAACACCTGGCACATATCTTCGATAAATTCTACCGGGTTTCCAACAGCAAGCGACCTCCCGTAAGAGGGTACGGCATCGGGCTGTTTTATGTCAAGACAATGATACACATGCACAACGGTACGATCCGGGTAGAAAGCCAGCCCGGAAAGGGAAGTTGCTTCATAATCACATTACCGCAAACACATGAAAGACAAGAAATCGATATTATTGGTTGAAGACGAAGCGAGCCTGTCCATGATCATCAAAGATGCACTGGAAGAAGAAGACTTCCAAGTCATAACGGCAGGAAACGGCCTGCAGGGGATCGATCGTTTCTACAAGTATGCTCCCGACCTGATTATCGCGGATGTCATGATGCCGGAAATAGACGGGTTCGAAATGATCCGGCGGATACGGAAGGAGAATAAAGAAGTGCCTGTACTCTTCCTGAGTGCCCGTTCTTCAACAGATGACATCGTCTTCGGCTTCGAATTAGGAGCCAACGACTATGTTCGCAAACCGTTCAGTCTGCGTGAATTGGTCGTTCGCGCTAAAGCCCTCCTGATCAAATATAAACAGGAGGAGGGAAGAACCGAATTCTACGAGATCGGGCTTTACACTTTCTACCCGAAAGTCCAGACCTTGCTGATAGCCGGAGAAAGCGACAAACTCTCCTACAAAGAATCCGAAATATTGAAACGCCTATGCGAAAACGAGAACCAGCCGATCTACAGCAAGGACATTCTGCTGAGCCTATGGGGAGACGACAGCTTTTATAATGCACGCAGCCTGCATGTTTTCATCACCAAGCTGCGCCACAAATTGGACAAAGACTCTCGCATCAAGATCTTGAACGTAAGAGGAATCGGTTACAAGTTAATCTGTGAACCACTTTAATATCTTTGATACTGGTACATATATTCTATTTTCCTCAAATCTTCGATTGAAAGGCGTCGTAAGCGGATAAAGATTGGGAATGCATAGCCATGATAGTAACCCAAACCAATACCTCCGCCGATTTTGTTTCAAAACTAAGCCATAAGACAATTGCCAAATTAACGATGAGCTGGTCAGGATTATAAAAAACGAAGGCCGCGGGATTCACATCCGGCGGCCTTCTACACTAACCCTTAACTTTAACCAATGAAAAACAATAATCTACTTTATTAGTTTTTTAACGAAGCGATTGCGGCTTCGTAATTCGGTTCGTTCGTTATTTCGGAAACCAGTTCCTCATAAACAACTTTACCGGCTTCGTCGACAACTATCACGCCACGGGCTAACAAACCCTTCAGCGGACCATCGACCATCAACATCCCGTACCCGTTTTCAAAACAAGAACAACGGAATGCAGAAAGTGGGATCACTTTATCGATACCTTCCGTGGTACAGAAACGTCCTTGCGCAAAAGGCAAGTCTTTTGATACGGCAAGCACCACAGTATTAGGAAGAGAAGCGGCTTCTTTATTAAAACGTCTTACCGATGCGGCACACACGGCAGTGTCCAAACTGGGGAACACGTTAATCACGACTTTCTTTCCTTTTAAATCTTTCAGATGCAATTCGGATAAATCGCTCTTTACACCCTTAAAATCAGGAGCCTCTGCTCCAACTGCGGGCAATGAACCGTTCGTATTGACTTCATTACCTTTAAATGTTATCTTTGCCATCTTTTGTTGTATTTTATGTTCTTTATCAAAAGCGGCTTACAAATATAAGCTGCTTTGTATAACTTAAACAAAGGAATCTGAATAATGTTTTTCCTTTTAACTCTTTTTAATTACTGCTCTCGATAACTCTTTTTCTATCTTTGACCCAAAATAGAAAGAAATGGATGGGTTGATTATTTGCTTACTTGTTGTAATCATTGCTTTACAGGTCTTTTTCCGCCCCCGGAAAGACCATTCGGACATCGCAGGCGAGCTGAAACGGCTGCTCGACGAAATGCAACGTTCATTTGAACGTATCGAAAAAAACTTTCGGGAAGATTTTCGTCTGAACCGGGAAGAAGGCCGCATCGTCGCCAGGGATAACCGGGAAGAACTGACGCGCTCCATGAATGAATTCCGGAATGCTTTCGACCGGGGGATCACTTCCTTCAATGCCCTGCAACGGGAAAAGTTTGCCAATCTGGACGAACAGCAACGCCTGCTTGTCGCCAACACGGAAAAGCGGTTGGAAGAAATCCGCCTGACCGTAGACGAGAAATTGCAAAAGACACTGAATGACCGGATCGGCCAATCATTCCGGCTTGTGACGGAACAACTGGAAAGCGTACAGAAAGGACTTGGAGAAATGCAAACGCTGGCACAAGACGTAGGTGGTTTAAAACGTGTCCTCAGCAATGTGAAGACACGCGGCAACATCGGGGAAATCCAATTAAGCATGCTTCTCGAACAAATCCTGGCGCCGGAGCAATACGAGGCGAATGTGCACACCCGCAAAGGATCGGATGCCGTCGTGGAGTTTGCCGTCAAACTTCCGGGGCGTGACGATGTCCGCGAATTCGTCTATCTGCCGATAGATGCAAAATTTCCCAAAGACGTCTACGAACAGCTGCTCGATGCATATGATCATGCCGACACACAGGCTATAGAAGCAGCCGGAAAGCTATTGGAAACAACTATTAAAAAGATGGCAAAGGATATTTCCGACAAGTATCTGGCTCCCCCCGCCACCACCGACTTCGGCATCATGTTCCTGCCTTTCGAAGGAATCTATGCGGAGGTCGTACGCCGTTCTTCCCTGCTGGAAGAACTACAGCGCAACTATAAAGTGGTCGTCACCGGTCCGACAACGCTTGCCGCCATCCTGAACAGCCTGCAAATGGGATTCCGCACGCTCGCTATCCAGAAACACTCCGGCGAGGTATGGACCATCTTGGGGGCGGTAAAGAAAGAATTCGAGAAGGTAGGTGGCATGCTGGAAAAAGCACAGAAGAACTTGCAGACGGCCAGCGGACAGATCGAAGAGGTATTAGGGACACGCACACGCGTGATCCAGCGCAAACTGAAAGATGTAGACACCCTCAGCGACAGGGAGGCACGTACCATCCTTCCCGAAATAGGTCCATTAACGGATGAAGAAAACGAAAACGGATTATGAAAAAGAGACAGATTCCACATACATACGCCATCATATTTTATATCATTCTTTTCTGTGCCGCCCTCACCTGGATCATTCCGGGCGGACAATACAAAGAGAGTATCAATGCCGCCGGAGAAAAAACGGTTGTCTACGAAGCGGTAGAACATGTTCCGCAAACTTGGCAGGTGTTCTCGGCTTTTTACAAAGGATTTGTCGACAAGGCAGATATCATCGTCTTCATCTTGATCATCGGAGGGGCGTTCTGGATCGTCAACGACAGTAAGGCTTTCGATATCGGAACCGTCAGTTTTCTCGGCCGCGCCCGTAAAATGGAGAACAACCGTTTCCTGCGCAAGATCGGAGTGGAGAATTTCTTACTGACATCCATCATGCTACTATTCAGCATATTCGGGGCCGTCTTCGGGATGAGTGAAGAGACCATCGCATTTTGCCTGGTGCTTGTCCCGATGGCTATCTCGATGGGGTATGACTCCATTACAGGCGTTTGCATGGTCTTTGTCGCCGCCGGATTAGGATTTGCCGGTGCGATACTGAACCCGTTTACAATTGGCATTGCGCAAGGACTGGCCGGTATTCCACTCTTTTCCGGAATCGAATACCGGATATTTTGCTGGATTGTCATCAATATGATCGGTTTCTCCTGGATACTGCGTTATGCTGCTAAAGTAAAGAAAAACCCGAAAGCTTCGTTAGTCTACGAAGAAGATCTGTATTGGCGGGACCTACACAATAACAACTCGCTGGATGTAAGCTATCATACGCCACGTGCCGCTTGGATCAGTTTCGGTATATTGACAGTCATACAAATCATTTTCGCCGCTTATTATCCTGCAACAACTTTACAAATCGGGAACAGCGTTATCAAAGGACTGCCTCTCCTCCCCATTCTAACAGCTGCTTTTATCTTGACTTCCTTGTTCGCCCTACGCAAGACAGTCCATCTTTATATCCTGAACCTCCTCTTCTTCACGATTTTTTATCTGATAACGGGAGTGATGGGATATGGCTGGTATATCATGGAGATAGCCACCCTGTTCTTCGCCCTCGGACTGGCAGCCGGCATCGCCAACAACCGGACTCCCAACGAACTGGTCAAACTGTTTCTGGACGGATGCAAGGACATTATGAGCGCAGCTTTGGTAGTCGGCCTTGCAGGCGGTATTATCGTGATACTGAAAGAAGGGCTTGTCATCGACACCATTCTCTACAACTTGGCGAAAGGGATGGAAGGACTCGGACAAGTGGCGACCGTCGGCATGATGTACGTGATCCAGACCTTGATCAACCTGATCATTCCTTCCGGAAGTGCCAAAGCAGCCCTGACCATGCCGATCATGACTCCTTTCTCCGACTTGATCGGATTGTCAAAGCAAGCGACCGTGATGGCCTTCCAGTTCGGAGACGGATTCACCAATATGATCACCCCGACATCGGGAGTGTTGATCGCCGTTCTGGGTGTCAGCCGTATCCCCTACGATAAATGGTTTCGCTGGGCATGGAAACGGTGCTGATGTTCCTGCTGGTGGAGATGCTGCACCTGAACGACCTGGCGATGAAACTGCTGGTGAACATCGTGGTGATTATCCTGAACTACGTGTTCTCCAAGCTGTTTATTTTTAAGAAGAAGTAACATGTTTGACGCATTTTAACTCCCTCAGTCCGTTTTGCTGAAGGACTTTCGCTGTTCCGACTGCTCCGGCAAAAAAAGAATGCTTTTTGGCGGCACAGTTGATTGGCTTGAAGGAGTATACATAAGGCCTCCCTCTTAGAGGGAGGCGGCACGCCGCAGGCGTGACGGAAGGAGTTAAAAGCCCCAAGGACAAACACAGGAGGATTCATGAAACATATTCGTCTTTTTGCATCGTTTTTTGCG
>OGQY01001947.1_pt1 | contig 13125 bp, 10 predicted proteins | sample 1553361 | NCBI WGS metagenome assembly OGQY01 (sample SAMEA2579963, study PRJEB22360) | human gut metagenome | reverse complement strand
GATCAAGGCGGTAGCCTGTCCGCGACCGATACCTTTCTGCTCACGGGTGATACAGATGGAACCACCACCGATACCTACCTTGATGAAATCCGCTCCGGCGTCAGCCAAGTAGTTGAAACCATCTTGGTCAACCACGTTTCCGGCACCAACCAGTACCTTGTCTCCGTAGGTATCCTTGATCCAGTGCAAGGTCTCGTACTGCCATTCGGAATAGCCGTCGGAAGAGTCGATACACAATACGTCAACGCCAGCCTCTACCAATGCCGGAACACGTTCCTTATAGTCGCGGGTGTTGATACCGGCACCTACTAATAATTTCTTATCACCGCCGGATAACTCTTTCGGGTTCTCACGGTGGCTATCGTAGTCCTTGCGGAATACGAAGTATTGAAGCTTCTGATCCTTGTCGATGATTGGCAATGTATTCAACTTATGATCCCAGATAATCTGGTTCGCCTCTTTCAAGGTCATGCCTAGCTCGCCAACGATTAGTTTAGCGAACGGGGTCATGAAATCTTTCACCTTCATGTCGATCGGGTCTTTGCCTTCACGGTAATCGCGACTGGTTACCATACCTAGCAATTTGCCGTTAGGCGTACCATCATCTGTCACACCAATCGTAGAATGTTCTGTCCGGCGGACTAGCTCAAGCACGTCGGCCAAGGTATTCTCGGGCGTAAGGTTAGAGTCGCTGATAACAAATCCGGCCTTGAATTTCTTTACTTTGCGAACCATATCCGCTTGGCTCTCGATCGGTTGCGAGCCGAAGATGAAGGAAAGTCCTCCGTTGCGAGCCAACTCGATTGCCAGTTTAGGGCCGGAAACCGATTGCATGATCGCTGAAACGAAAGGAATATTTAATTCAATAGCGGATTTCTCGCCAGACTTGAATTTCACAAGCGGCGTTTTCAATGAAACGTTTGCGGGAATACATTCTTTGGTGGTTAAACCGGGAATAAGTAAATACTCACCAAATGTTCTCGATACATCGTTTAAGTAGATTGCCATAAGATTTTATATTTACAGGATGAGTTTTTTTAATTGTGCAAAAGTAGCGATTTCTGTTCATATATGAATCACATGTTTACATGAAATGTTCGAAATATGCGTCCCGCAACATTTATAGTTATGGATTTGTTATTAATGTAGATTTAAAAAGGAGGAAAATATGAGAGTTGTAGTTGATAAGGCTCAATCCAGAGGGTATGCGAATCACGGTTGGTTGAAAACACATCACACGTTTAGCTTTGCTAATTATTACAATCCGGAAAGGGTTCATTTCGGGATGCTACGTGTATTGAATGATGATTCCGTGGCGCCGGGTGAGGGATTCGATATGCATCCACATAAGAATATGGAGGTTATCTCCATCCCGTTAAAGGGATATTTACGCCATGGGGATAGCATAAAGAATAGCGAGGTGATTACGCCGGGAGATATTCAGGTGATGAGCGCCGGTACCGGTATCGTGCATAGCGAGTTCAACGACAGCGGTAATGAACAATTGGAGTTCTTGCAAATATGGGTATTTCCCCGTGAGGAGAATACCAAGCCTCATTATGCCAGTTATGACGTGCGTCCGGTTACTTCGGAAAAGAATAAGTTGTCCTTGATCATCGCTCCGGACGGTAGCGCTCCTGCGTCGATCAACCAAGACGCTTGGTTCTCTTTAGGAAACCTAGATGCCGGTCAAGTAAAAGAGTACAAGCTACATAGTAAAAATAATGGAGTTTATTTATTCGTGATCGACGGAGAGGTGGAGGTAAGTAATACGATCCTGTCTAAGCGTGACGGGGCCGGATTCTGGGAAACCGATAGCATTACGATAGAAGTCTTGAAGCACGCAAAAGTTCTTTTGATAGAAATTCCGATGATGAAATAAATGTTGATAGGTTAGTGCTGGCGGGTATCTTAATAGTTGATGTAACAAAGCTATTAGGGTACCCGCTCTTTCCTTGTTAATGTTTTATCGGTTTATCCGTGAAGTAATCGATCATCTTTAAGATCGCCCGGCTACAAGCTGGACAGAATGGAGCGTAATCACGCATCATACAGTGATCCATCGGGCGATAAATGCCTTTCGACAGGTAACCGCCTCCTTCGAACACGCCGGCTTTGTCCTTATGTCCGGCATCGAGTGGGGTAGGAATAGGAGTGTCTGCGGGCAATAAGTCTTTCCATTTGCTGCCGAAATCGACTAAAGTTGTGATATTCGGTTCCCACGGTTCGTATTTCAGGTTATAGAAATCCTGGTAGGCGACTTCCGAAGAAAAATATTCGTCTGCCAGGCCGGCGAAGCTATGTCCGAACTCATGTGTAAAGACGACAGGTGTCCGTGGGTTGTCGGCTGTCCCGCAGGCATAGAAGTTGTACATGCCGCCACCGCCGTACATATCTGTGTTTATCAGCAGGAATATTGCATCACATGGTACGTTCCAGACGGCATCGCGGATCGATTTCATATCCGGTGTTGTCAGATAACGGTCTACACCGAATGTATAATAACCGGAATTGAGGGCAGTGTTCTTGAAGATACCTTTACCCGAAACATCCGTGCCCGATTCTTCCGATACCAGGCAGACAGCCCATACGTTGAAGTCGTTTCGACGTGTCGTGAAAGGAGGAGTCGCGAACAAGGCTTCTGTAAACCTGTTTGCATCTGCTACGAATTTCTCCTGTTCATCCGCCGTGTATCCTTCAGCAATAAAAACAAGGTCCACTTTTTCTGTCGAATCGCCGCTTTTCTGTATCTGATGCACTTTATTGGCTTTCAGTTTTCCCCGGTCGATGAAGATACTTTTGGGATCGACCTCTTGTTTCAGCAACGGATGGAATTGCATGTCGGCCTTGTCGCGTGCCGTGATCTCGACATAGATAGGTACTTTCGGGAAAGGAACGGAAGCGCTGTTTGTCCACGATTGTGTTTCTGTCTTAGCCTGTTCTGTCGAGCGCCATTCTTCGAACAACGTATTGAAGCCGCGTGAGTAAATCAGCTTATTCGTAGCTTTGTCATAGACATTAATATAATAACCTCCGTAATTGAACTTATCGATCAGGTTCTTGACCGGACCTCCCCATACCGGTTCTTCACGCAACCCCTGGATAGCAGCCGATTGTGACTTTAGATTACCGCTCAAGGCAAAATCCACCCGGAGACTTTTCTTTTCGAAATATTTGTCGAAGTCACTCTGGGCAAATACGGAGAAGTTGCATAGAATGGCAAGAAGTAAAAGTGAAATCTTTGTTTTCATATTAGTATGCGTTATTATGTGTAATTCTTACTCGCAAATATAAGACTTTTTGTAGATTAACCGGTCGATATCGTTTAAATATGTAGCTTTTTTGTTCCTTCTGTTTTCTGCCTGTAACGTAATTGTAAAAAGAATGAAGTGTTGCTGTTATCCGCACCTTCTACTTTTGCGGCGGAAAAGAAAAACAAATAATGAAGCAATTACTACTCGTTTTATTTTTGACTTTGACTCCGGCTGCTTATCTGACCGCTGCGACAGTTAAAGGTTGGGTTAAGGATGCGCAGACCGGCGAAGAACTGATCGGTGCTGCTGTGTATGTGAAAGAAAATCCGGCGATGGGAACGACAGCCGGGCTGGACGGGACATTCGTCCTGAAAGATGTGCCGGAAGGAAAAAACATCACGTTGGTTTGCAGTTATATCAGCTATGAGACACAGGAACAGAACGTAAACACGCTGTCCGGCCGGGATGTACTGTTTAACATGAAGCCTTCGGCCATGAACCTGGAAGGTGTCACGATCATAGCCGCCAATCCGGGACGTACCGAAGCCGGTGCCCGCGGGATTGAGAAGCAGGCGATGAATGTGGTCAACGTCATGAGTGCGAAAGCGATCGAGCTGTCACCGGATATTACGGTTGCCAATGTGATCCAGCGTATGTCCGGCGTGACGGTCGAGCGTAACAGTAGCGGAGAAGGTCAGTATGCCATTTTACGGGGTATGGACAAACGGTATAACTATACGTTGGTGAACGGTGTGAAGATTCCGAGTCCCGATAATAAGAACCGCTTTGTGCCGCTTGATATCTTCCCCTCCGAGATGCTGGACCGTCTGGAGGTGACCAAATCCTTGACGGCGAATATGGAGGGAGACGGCATTGGTGGCGCTGTCAATCTGATCATGAAAGATGCTCCTTCCGAACGCCAATTTACGGCCAACTTGTCTACCGGTTATAACGCGATGTATTTCGGTCGTGACTTCCAATCGTTCAACCGGGGCGGTATCGTAAAGAAATCTCCTTACGAAGCGTTGGGGAAACCGGAAGATTACAAAGTGACGATGGAAGACTTTACGACTTCGAACCTACGGATGAAATGGAAGAAACCGCTGCCGGACCTGACTGCCGGACTTTCGTATGGCGACCGCTTTTTTGATGATAAATTGGGCGTCATGTTGGCGGGGAGTTTTCTGAGTACCAGCCGGGGAAAGGAAAGTCGGCTCTATTATCAACCGGGAACGAGCCATAACGGGATAGAATACCGTAATTATTCATCGGAACAGACACGTATCGGTGTGCATGCCAAACTGGATTACTCCTTGAACGACAACCATAAGCTGACTTGGTATAACGGTTATATGGATATGAGCGAAGCCGAAGTGCGCGATGGGGAAGATGAAAAGGAACGGGCTGTCCGTATGCGTTGGAACCACCAGTATATCATCAATTCGACCTTAAAAGGCGAACATTTGTTTCTGTCTGGCGGAGCGTTGCGGTTGAACTGGTCGGCTGTCTTGTCCAAAGCATTCAGCGAAACGCCCGATAATGCGGAAATATATCTGTTGGGTTCCCATGTGTCTACTACGGATGCGGCCAAACGTCGTTGGGAACATAACTCGGATAAGGACAAAGCCGGATATGTCGATCTGGCATATAAGTTGAAATTGGATGGCGGGGCGATCCTGGATTTCTCGGCCGGAGGTATGTACCGGGATAAGAAGCGTGACAGTTTCTTTAATGAATATACGTTCAACTCGGCTACCGGTTCCAAGAATCCGCAATATATCAATAAGGACTGGTTTAATTTTGACGAGATACAATTCGTCCCCCGTCCTTATGGCAACATAGGGGACCCTCTGAATTACGATGCAACGGAAAAGATCGGTGCCGGATATGGAATGGTGAAGTATACCTTGAAGGAATGGGAATTGATCGCCGGGGTGCGTGTCGAGCATACGAATCAGGGATATGTACTGAAATTTCCCCGTGATGTTGATCCGGAAGGAAACCAGGACTATACGGATGTATTGCCGAGTTTCCATGCCAAATACGGTATCCATCGAAATGCCAACCTGCGTTTCTCGTATGCGCGTGCCATCAATCGTCCGAGCTTTTTCGAGATCGTGCCTTACAGCATCATTAATGAAGATTATAAGGAAAAGGGAAATCCGGACTTGAAGCATACGGTTGCCGACAATATCGATTTACGTTATGAATTTTTTCCAAAGTCTTCCGAGCAGTTTATGGTCGGCCTGTTCTATAAGAATATCCAGGACCCGATCGAATACGGGTTGTTGAACGAAGGCCAGGATACCTATTATAAACCGATGAACTTCGGTGACGCCAAGAATCTGGGGATGGAAGTCGATGTGATGAAATACTTCAACTGGTTCGGTATTAAGGCAAACTATACCTATACACATTCGAAGGTCACGACAGACAAGCGTATCATGGAAGGATCGGAAGTGAAGTCGGTGCGCCAGTCCCGTCCACTGTTCGGACAGGCGGCCCATGTGGCAAATCTCTCCCTGCTTTTCAAAGAGACCAGACACGGCTGGGAGGGTCAGGTGTCTGCCAGCTATACGGGAAAACGTCTGAGCGACATTTCGAACTGGTATGAAGATGATATATGGGAGGACGGCTACGCCCAGCTGGATGCTTCGATAGAAAAAAGTTTCAAGAACGGCATCAGTATCTTTGGAAAGGCCTCCAACCTGTTGGATATCCCGCTCTTGCGCTACATTCAGAAAGGACCGCATACGGAGAGTGTGGATTCAGACCGGCATAATGGGAATGTGATCGAACGGAAAGAATGGCACGGTCAGTCATTTATGCTCGGCATCCGGTATAAACTTTAACATAGCAATTATATTAATATTTACATTAAGCATTTATTTTATGAAATTCAATGCATTATTAGTGAGTGCAGCCATGATGGTCATGACTTTGGCTGCTTGTGGTGACGATGATCCTGTTAATCCGGATAATAATCAGGGTGGAAATGAAGATACGGAGACTGTGGAGGGGGATGTCGAGGGGACTTGGAAAGCCAATTCCATCATATTGGTATCAGGCCATATCACAGTACCGGCCGGTAAATCCCTGACAATAGAGGAAGGTGTGCAGGTTATCTTTGATGACAAAGGTGTCGGAGCCAACCATGTCCCTGTTGAATTTACGGTAGACGGCAATCTTTACTGTAAGGGAACAGCTGAAAATCCGGTCCTTTTCTCCGTAGCTGAGGAAAATCGCACGAAAGAGAATACGTTTGCCGGCTTATGGGGTGGTATCGTCGCTTCGAACAGTTGCGAGGAAATGTTGATCGACCATACCGTTATCGAATATACGGGTGGCCAGGTGGTGGAAGGTTCTCCGGCTGCGGCCAACGGTGTATATACGGCCGGTGACGACGCTTATCCGCAGATCACGACTAACAATATCAAGGGGAAATATGTCATCACTAATTCTGTTCTTCGTAATGGCTGGTCTGACGGTATTTATTTGATGGGCGGACAGGCAATCATAGCTGGCAATACGTTTGCCGCCAACGGATATGACGGGGCGGAAGCTGTCAATGTAAAAGCCGGATGTACGGTGGATGTCGCCGGTAATATCATGTTCAGCCCGAACACTAACGGATTGAAACTGTCCAGTTCAGGCCAAAGCGAAACGCGCGGCCAAGCTAAGGTTCAGGCCTACAATAATACAATCGTCAATGCCGGTTGGCGTCGCGACGGTGAGAAGGGTGGTTGTGTATATGCTGAAAAGAATGTGTTGGCGAATGTTTTCAACAACTTGATGGTAAATTGCAAGTTCCGTGCCATGACCCCGAGCTTCAAGAATCCGAACGACCCGGAAGAGGGTTATAGCGACCAGTCTGTGATCGATTATAATTTTTATGCTTCCGGTAGCCAGAAAAGTGATATTGTATATGAAGAGGAAAGCGGTGTCGCCTATGCATGGGCCGGTTATAACTACGAACATAAGAATTACAACTCCGGAGTAGTGGATGTGCATAGCATTATCGCTACTGAAAATGATTTGAAGGACCCGCTGTTCGAAAACTTTGCCGTTAACGAAGTCGCTTTGACCGAATATGTATATGATGAAGGATGGGATTTCCATGTCAAATCCGGTTCTCCGGTATTGGCAGGCGCTAATAGCGGAACAGATGCCAACTTGGTTCCCTACTTTTCGACAAACGGGCTTTTCGTAAATGGTGTCATTTACCATTCGCCGGCGGTGAAAGCACAATTCGGAGCTTTCGGTTTAAAATAAAAGAACATGATGAATAGAAGAAATTATTTACAGACCTTATCGGCTTTGTTCGCAGTCTCCGCTTTTGGGGGCTGCACTTCTGCCGGTAAGCAGAAAGATGCGTCGAATTCGGAAACGGATATTGCCGGTCCTGCTTTAGCAGGGGAGGCATTCGACGTTCCGGCCGTATCGGAAGAAAGCAAAAATTTTTATCTGGTCAGCGACTTGGGACGGAACGGTTATTATGAACAAAAGACGATTGCCGAGTTGATGGGAAACCTGGCGGAAAAGATAGACATCGAATTTATTGTCGCGGCCGGGGATACTCATCATTTCGAGGGAGTAGCCAGCGTCGACGATCCGTTGTGGATGACAAACTACGAGCTTGTTTACAGCCATCCTGAGCTGATGCTGGAGTGGTTTGCCGTCAACGGGAACCATGAGTATCGCGGTAATACGCAAGCGGTATTGGATTACGGCAAGAAAAGCCGTCGTTGGATCGTCCCTTCCCGTTATTACTCAAAAGTCGTGGAGGCGGGTGAAAATGAGAAAGCCTTGTTGGTATTTATAGATACTTCGCCTCTGATTGACAAATACCGTGAAGATACGGAGAAATATCCCGATGCCGGCAGACAGGATATGGAAGAGCAGCTTCAATGGATTGAAAAAACGCTTGCCTCTTCTGCTGAGAAATGGAAGATCGTAATCGGCCATCATCCTGTCTATGCCGATACGCCGAAAGAGGAAAGTGAACGTGCCGATATGCGTAAACGTTTGGAGCCTCTGTTGGACAGATATGGTGTCGATATGTATTTTTGTGGTCATATTCATAACTTCCAGCACATCCAGCCTGCTGACAGCAAGGTTGACTATCTGGTAAATACATCCGGTTCACTTTCCCGTAAGGTAAAGACTGTCGAGGGTACGAAGTTCTGTAATCCGGAAGCCGGGTTCACTGTAGTCAGCATGGAAGATAGTAAGTTATCCTTTTATCTGATGAATGGAAAAGGGAAAATACTGTACGAGTACAGCCGAACAAGATAATACCATCGAAAAAGAACATATTTATTCCTTGTTAGTCCGGAAATCTCCTTGTATTTCATATGCGAGGCGATTCCGGACATTTCCTTTTGGTCGAAAACATGAATGATTGATTCTTTTAATTTTGTTATTTTATTGTCTGATTATAAGTGATTTATTATACTGATAAAGACGAGTGAAAAACCGAACTTATTGTCTTTTTTAAACTAAACGCGTTTTTCCCTGTTTATTAAATAGACACCACATGCCCGGTCCTGGGAATTACTTCTAAACATGACCAAATATAATTTTTAAAATATGACGAAAATAGAAATAAAAGACTTATCGATTCTTTTCGGACCTGAGAAGGCCAAAGCGAAAAAGATGATTAAGCAAGGTAAGAGCAAACAGGAAATTTTAAAAGAAACAGGCTGTACCATAGCTGTCCGTAATGCCAATCTGGAAATAGAGGAAGGAGAGATGTTCGTGATAATGGGGCTCTCCGGTAGTGGTAAGTCGACGTTGGTGCGTTGCATTAACCGGCTGAACGAACCCTCTATGGGAGAGATATGGCTGAGCGGTAGGAACATCACATCTCTGTCGGATAAGGAACTGTTGCAAATACGCCGTAAGGAGATGGCGATGGTATTCCAGCATTTTGGCCTGTTGCCTCACCGGACTGTATTGAGCAATATAGCTTTCGGGCTTGAATTGCAGGGAGTGCCTAAAGAAGAGCGCGAAAAGAAAGCATATGAAAGCATAGCCGTTGTAGGATTGAAAGGATATGAGAACCAGCGTGTGGACGAACTCTCCGGAGGTATGCAGCAGCGCGTCGGACTGGCACGTGCTTTGGCGAACGACCCGGAAGTCCTGTTGATGGACGAGGCTTTTTCTGCCCTTGACCCACTTATCCGCGAACAGATGCAGGACGAGTTGCTGGACTTGCAGGAGAAGATGAAACGTACCATTGTCTTTATCACACATGATCTGGACGAGGCCATCAAATTAGGCGACCGTATTGCCATTATGAAGGATGGCGAAGTCGTACAGGTCGGGACGCCCGAAGAGATATTGACCGATCCGGCGAACGACTATGTCACCCGTTTTACCGAGAGTGTGGATCGTGGGCGTGTCGTTACGGCCTCTTCCATCATGCTGACTCAACCGATCGTTGTCCGTATCCGCAAAGATGGTCCGGAGGCCATAATCCGCAAGATGAGGGAAAAACGTTTGTATGCGTTGCCCGTGATCGGAACGGACGAGCAGTTCCTTGGTGAAATACGGTTGAAAGATGTGCTGCGGTTGCGTAAGGAAGGGGTGCGGGATATCAGTTCGATTGTTATGAAAGAGGTCCCTTCCGTATTGGAGAGTATGACAGTCGAAGATATGTTGCCCCTCTTGCCGAAAGTCCAGCAGGCTTTGCCGGTGGTCGATGAGAATAACCGTTTGAAAGGTGTCGTATCGACTTCAGCCATCATTATCGAGATGACCGGAAAAGATCAGAAAGAAATAGAAGAAATCATTCAAAACGCAATAGATTTATGATAAATATCGGAAAATATATAGAAATGGCCATTAATTGGCTGACAGAAAACTTTGCTGGCCTTTTTGATGTAATCAACCACATCGTAGGCGGCTTTATCGACGGCTTCCAGGGAATACTGATGTGGGTCCCGTTCTACCTGATGATTGCGGGAATAGCAGCTTTGGCTTGGTGGAAAGCCGGAAAGGGAACCGCTGTCCTGACCTTGCTCGGTTTACTTTTGATTTGGGGGATGGGGTTTTGGGTACAGACCATGCAGACTGTGGCGCTTGTCTTGTCGTCGACGATCATCGCCTTGTTGTTCGGTGTCCCGCTGGGAATCTGGACCGGGCGAAACGATAAGGCGGCTAAGGTGATCCGTCCGGTTTTGGATCTGATGCAGACGATGCCCGCTTTTGTCTATTTGATTCCGGCTGTCCTGTTTTTCGGACTGGGACCTGTTCCGGGCGCTTTTGCCACCGTGATATTTGCCATGCCTCCGGTTGTCCGTCTTACCGACTTGGGAATCCGTCAGGTTCCGGAAGATATTGTAGAGGCGACCCGTTCGTTCGGGGCCACTTCGGGACAACTTCTTTTTAAAGTACAGCTCCCGTTGGCTTTACCTACCATTATGGCAGGAGTGAACCAGACAATCATGATGGCTCTCTCTATGGTTGTGATTGCGGCCATGATCTCGGCTGGCGGATTAGGTGAGATCGTATTGAAAGGTATTACCCAAATGAAAATCGGACTTGGTTTTGAAGGCGGCATAGCCGTCGTGATTCTAGCGATCGTTTTGGATCGTATTACACAGGGCTTTGTCCGTAGAAAGTAAAACAGATAAAAAGAAAAGTATTTATGAGAAGATTGATTATCATTATAAATTTATCCCTTATTGTAGCCTTCATGATGATGTTCGCTGATTGCAGCGATTCCTCGAATGGCAGGAAACAGGTTTCGATCGGTTATGTAAACTGGTCGGAAGGCATAGCCATGAGCTATCTGGCGAAAGTCATGCTTGAGAGCAAGGGGTATGATGTGATGCTGCGAAATGCGGATATTGCACCGGTCTTTGTCTCGATGGCGGCCGGTAAAGTCGATGTTTTTATGGATGCATGGCTTCCGGCTACACATGCCGATTATATAAGGAAATATGGCGATAACTTGGAAGCGTTAGGAGTAGCCTATAAAAATGCCAGGATGGGGCTGGTAGTCCCTTCGTATGTCACGATCCGTTCCATAGAAGAATTGAATGAGCATAAAGAGAAGTTCCGTAACGAGATCATCGGTATCGATGTCGGGGCCGGCTTGATGAATGAGACTGAGCGTGTCATCCGGGAATATCCGGTCGAGCTGACGTTAAAACCTTCGAGCGGTGCGACAATGGTCGCATTTCTTCAGAAATCGATTGAGAACAAAGAGTGGATCGTGGTAACCGGCTGGACTCCCCACTGGATGTTCTCCCGCTACGACCTTAAATTTCTAGATGACCCGCAAAAACAGTACGGCGATGCCGAACAGATTCAGATTATGGCAACCAAAGGCTTTTCTGACAAAGATCCGTATGCAGCCGCTTTTTTCCGGAACTTTTCTCTCGATAATGACCAATTGAGCGAATTGATGGATTTGGTGGAGGCTTATCCGATGCACGAGGAAGAGGGAGCTAAAATTTGGTTATCGGAACATCCGGAAGTGAATGAATTTTTTCCTACATTCGCAGAAAAGTAGAAAAATTGAATTATGAAGGATATCCGGAAAGTTATAGGTTTATTGTTGTGTATGACAATCTGTTGTTATATGACGGGCGAGGAAAAGAAAAATCTGAATATCGTATTTATCGGAAACAGCATAACGCAAGGCGCTTTGTTGGAAAATCCGAGACATGAGGCTCCCCCTGTGAAGGCCGCTTTGTATCTGCGCAGGCAGCCGTCTGTCGGAACTGTCCGCTATTCCAACCAGGGGGTAAGTGGAAGTACGACTTTTGATTTTCTGCCTCAAACCGATTTGCTATTCCCGAAGGTGGTCCGGGTCGCCGACCAGTTCAAAGATGAAACTTGGGCGACTTTGATCTTTTCTATTATGCTTGGGACGAACGACAGCGCTATTACAGGACCGAACGGAGCTCCGGCCTCGCCTGCCAAGTATTATGAGAATATGAAAACGATTATCGATAAGTTGCTGGCACTCTATCCGGAATGCAAGATCGTATTACACCGGCCGGTATGGTACAGCCCGAATACATACAACGGAGCCAAATACCTGGAAGAGGGATTGAATCGTCTGCAAAGTTATTATCCTGAATTACAGGCGTTGGTTCTCGATTATTCCAAACATTTTCCCGGACAGGTCTTTATGGGAGATACGGATGGTTTCGATTATTTCAAGACGCATTATAAAAACGAACTCTTCCCCGAAAAGGGAAATGCAGGAACTTTCTATCTACATCCTAACCGGAAAGGGGCTTCTGCTTTGGGAGAGCTGTGGGGGAAAGCGATACTTGGGGCAATTGACAATTAATAAGAATGTGTCAACTAATTGTCAATTGTCCATTATAATTGTCCATTGTTTTTATCTTTTGCCCAATCTGTGGTCAAGGATACCAACATGGCATTCGCCATAATTCTTCAACTGTTCTACGATTTCTTTAGCTGTAGATTCTTCTTCAACCTGCTCGCGAACGAACCCAAAGAGGAAGTCTCTTGATGCATGGTCTTTATCTTCTTCTGCGATATCGACCATTTTGTCGATCAGTTCGGAAACGTAGCATTCGTGTTTGTAAACATGTTCGAATAATTCTGTGACGCTGCCCCATGCAGTAGGAACGACATTGATCTGCCCGATTGTGATATCACCACCGCGGTCGATAGTGAAGTCGATCATTTTGTGGGCATGCCCCATTTCTTCTTCTGCTTGCTTTTTCATCCAGTGGGCGAAACCGTTTAATCCCAGTTTCTGGAAGTGCACGGACATGGACAGATACAAGTTGGATGACCACATTTCTGCATTAACTTGTGCGTTAAATGCTTCGGATAATTTCTTGCTTAAAATCATAATTTTATTTCCTTTCTTTCAATTAGA
>OGQY01001940.1_pt1 | contig 13171 bp, 10 predicted proteins | sample 1553361 | NCBI WGS metagenome assembly OGQY01 (sample SAMEA2579963, study PRJEB22360) | human gut metagenome | reverse complement strand
TCACGGGTCAACGCATACATATAACATGGTCTCACAGGAAGACCTGCCGCCTCCTCGGCTTTTCGACAGACTCTCTCCATGTCTGTTCCCAAAAGTGCATCCACACAGGTAATGCAGATCATCACAACTGACGGCTTCTTCTCAAGGCTGTCACAGATCTCTTTCACTGCTTTCGGTATCTTCTTCAAATGACGCCCTGTAACAATATCCGTCTCGTCCATCATCAGATAAAAGAACCGCTGATCATATTCTCTCATAGAACTGATCAATGATGTATTTCTGCCGCAGCATCCCGGTGCCACGATCAGCATAATAGAATCAGGGATTGCCAGCCCTGCGCGCTTGACGCCAAAACCTTCCGCCCCCGGTGAATTAAAGGCCAGCGTAGCTGGAGAACTGTATATTAAATGTGCGCCGGAAATAAACTGCGGCGGGATATTCTCTCTTCCCATTGCCGCCAGCTCACCGACTGTACAAAAAAATGCATCCTGCATCATAATAAATTTCCTCCTCCGGATTTATTCGCCGTCCTGGGCTTTCTTCGCCTCATCTTCCAGAAGCAGATTGGCCAGATCAAAGAATCTCTGACTGATCTCGGAATCTCTGTCGCCTTCGATGACAGTCTTGCCCTGATCTTCATAGCGGATGATCTCATCACTTCTCGGAATCTCTCCCACAATCGGAATATGACTCTTCTCTGCAAAGGCCTGCACCTTCTCTGTCTCATTCTCCACATTGCGATGGTTCAGTACAATTCCGAAAATACGGGCATAGCTGCGATCTTCAAAATTTCTCACAGCGCTTGAAATATTATTGGCTGCATAAAGAGCCATCTTCTCACCGGATGTAACAATCAGTACCTTCTCCGCATAGCCCTCACGGATCGGTGCGGCAAATCCACCGCAGACAACATCACCCAGCACATCGTACAACACCACATCCGGCTTGTACGTCTCAAATAACTTCAGATCTTCCAACAACTGAAATGTTGCAATAATGCCTCTTCCTGCACAGCCAAGTCCCGGTGTCGGGCCGCCAGTCTCAATACAAAACACACCGCCGAACCCTTCCTTTGAAATATCCTCAAGTCGCTCCGGCTCTTCGTCTTCTTCTCTCATAAAATTCATCACTGGTCGAAGCGGTTCACCCCCAAGCAGATTGATCGTTGAATCTGCTTTCGGATCACATCCGATCTGGATTACGCGCTTCCCCATAGCGGCAAATGCTGCTGCCAGATTCGATGTAATCGTGGACTTTCCAATCCCACCTTTTCCATAAATTGCTACCTTTAACATATTGCTGATCCTCCCATTTTATTTCCCTGGTAAAGAGAAAGACCCTTCTTCCCCAACGGAAAAAGAGTCTGTTAAAATCACAAAATATTTTTTTGTCTAAACGCTTCTTTACAACTATTCCCGCTCGGTATCTCTTACTTCCTTGCCGTCAGAGTCTATATTCTATTCAAAATCCATGTCTTTATTGCTATGAGATATCTCTCTGCTGCATTCAGATTGAAACGTATTCTTTCCGTTTGGAACAGTTGCAAATCTCTTGCAAAACCATTAGTTAAATTATAACTTATCACTAATAGAATGGCAATGAATTTCTGGTTATTTCAGCGTTTTTTATTTCACAATATTGTTATTAATTTATCCAACAAATTTACTCCAATATCCCTGCACAAAGATAAATAATACGATCAATGGCAGAATATAGGATACATAGAATCTTGCCCAACTCGGGAACTTGATTCCACTTCCTGCATTCGCTTCTTTCTGGAACTTATCCCAGCCCCAACCATAGCGGCTTGTACAGAACAGAAGGTAGATCAGGCTTCCGATCGGAAGCAGGTTATTACTTACAATAAAGTCCTCAAGGTCCTGAATACTGCTTCCTGCTCCCAGAGGCATGAAGCCGCTCCATATGTTGAATCCAAAAATACATGGAAGGGAAAGTACAGTGATCGCGATCAGATTTCCCACAACCGCCTTTGTTCTTGAACAATTTGTTAAATCCATCACAAATGCGATCAGATTTTCAAACACGGCAATGATCGTAGAGCATGCTGCGAAAAACATGCAAAGGAAGAAAATTGTTCCCCAGATTCTCCCTGCACTCATTGCATTGAAAATGTTCGGAAGTGTGATAAAGATCAGACTCGGACCGCTGTCCGGCTGGACATTAAATGCAAAGCAGGCCGGAAAAATAATAAATCCAGCGATCAATGCAACTAATGTATCCAGAACTGTTACGCAGACTGCTTCTCCTGTCAGAGTTCTTTCTTTTCCGATATAACTTCCAAAGATCGCAATCGCACCAATTCCAAGACTTAATGTAAAGAATGCCTGTCCCATCGCTGCGAAAATAACTTCTTTCAATCCTGCTTCTGCTGCTTTCTTAAAATCAGGAAGAAGATAGAACTCCAGTCCTTTCTCTGCTCCCGGCAATGTCACGGAACGCACTGCAAGAATGATCATCAACACGAAAAGGAGGATCATCATTTTCTTTGTGATCTGCTCCACACCTTTCTGAAGTCCCATACAGACGATTCCAAAGCACAGCACAACAACAAGGATCATACAGATTGTCATTGTAACAGGCTGTCCAAGAAGTGATGTAAATACTCCGGTCACACCATCCGCATCAAGTCCTTTAAACTCTCCGATTGCCATCTTTCCTGTATATAGAAGAAGCCATCCGCCGATTGTTGTGTAGAACATCATTAAAAGATAGTTTCCACCGATTCCAAACCATTTATACCAGTGCCACTTTGTTCCCAGTGGTTCCAGACGGTCAAAGGATAGTGCAATACTTGCCTGACTTCCACGACCCACTGCGAATTCCATTACCATGATTGGCAATCCCAACAGAACAAGAAACAGCAGATAGATCAGAACAAATGCTGCTCCTCCATACTTTCCTGTAATATACGGAAAACGCCAAACATTTCCCAAGCCAATGGCACATCCCGCTGAGATCAGGATAAATCCCAGACGTGAGCCAAATTTCTCTCGTTTCATTTCTTAGTTGTCCTCTCTTCCTTCTTTAGTGTCATAAAATGCTGTAACTGAACTTACAACCATTCGATAAGCCATCTCTGCTGCATATTCCGGTGTTTCCTTTTCGCCTGTTTCCAACCATGTTTTCACAAAACCGAGACAACCGTTCAGGCAATAAGAATAAAAATATTTCATTTCACCTGTTTTCTCCGGTACAAGAGCTGCAAGTGACTCCCGGCTCTTTTCCTCTAAAAGCTGCTCTAACTTATGTACAAAACCAATATCCCCATGTGGTCCTACAAGTGCGCTTGCAATTTGACGATTTTCATCAAGCACATGAAATAAATCCTGAATAAAATAGTAAACGGTATCTTTTCCCGGATCAATTGGATGTTCACGGATTGCGCGCTGCATCTCTTCCATCATTTCATTTTCAACTTCTGCAAGCAGCCCCGGTATATCAGAATAATGCAGATAAAAGGTAGAACGATTGATATCCACCGCATCTACCAATTCTTTTACCGTAATCTCTCTGATACTCTTCTCCCTCATCAATTGAGCGAGGCCTGTTTTAAGCTGACTTTTTGTCTTTCTGACCCTGCGATCTGTCTTCTTCTGCATCTTCTCTTCCCCCCTTTATAACTTACAGTACTACTGACCAATAACTCTCTACTCTGTTTCTATGACTTAAATGCATCTCGCCCCATCGCCAAAGGCGATTTAAAATGGCGAGATGCGTTGCTGGTCGCACATCGTGTGAACAGTAATATGATTTTCTCCACCTGCTAGACATTTTTCAATCTTTCGTCTATTATTAGACATATCCAGTGTTGATTAATGGTTGTAAATTAGTTTCTACATTAATATAATACTTTTTGACATGAAAATCAACATTGTATCTATTACTAGAAATATTTTTAAGAAAAGGAGTTTTATCCATGAGAAACGCATTTCGGATTTTTCACCGCGATATGAAACGCCTGCTCCGTAATCCGGCAGCAATACTTGTTTTGATCGGAGTATCTATTCTCCCCTCACTCTACGCATGGTTCAATATTGCAGCAAATATCGATCCTTATGCCAATACTTCCGGCATCAAGGTAGCAGTAGCAAATCTGGACACCGATGCCACACATGATGATCTGACGATCAATGCCGGCAGCCAGATCATTGACCAACTAAAGGAAAACGACCAATTAGGATGGACATTTGTTCCCAAAGATGCTGCTATTAAAGGAGTCAAATCCGGTGAATATTATGCAGCAATCATTATTCCGCAAGATTTTAGCGAATCCCTGCTAAGTGTCCTGTCCGGAAAGATTGAAACTCCGGAACTTGAATACTATATCAATGAAAAACTCAATGCAATTGCGCCAAAGATCACCAGTTCAGGTGCAAGCACGATCCAAACACAGGTTAATAACACCTTTTCCTCTGTTGCATCTGAGACAATTGCCGAGATTTTAAAGGATTCTGTATTCAACATTTCCGACTCTGTTGATTCAACAAATGCAGAGATTAATGATCTGCTTACAAAAGCAAATAATAATATCAAAGAATACGAACAGCTTCTAGAAAAATTCAGTAAAGACTCATCCAATACCTCAAAGCTGATAGAGAATGCAAAAGATGCATCTACATCTTTAGGAGATGTAGCAACATCCGGAGCAAATGCATTGTCCAGTGCTGACTCTGTCATGAATACGACACGTTCTTCTGCCGGAGATTTTTCTTCCGCACTTTCTAAGTCCCTCTCTGACGGAGAACTTTTACTTGGTCAGGCAAGCAGCTCAGCATCCACAGGACTGACAGAACTTGCTACCGCAGCCGGAAAGATCAACACTTCTGTCAGTGATGCGCTTGGTTATGCAAACTCAGTCAATGAACTGAATGCAGATATTCTTAAAAAAATGCAGGAACTTGCCAATAAGTTTCCAGGAACGATCGGAGATCAGATCAATGCACAGATTTCTGCCCTGCAAACTCAGAACCAGTCAAATCAGGAATTGATCAATAGTCTTCAGACTGGAAATAATGGAATCAAAGATGCGATTGATACAACAACTGCAACACAGGAACAGCTTACTTCTCTGGCAAAAGAAAGTATCAATAACCTGCACACTTTCCGTTCTACTTTTGATCAGAATATTCTTCCACTGCTTGGACAGACACTGGATACATTTTCCACACTGACCGGTCAGGTAGAAGGAATGCTAAACGGAGTACCGGCTACTTCTAAGCAGATCAATGATATGCTCGACCAGTTAGAAAGTGGATTGTCAAATACAACTGCCCTCCTTGACAGTACGAAGGAATCTTTAAGTGCCGTAAGCGACAAACTAAGTACAATTCAGACGGATCTGAATGCACTGACAGGCTCTGCTACATACCAAAAACTGCTCTCTCTTGAAGGCATTGATGCAGAATCTATCTCATCATTTATGTCCTCTCCTGTGGAGATTAAAACGGAGACTTATTATGCCGTAGATAATTACGGTTCTTCTATGACACCGTTCTACTCTAATCTTGCAATCTGGGTCGGCGGTATCGTACTGATCGCAATCTTTAAGCTGGAAGTGGACAAAGACGAATCCATGCGCGGTTACGGACAGACAACATTATACTTTGGACGCTGGCTCTTATACATGGCAGTTGGTCTTGTTCAGGGATTTATCGTCTGCCTCGGTGATACACTCCTTCCGGGAGTCCAATGCAATCATCCGGCACAATTCATCCTGACAGGAATGGTTTGCTCTTTCGTCTATGTAAATATTATTTATGCGCTGTCACTTACATTTAAGCATATTGGTAAAGCGCTCTGTGTTATTCTCGTAATCCTGCAGATTCCTGGTTCTTCCGGAACCTACCCGATTGAGATGACACCAGCCTTTTTCCAGAAACTGCATCCACTCCTTCCATTTACATATGGTGTGAATGCTATGCGTGAAGCAATTGCCGGTTTCTACGGTTCTAACTTCCGCAATGATCTTCTGATCCTGCTCCTGTGCTACGTGCCGATCTCTCTGCTTATTGGACTTGGACTGCGCCCGGCTCTTTCCGGACTGAACCATCTGTTCGACAAGAAACTGGCAGAGACAGAATTTATGATGTGCGAACCTCACGAAGCAGAACTTAGCAGAAGTACACAGCTCTCCATGCTCTTACAGGCATCTCTTTCCATCGAAGACCTTCGCCTTGTAACAGCTGAACGGGCACAGAAATTTGAAAACAATTACCGTAAGATGATTCGTATCGGCTTCCTTGCCATTGCGATCATCCCTCTGATCTTCCTGATCCTGATGTTCAGTCTCGAATCAAAGATTGTATTCCTGACTTTATGGATCATTTCCATCATTGCGATCTCAGTATGGTTGATCGTTGTAGAATACATTCATACAAAATTAGAAGAACAGAAAGAACTTGCCGGCATGTCTTATGAAGAAATGCTTGAAAACTTCCGTGGAAAGGAGGCGGAATAATTTGAAAAATATTTTTTTAATCCTGAAAAATGATCTGATGAAGATCCAGAAAAATGTCATCGCAATGGTCGTTATTATGGGAATCACTGTAATTCCGACTCTTTATGCATGGTTTAACATTTCCGCAAGCTGGGATCCTTACGGAAATACAGGTGCGCTGAAACTTGCAGTTGCAAGTGATGACAAAGGGTATGAAAGTGATCTTATTGCCGTAAAGATCAACATGGGAGAGCAGATTCTCTCTTCTCTGCATAAAAATTCTCAGTTCAACTGGGTTTTTACTGATTCAAAAGATGCTCAAAAAGGTGTAAAATCCGGAGAATATTATGCTGCGATCGTAATCCCTGAAGACTTTAGCCAGAAAATGATGAGTGTCTTCTCTTCTGAAGCTGAACATCCGGATCTGACTTATTATGAAAATGAAAAAGAAAATGCGATTGCTCCGATCATTACCGGAAAAGGCGCAACGGCTGTCCAGAAACAAATTAATCAGACATTCATTGAGACAATTGCACAGACCGCACTTGATGCATTTCAGACGGTAGATTCAATCGCAAAAAAGACAGGTGATGATTCTCTGATCAACAATATGAGTAGTAATTTGAATCAGATGGGATCTGATCTTGGAACTGTTGCTGCAACTGTTCAGTCCTTCTCAGACATGACAAACTCTGCAGTTACAATGCTGAACACAACAACAGAATTTCTTCAGGAAACCGGTTCCGGCACAAAAACCAGCCTGAATTCTTTGAAGAATTCTGATTCCGGAATTGATTCATTAACTGCTGCCCTGTCCGGAACTACAAGCACGATTTCTGACGCATTAGCACAGAATGCAAGCTTCTACACTGCTGTCTCTGATACTATTGACAAGGCTTTAAGTTCCTACAACTCAGATGCACAGGCGGCAGCAAATGCATTGTCTTCCGTAAGTAGCCGCGTACAGAATGTCATTGACGGATATAATCAGCTTTCTGCTGCATTATCTGCTATTGCAGACGCCTCCTCAGATTATCCTGAGATTCAAAATGCGGTCAATGGAATCAATCAGCAGATTCAGCTGGCAATTGAACGACAGACTGCACTCCGTGATAAAATTAACGGTGCTGCAACTTCGATCACTACAGCAACCGCAAATGCTACTACATTAAAGAGTGAACTTGATAGTCTGATCGGCGAAGCAACTTCTTCCGTCAAGGCAGTTGAGACAACTTACGAACAAAATGTAAAAGGAAATCTTGATAATCTTTCCAATTCATTGAGTTCTACAACAGGTTCTGTCTCCTCTATGCTTGGAAGCCTTGACAGCAGCATTGAAAATATTGCTAACGTTACCGGTTCTGCTTCAAGTGGACTTACAGGACTTCAGACAGCACTTACTAATTCTGCTGCTCTGTTAAAAGAATCTTCTGAAAAGCTGACGGCTGTAGTTGCTTCGCCTTCCCCTGATTATTAAGAAGGTATGCCTGCCGTAACAAACCTGTTATCCGAAGACTCCGAAACGATTTCATCTTTTCTCTCCTCCCCGGTCAAACTGGATGAGAAAAAGATTTATCCAATTGAAAATTACGGGTCTGCAATGACTCCATTCTACTCCACTCTTGCGATCTGGGTAGGTGCTGTTGTTATGGCTGCCATGCTAAAAGTCACTGTAGCTGATTCTACAAAGAAGAAACTATTCCATCCGAAAGAATATCAGCTCTATATCGGACGTATCCTACTTCTGATCATTATCGGTTTCATGCAAAGTGCACTCATCTGTCTTGGAGATCTTTTCTTCCTTGGTATTCAGTGTAAGCATCCGGTAATGTTTGTACTAACCGGTATGTTCACAAGCTTTGTCTATGTGAATCTGATCTATGCACTGACTGTCTCCTTTGGAGATATCGGTAAAGCAATTGCCGTTGTCCTGATGGTAATGCAGGTTGCAGGAAGTGGTGGAACATTCCCGATCCAGTGTGCACCAAAGTTTTTCCAGGTTGTTTATCCACTTCTGCCGTTCACACACAGCATGAATGCGATGCGTGAATGTATTGCAGGATTCTACGGAACAACTTATGCCACAGAGCTCAGCAAACTGGCAATCTTCCTTGCACCGTCACTGCTGCTTGGTCTTCTGCTCAGAAAACCGATCATAAAGATGAACGACGCATTTATGGAGAAGCTTGAAAGTACACATCTGATCTAATGTAATGGTCTAAAATATATAACTACAAAAACCCCCCTAAAACATTACCGTGAACGGTTCTGTTTTGGGGGTTCTCTTATTATTTCAGATTCTCTGACTTTCGATTATAAATCTCCTAAAAAAGGTTTTCTGTAGAGATACTTTCCATCTCCTCGATTACCTTTAAATTCATTATTTTCAGCGATGATATTTCCTCTCTGCATTACGAGATCAATCTTTCCGTGCAAATCTGTTCCTTCATAAGAAGTATAATCAACAGCTCCGTGCATCATCTCGTGAGTCAATGTCTGTTTTGCATCAGCATCAATAATCACAAGATCTCCATCTGCTCCCGGTTCAATAATTCCCTTCTTAGGATACATTCCGTACACCTTTGCCGGATTTGTGCAGGCAACTTCTACCAGCTTGTTAATGCTGATTTTGTTTTTCATTACACCTTCTGAGAAAAGAAGAATCATTCTTTCTTCAACTCCCGGAGCTCCATTCGGACATTTTCTGAAATCATCCTTGCCGTCCTGTTTCTCTTTTGCATAATTGAATGGACAATGATCTGTCGCAACGATCTGAATCTCTCCTGCCTCTAATCCTTTCCACAGCGCATCAAGATCCTGCTGTGTACGAAGCGGTGGAGACATAATATATTTCAATCCATCCGGATCTTTATATCTGTCTTCTGTAAGTGTCAGATACTGTGTACATGTCTCAACAAAAATGTTTTTTTGTCCGTTTCTTCTTGCTTCTTCAACTGCTTCAAGACTTTCCTTACAAGAAAGATGTACAATATACACCGGTGCATCACCTGCAAGCTTCGCAAGATAAAGGACTCTTCTTACAGCCTCTGCTTCTGCAAGATTCGGTCTGCTCTTTGCATGATAGATCGGCGCTGTCTTTCCGGCATCACCATATTCTTTCTTCAGATGCTCTACCACATAATGATTCTCGCAATGGAATGCTGTGATTCCATGCAGTTCTTTCATCTTCTTAAGAACTTCTAAAATGCCATCATCATCAATCTTATAGCCATAAGTCATATAAACCTTTGTGCTCTGGACTCCGTCATCCATCATTGTCTCAAGTTCATTTAAAATAGACTCGTCTACATGCTGGACTACTCCATGGAATCCATAATCGATAACAGCTTTATCGTCTGCCAGTCCATGATATACATCCAGTTGATGATGTAGTGGGCATCCTGCCGGTCCGAATCCCATATGGTCTACGATTGTTGTAGTTCCGCCGCATGCGGCTGCAACAGTACCTGTATAAAAATCATCTACTGCTCTCGCGATTCCGACATCAATATCCATATGCGTATGAACATCAATACCTCCCGGGAGAACATATTTTCCTTTTGCATCGATCACCTTATCTGCATCCCCAAATTTTGCTTCCAGGTTCTTTCCGATACATTCGATCACACCGTCCTCAATCAGGACATCTGCTTCATAAGTGTCCTCCGGTGATACGATCATTCCATTTTTTACAAGTGTTTTCATGATACTTCCTTCCACTCCTCTCTTAGTTTCAGTTATACTTCTACCGCAGTCTATGCTTTCCATAGCTGCGGTGATTTTTGTGCCTGATGAGTGCTGTTTCTAATCTCTGTCTTATGCTCAAACAGATAGAATACCAAATATAATCCCGAGATAGGTCCCGGCAACACTCCAAGCATTCCACATACATTATAAATCAAATCGTACACACTTGCCAGTACCATTCCACGGTTGAATAAATAAAGAGAGCATTAACTTCTTTCGCAAAGTCATTTTATCTTTCTCCCTCCATACTTTTCTCCATGTCATTCCACTTGTGTTATCATCTTTGCAACATATTCCATTTTTTCACAATCAACAAATGAATAATTCATAACATAAATATTTTCATACTTTTTCTTCTTCTCACTTGAATGATAATAGGATGACAATGCAGCCAGCTTAATTCCTTTGCTCTTCATTTTATCCAGAAATTCTTCTTCACTCAGGTTTGTATCTACTTTCATTAAAAAATGTACTCCTGCATCTTCTTCCAGAATCTTGATTTTAGTTTTCAATACTCCCTGTAAAAATGCTTCCAGGATCCGGTCTCTCTTCTGCTGATAATAATTACGCAGCCGGTTAATATGTTTCTCAAAACTTCCACTTTCCATAAAACGAGCCAGTGTATACTGTTCAAAATTAGAAACTGTACAGGAATAAAAAGACAACTTCTTATAAAAAAGTTCTGTCAAAGAAGCCGGAAGTACCATATAACTGATCCTTACGGTAGAAGATAATGTTTTTGTAAAAGTATTCATATAAATGACTTTATCAGAGACATCAATACTTTGCAGTGTAGGGATCGGTTTTCCGCCAAGGCGTAATTCACTGTCATAATCATCTTCAATGATATAACGGTTCTCATCCTTAGAAGCCCAACCAAGCAATTCATAACGACGGCTGATCGGTGTGATGATACCAGTTGGAAAATGGTGGGATGGGGAAAGATGTATAATGTCGATCTGATGATTTTCCAAGGAGTCGATGCAGACACCATGCTTGTCAAGATCGATCGCGGAATAAGACACATGCATACTATCATAGATCTTAGCAATCTTTGGGTAACCAGGATTTTCAATTCCATAAATCTTATCATCTCCAAGAAGCTGGATCAAAAGACCATATAAATATTCTGTCCCAGCTCCAACGATGATCTGCTCTGGGTTTACGACCATCCCGCGAAATGCATGAAGATAATCGGCAATCGCCTGTCGAAGTGCCATAATACCGCCACAAGGTGGGTTTTCCATCAATTGCTGCTGGTTTTCATTTAATAATTCACGCATCGTTCTTGCCCAGATCGTAAAAGGGAAGATCTCACTGTCTGTCTGATTACTTGTAAAGTCCGCAAGATAAGGAACTTTTTCTTTGATAGAAAGTAATGCATTGTCAGGGCCTACAGAAGGAGTCTTTGTAAGATTCAACTCACGAAGATCGGCAACATAAAATCCTTTCTTTGGAATGGAATAAATATATCCTTCCGCCATCAACTGCTCATAAGCATTCTCAACAGTGATTACACTGATACCCAGATTTTTTGCGAAACTTCGTTTGGAAGGAAGTTTTTCATGAACGTCAAGATTTTCCAGTATTATGTCGTTTTTGATGCATTTGTATAAATATTCATAAAGGGAATCTGACCCTTTATTTGCAAAGTTATAGGTTAACATGATATGTAAATTCTCCAATCTGGCCTTATTGAACATATTCAAATTGATGATTTTAAAAAGGCCACAAATTAATTATAATCAGTCCCATAGCATATGTAAAGAAAACATAGCAAATGAATTTAGAAAAATACAGTGGAGGCTTACAACATGGAAACAACAAAGAGATACGAATTAAATAAAGAATTGGCACAGATGTTAAAAGGTGGAGTGATCATGGATGTTACAACACCAGAACAGGCAAAGATCGCACAGGAAGCTGGAGCATGCGCAGTTATGGCATTAGAGAGAATTCCGGCAGATATCAGAGCAGCAGGTGGAGTATCAAGAATGAGTGATCCAAAAATGATCGCAGGAATTCAGGAAGCAGTCACAATTCCAGTGATGGCAAAATGCAGAATCGGACATTTTGCAGAAGCACAGGTTTTAGAAGCAATTGAAATTGACTATATCGATGAGAGCGAAGTATTATCACCAGCAGATGATGTATATCATATCAATAAAAGAAACTTCAAAGTTCCATTTGTGTGTGGAGCAAAAGATCTTGGAGAAGCACTTAGAAGAATCAATGAAGGAGCATCCATGATCCGTACCAAAGGAGAACCAGGAACAGGAGATATCGTACAGGCAGTGCGCCATATGAGAAAGATGAACAGCCAGATCGCACAGTTAGTCAGCATGAGGGAAGATGAATTATTTGAAGCTGCAAAACAGTTAAGAGTTCCATATGATCTTGTAGTATACGTTCACGAAAATGGAAAACTCCCAGTCGTAAACTTCGCAGCAGGTGGAGTCGCAACACCAGCGGATGCAGCCTTAATGATGCAGCTTGGTGCAGAAGGCGTATTTGTGGGATCTGGTATTTTTAAGTCAGGAGATCCGAGAAAGCGGGCAGAAGCAATTGTAAAAGCGGTAACAAACTTTGAAGACTACAGGATGCTGGCAGAGCTTTCTGAGGATCTGGGAGAGGCAATGGTAGGAATTAATGAACAGGAGATAGAACTTTTGATGGCGGAAAGGGGCAGATAGAATGAAGATCGCAGTACTTGCAGTACAGGGAGCACATCGGAAGAAAATAGAAGACCTGGGAATAGAATGTATGGAACTCCGCAAAAAAGAGGACCTGATGAAACCGTTTGATGGATTGATCCTTCCCGGAGGTGAGAGTACTGTGCAGGGAAAACTTCTGAAAGAGCTGGACATGTATCAGATATTGAAGCAGAAAATCGAAGAAGGACTGCCGGTGCTGGCAACTTGTGCCGGCCTGATCCTTCTGGCGGAAAATTTGACAAATGACCGGAAT
>OGQY01001887.1_pt1 | contig 13382 bp, 9 predicted proteins | sample 1553361 | NCBI WGS metagenome assembly OGQY01 (sample SAMEA2579963, study PRJEB22360) | human gut metagenome | reverse complement strand
AATCATTCTAAACTATTTACCATGAAAAAACAAGTGCATATCCAAGTTTTTTTTCTTTTCATGAAATATCCACAGGTTTTTTTTCAGCATGTATATTTTCTGTGCATTATTATGAAATAAAAAAGCTTCCGGATGGTTTCCGGAAGCTTTTTTTCAGCCTTTATGTTCTGTTTTTTTATGACATTTAAAGTCCTTTGAATACAAAAGAAAATTCCATTTTTTTATCGGTGTCAAGAAGATATTCCGGGTGGGTATAGGAACCCCAGCTGTCATCTCCTCCCACACCCATCTGTGCCTTTGCGGCACGGACAACAGTATAATGGATTTCCGGAAGTTCATATGGATGCATGGCATTTTCCATTTCATGAGGGGTATATGGAAGTGCGGAGAACATCATCGGGCCGTTTTTCTCATCCATCTCAAAGAGCATTCCCCTGCCCTTTCTGTCTGTGATCTTTGCCCAACGTACGCCTTCTTTGCTGCCACATTCCTGCGGTACCAGATAACGTGCCAGATTGTCTGTCACCATATTCTCATAGATGCCAAGTTTTGCGCCATGTTTGCGGTCTGCATAAGTTTCCGCAGGTCCAAGTCCATACCACTTGACATGGTCATAATCTGCATTGAATTTAAAGAGTACACCAAACTCCGGCATATCCCCCAGTTCTTTTACCGGATCATAGGTCAGGGTAGTTTTTACCCTTCCATCTCCGAATACTTCGTAGGCAAGGCGGCACTCGCTGACCGGTGTCGTCGGCATGATGTAAGTAAAGGCAACCTCCACACTGTTATCATGGACAGTTGTCTCCGGGGCGTTGGACGGACCATACATTCCCCTGCGGAACTCTTTGTGGCTTGCGTACATGCTGGCAATCTTCCACTGTGCGTAACGCATCGGCATCTGATTTCCACAGTCATTATCTGTAGGTGCTCTCCAGAAATTCGGCTTCGGAATTGCCTCGATCATTTCTCTTCCTGCATATTTATACGAAACCAGCCCACCATTGAGAACGGAGAACATCACCTCAAAATTCTCTCCGCGAACGCCGATGTTGTGAAGGCTTCTCACGATCTCCACACCGGAAACCGGAGCTTTCTCCTCTCCTTCTACCTTGTAAACATACTGTCCAAATGCAACCTCATGTCCTGCCTCTGCCCAGAGTGTTTTTTCTCTGAGAAGGAAGGATACGGTCACTGTATATTCGCCCGCTCTCTGCTGTTTTCCAAAAGGAAGGGCGTATGTTTTTTCGCTTAACGGCTCTACGGATGTCTCCAGTGTCTCTGTACAAAGGACATGTCCATTCTTTGCAAGAGTCACTTCACAGCGGAACGTATCGGTATTTACAAACAGGTTTTTGTTGATAACTTTTACAGCATTTTCTGTTACCTCCGCAGTGATATTCTGGTAATTGAATTTGACCTCCTGCATCTTCGGAGACGGGGTTCTGTCACCGCCATATGCAATACCGTTTCCACTGAAATTATAATCCGTCGGGCGCTCGCCGAAGTCGCCGCCGTATGCCTGGAATTCTTTTCCGTAGCGGTCTTTTTTATAAATGGACTGGTCAATGTAATCCCAGATGAAACCACCCTGATATTTCGGTTCTGTGTCAGTAAGATCTGTATATTTATGCATTGCGCCACAGGAATTTCCCATTGCATGAGTGTACTCGCAGCAGATAAACGGCTTGCTGTCATCTTTTGCTAGGAATTCCTTAATTGCTTCTACAGACGGATACATCTGGCTTTCCATATCGCTGGTTGCATTATAGCTTCTGTCATGGAAAAGGCCTTCATAATGCACAAGTCTTGTAGGATCATTCTTACGATAAAATTCGGACATCTCAAAGATATCTTTTCCACCAAAGGACTCATTTCCACATGACCAGATCAGGATTGCCGGGTGATTTTTGTCACGCTGGTACATGGAATTTACACGATCCAGCATCATACCAAGCCATTCCGGTTTGTTATGAGGAACAATATCTGTGTAGTCTCCTGTAAGTTCTGCCACATCCCAGGAACCATGAGATTCCAGATTGTTTTCCGCGATCATATAAAGGCCGTACTCATCACAGAGGCGGTAGATCGGAGAAGCATCCGGATAATGGCAGGTACGGATGGCATTGATATTATTCTGCTTCATAGTCACAATATCCTGGATCAGTTCCTCCCGGGATACGTGTCTTCCCGTGACGGAGCTGAATTCATGACGGTTTACTCCCTTAAACACAATACGTTTGCCGTTGAGGGTCATAATACCGTCTTTCATCTCAAAGCGGCGGAAACCGACTTTTTCAGGAATGATCTCCTGGAGCATTCCGTTCTCATCATACACTTCCATGTCAAGATCATAGAGATTCGGTTCTTCCGCACTCCAGAGCAGAGGGTTTAAAATTTCCCATGTACAGGTATCTTCACCGTCCAGAGCTTTTTCATCCTGCAAAAGGATCTCGCCTTTTCTGGAAAGTATAAGTTTCAGTTTTCCTTTTCCCCAGGTTTTTGTCACGATCTCAAGACTTGCTTTTTTAAGGGTCTCATCCGGGATTGCACGGATCTTAAGATCATTGACATGAACCTCCGGCACGGTATAAAGATAAACATCTCTGTAAATTCCGGAAAAGCGGAAAAAGTCCTGGTCTTCGCACCAGCTGCTGGCTGTCCATTTGAATACCTGGGCTGCCAGTTTGTTCTCGCCCTCTTTCAGATACTCTGTAAGCTCAAATTCTGAAGGGGTAAAAGAATCTTCACTGTATCCCACAAAAGTTCCGTTGAGCCACAAAGCCAGTCCGCTTTCTGCTCCCTGGAAAGAGATAAATACTCTTTTTCCTTTCATGTTTTCCGGCACATGGAAATATTTCACATAGCTTCCCACCGGGTTAAAACGCTCCGGGATCTGTCCCGGGTGAAGTTCCTCGTGACCTTCCCATGGATACTGGACATTGGCATACTGTGGTACATCATATCCTTCCATCTGGATATGCGCCGGTACATAAATATCTTCCCAGTCCTTGCAGGAATATGCGTCCTCCTCAAATCCTGCAACTGTACTTGCATAATTTCTTGCATAGTGGAATTTCCAGAGTCCGTTGAGGCTGTGGCGATAGGAAGTTTCCTCATCTTCCCGTTCTTCCTCACTGCGATAATACATGTGGTCCGAATGCGCTTCCATTCTTCCGTCACAGAAATACTGTGGATCTTTCACCAGAGAATAATCAAATTTTTTCATGTTTTCCTCCTGTCCGGCTTTTGTATTCCGGTAAATATTGACTGAATTTCCTGAAATACTGTGTTTTACAGTTGTATTTTCGTTACTTCATTTCTGTCTGTACATTATTATAGTATAAACTTAAAGATTATGGTATAATATGTTTCACCAAAATATATAACATTTAGAAACAGGTGAAAAATATGTCTATTTATTTCAGAAACACTCCCGTCAGTGCTCCGTTTATGTTTGAATCTCTTGGGAATCACTGGAACCAGGATAACATATCACGCCCGGATGGCTATCCCTACTACCATTATCTCCAGACGGAAAAAGGTACCGGACGTATCGAAGTCCGCGGGAAACAATATACCCTGGGTGCAAACGAGGGGATTCTCATCGCACCATCGGTTCCCCACTCCTATCACCGGGAATCCACCTCATGGATTACCATGTTTGCCACATTTACCGGGACTCTCGCAGGCAGTATCCCTTCTATGACAGACAATCAGGAAGTGATCCTCACCCCGAAAGAGCAGGGCTTAAATATCCGTAAACTGATCTCCTATTCCCTTCGAAAATACCACCAGCCGACACCGAATATGAAATCGCTTTCCTCGGACTGTTACAATCTTCTTATGAATTTCATGGACTGCGCTGCCTCTCCAAAAATCCAGGATAATCCGCTTTATCAGAGATATGTGCTCCCTGTAATAAAAGAAATCGAAACCAGTTACCAGAATGACATCACAGCCGCCGAGCTGAGCCAGAGTGTTTTTGTTTCTCCTCAGTATCTCTCCCGTCTGTTTCAGCGCTTCCTTGGCTGCTCTGTTTATGAGTATGTTACAATGTACCGTATCAGCCGCGCCAGAGAGCTCCTTCTGTCCAAACCGGATATGAAGATCCAGGATGTTGCCGGTGCTTCCGGTTTCTCCGATGCCAGTCATTTTATTGCCATGTTCCGTAAGATCACCGGGACCACCCCTCTGGATTTTCGTAAAATGTACTGATATTGCCATGGCACACACCTGCCCGGAAGTTCTTTTGTATTATATAAAAAAGCACTGTCCTGCAGGATATGTCCTTCTGACTTTTCCTGCCGGACAGTGCTTTCTTATGTTCTGAAATCGTTTCAGTTCTGATAGTATAATTCCAGAATGCGGTCAACTCTCTGACTGGCTTCCAGATTCTTCAGAAGGTCGCTCCGGGACTGGATCTGGTTGTCCAGTTTCTTCCGTTCCTCCTGCAGCTGCTGAAGAAGTGCTGCTCTGCGGAGGTTCTTCTCCTTCTGACGTATTTTCTCCTGACTCATATTTTTCTCCCTGTACAGTTTCTGTTTCCAGATTCTCCATTGCCTGTTCTCTTTGTTCTGCGGCTTCTTTTTCTGCCTGGTAATCTTTTTCGATTCTTCTCTTTCGTACCCGGGCACGCTTCCTCGCCATTACAAGCTTCACCGTAACGATCACTGTACATAAGACAAAAAGCACACCTGAAATCACTAAGGAAACATCAATTTCTGTTCCCGGAAAATATACCTTATCTGTGCGGAACCACTGGATCACAGCTCTCCCCAGACCATATCCCGCCAGATATCTCAAAAAAATCTCTCCCTGAAATACCCTTTTTCGAAGATGCATCATAAGCATCAGAAATACAAGCAGACACCAGAGACTCTCATATAAAAACAGTGGCTGCGCTATGATCCAGGATAATCCGTCTGCGGTCTGAAGATTTTCGCGCATCGCGGTAGTTACCTCTCCTGCTCTTACCGCAGTCAGCGGAATCTGCATGGAAAAAATATTATCTGCATATTCTCCGAACGATTCTCTGTTAAAGAAACTTCCCCACTTTCCTATTATCTGCCCGATAAGGATTCCCATACAGGCAAGATCTGCCATTTTCCAGAATGACTTTTTGCGGAGCCGGCAGTAAACCGCGCCGCTCAGGACTCCGCCCAGAAGGCCACCATAAAAAAGCATTCCACCGGATCGTACATTCAGGATCTGCCCCGGATCATTTTTGTACAGACTCCACGAAAAAGCCGCATACAAAAGCCTTGCACCGATCACGCCTGCGATCAGCGTTATGATAGTCAGATCCAGATATCCATCCGGATCCTCATGATTTCTTCTGGCTTCCAGCACCACAAAAAAGATTCCGAGGAGCATTCCGACCGCGATCAGAACACCATAGATCGTAATCTCAAATCCAAAAATCTCAAATGATTTCGGAACATAGTCCAAAACCAGTTTCAGGCCGGGAAAACGAATTGACATATCCATAAAATCACCTGTTATATATTCTTGATACCGATTTTTCTCTGCCCGTTAATTACTGACTGCTGATGATCAAACATTAAATCGGAATAAGATCACATCTCCATCCTGTACAACGTAATCTTTTCCTTCCATACGGACAAGGCCTTTCTCTCTGGCACCTGCATAGGAACCACAGTCCAGAAGATCCTGGTAATTTACAACCTCTGCCTTGATAAATCCGCGTTCGAAATCTGTATGGATCTTACCTGCTGCCTGAGGTGCCTTGGTTCCGATCTTGATCGTCCATGCTCTTGTCTCATCTTCTCCTGCTGTCAGGAAACTCATAAGTCCGAGAAGATGATAGCTTGCACGTACCAGTTTCTCAAGTCCTGACTCAGTAAGTCCCAGATCCTCAAGGAACATCTTTCTCTCATCCTCGTCCAGCTCGGAAATCTCTTCCTCGATCTGTGCGCAGATCACAAATACCTCGCTGTTCTGTTTGGATGCATACTCACGCACAGCCTGTACATGTGCATTATTTGCTCCATCATCCGCAATATCATCTTCTGCAACGTTGGCTGCATAGATCACCGGTTTCGCTGTAAGAAGGTTATAGGTTGCAAGCCATGCATCCTCATCTTCATTCTCTGTCTCAAGAGTGATGGCAAGCTGTCCGTCCTCCAGATGAGCCTTTACTTTTTCGAGGAATGTAAGCTCTTTGGCAGCCTCTTTGTCCATACGTGCTGTCTTGGTAACCTTGGCAATTCTTCTCTCAAGGATCTCAAGATCTGAGAAAACGAGCTCCAGATTGATCGTTTCAATGTCACGGAGCGGATCAATATTTCCATCTACATGGACAACATTGGAATCTTCAAAGCAGCGTACTACATGAACAATAGCATCTACCTCACGGATGTTTGCAAGGAACTGGTTTCCGAGTCCCTCTCCCTTGGATGCACCTTTTACAAGTCCCGCGATGTCAACGAATTCGATCACTGCAGGTGTTACTTTCTTTGATTTGTAAAAATCTCCCAGAAGATTCAGTCTTTCATCCGGTACCGTTACAACACCCACATTCGGGTCAATAGTACAGAACGGATAGTTGGCTGACTCTGCTCCGGCCTTGGTCAGTGAATTAAAAAGTGTACTTTTTCCTACATTCGGAAGTCCCACGATTCCCAGTTTCATTTCTCTATATTCCTCCTATGAATAACTTGATCTTACAGTATTTCACACGTAAAAAGAGCCTCAATACGGATGAATTATACCACACCGAAGCTCTTTTGTACACCTTATCTGTATCTTTGATATACCAGTGGATCCCACATAATATCACTGTTTACAAAGTGACCGACAGTCACATGATCACATAAATCTGACACCTATATTTCCGCTTGCTGTTTCTACGATCGTCTTTTCCAGAGTCGTGATCATCATTCCAAACAGCAGCGTCATCAGAAGACGTGCAAAAAATTCGTTCAGGATCAGGCTCAGGCCTACTTCCATGATCAGAGCTCCCAACACGATCCCGATCAGTGACGAAATCAGGATCATTCCCAGGTTCGCTGTATTGTCCACTGCCAAAAGCTTGATCCCCAGGAAACCGGCACCAAGAATGATCAGGAAAACAATACGCATCAGCGCATATGCCCAGTTATAATTCGTTCTCGCACGGGCAGAAAGAAGGTTTCTGCTGGTATCTGTTACACGCACCGCAGATGCCATTGCCGTTGCAAGCTCGTCTACATTATCTGTTCTCACACTGATTCCGCCTGTTTTTCCGGAAATATCATTCAGCATATTCTCATCAACGCTTCCCAGTCCAACTGTGCTGACGCTTACTTTTTTGCTGTTATATTTCTTCAGGATCTTATTTAACCGGAAGTCAAAGAAACCATTATCCGTTGCATATCCATCTGTCAGAAGGATCACCTGTGTTCCCTCATCGTAGGGCAATGCTCCGGATTCCATGTCATCCATGATCTTCCCCAGCACACCTACAATAGGGGTTCCTCCATTTGGTTCTGTGGTAAAGTCTTCGATTCCTGCGGAAACCGGCATCATTTCACGAATGCAGCGGATATCCTCTGAAAATGTATATACCGCAAATTCCACATCCTCATCACGGTTACTTAAAAGCTGTTTGATCGCGGCCACTCGTTCCTGATTGGGATCATTGTCCTGCATGGAACCGGAATTATCGATCGCAAAAACATAATTATCCGCTACTGTCCTCACAGAACTGAAATCCAGCTCATAAATAAATTCAAACAGGATTCCAAGTATTAACAGCAAAAGGACACAGCCACCGACAAGCAGGATCTTATTCGATGTGATCTCCAGATCAGAAATCTTCGCCACAACAAAAAGTCCAATGGACAAAAGCAGTCCGAACAAAGCAAAGTAAACTCCCATAAATACCACAGAATTCACTCCTGTGATCAGCGTTCTGTAAATAACCTCTCCAAGCAGGAAAAAGATCACAGAAACAATAAGTGAGACGATCAAAAACAATTTCGAAAAGCGTGTACGTTTCCTGGTATTCATCGGTGACATTCCATTGTATCCAAACTGTCCATTGTATTTCCCGGAGCCACCGCCAAATGGTGTTCCTCCGGCATTTCCCATTCCACCTCCGAATGAGCCGCCTCCAAAACCTCCGGAGCCACCGCCGAACGGTGCTCCCCCGGCATTTCCCATTCCGCCTCCAAACGGTGTTCCTCCGGCATTTCCATAAGGACTTCCCTGTCCGGATGACTGTGGATTAAAGGGGTTCTGATTTCCCGTCTGTCTGTTCTTTCCAGTTTTCATACTCTTCCTTCTTCCCTGACAGTTTTTTTACATCTTACCACCCACAAACTCTGTCTGCAACCAATTACTGTCAACTTTTCCGGATCTTTGGTGGTTTTTCTGACAAGTCCTTTTTTGTGGATGAATTCCCGGTCTGTGTTAATCTCTGGACATGATCATAAGCAGTGATCCTCTGTCATATGTAACTTCCGCTGTTTCCGCAGCAATCTCATTGCTGACGGTAAGGCCGCTGTCAGCAACAGTCAGATCATATCCATCCAGAGGATATTTGAAACCTTTCAGAGTCAGCCCGGATACATCCCCTCCAACTGTAAAGAAAGAAACATATTTTCCAAACTGTCCTTCTTTTTTCAAAACTGTTCCACTGTCGACCAGGGTAATGTAATTCCACTGATCTGCAAGTGCGATATGAACTCCTTTTTCTCTTCCCATAGAAAGCAGTCCGAGATTGGCGAGCACATGATCCAGCCTTGTTCCGGTTGCCCCCAAGATCAGTATTTCTCTGCTTCCTTCACTGATCATGTGATTGACTGCTGACTGTGTATCTGAATCATCTTTTTCCGGTTTCAGCCTGATAATCTTAAGTCCATTCAGACTTTCCATGTATTTTTTTCCTTCTTCTGAAAGGCTGTCAAAATCCCCTACTGCAAGATCCGGAATAAATTCCCGGTTCCTCATGAACCATTCCATTCCACTGTCTGCCGCAACAAGGGCAAGGCTTTCTCTTCCGCCTTCTTTTATTCTTTTTTTTAAAAAATCGAGGGCAAAACCATTCTGGATATTGCCCCCGCTGATTATTACTGTATCGATCATTTTCAGTCCAGCTTTTCTTTAATATCGTGAATCCTGCCTGTGATATGTCGCACATTTGCGGCTACATCGCCTTTAAATACCCAGGATCCTGCAACCATGAAGTTGGCACCGGCACGCATAACTGTCTCCAGTGTATCATCATTGATGCCGCCGTCTACCTGAATATCAACATCAAGATCTTCCTCATCAATAAGCTCACGAAGCTCCTGGATCTTCTCTGTGCACTCATCCATGTACTTCTGTCCGCCAAATCCAGGCTGAACAGTCATCACCAGAACCATATCCACGTCTTCGAGAAGATGACTAATGTCATTGACCGGTGTGGATGGTTTAATAGAAACAGCCGCTTTTACACCGGCAGCTTTGATCTGCTCCAGTGTGCGCTCCAGATCCTCACATGCCTCTGCATGTACGGTAATGGAATCTGCTCCACACTCCACAAAATCGCGAATATATCTTTCCGGTTCTGTTACCATCAAATGTACGTCGAAAAACATGTTGGATTCTTTCCGGATCGACTTGATCACCGGCATTCCAAAAGAAATGCTCGGGACAAAATCTCCATCCATAACATCAATATGCAGATATTCAACGCCTTCCTTTTCCAGAATTTTGATCTGTTCTCCCAGTCTGTTAAAATCTGCTGATAAGATCGACGGGCACAATCGGTATTCCATGACTCAGTATCTCCTTTTCTCTTTTAATTCCTGATGCAGCTCCAGATAATCCTCATACCGGAGTCTGCTGATCTCATTGTTCTCAAGGGCTTCCTTAACGGCACAGCCCGGTTCGTGTATATGACGACAGCCCTGGAAACGGCACTGTCCTTCATATTTTCGGAACTCAGGAAAATAATCCTTCAGTTCCTGTTCCTCCATATTTTCAATATATAAGGAGGAAAATCCCGGTGTATCCACAAGAAAAGTATCCTGTGAAACCGGTATGATCTGTGCGTGGCGTGTGGTATGTTTTCCGCGTTTCAGTTTGCGGCTGATCTCGCCGGTCTCCATCTCCACTTCTTCCTGAAGAGAATTGGTAAGAGAAGACTTTCCAACTCCCGAAGGGCCTGCTACAACTGTCGTCTTGCCTTTCAGCACGGCTTCTATCTCGCCAAGCCCCTCTCCCTTCAGTGCGCTTGATAATATTACCTGATAGCCACAGCTCTGATAGGTCTCATACAGAAACTCCAGTTCTTCCGCTGTTGCCAGATCTTTTTTATTAAAGCAGATGACTGCCGGAACATCTTCCCGCTCCATCATGATAAGAAAACGATCCAGAAGCATGAAATTGGGTTTCGGGTTATCCATGGCAAAGATCACAAGTGCCTGATCCACATTGGCTACCGCCGGACGGATCAGGGAATTTCTGCGTTTATGGATCCCAGTCACGCTTCCCTCCAGTTCTTTTTCATCCAGGACTGTAATGTCCACATTGTCACCTACCAGGGGCTTTCGCTTATCTTTTCGAAAAATGCCTTTCGCCCTGCATTCGTATGTATTGCCGTCTTCTGCATATACATAGTAGAATCCGGCAATACCTTTGATTATTTTTCCCTGCATGATCAGTCAGCTTTCTTGAAAGTAACGGTGTAGGTTCCAAGCTGCTGATAATTTCCATCTGTCTCCTCGTAGAGATAGATCGTACCGGTTGAGACTCCGTCTGCTCCGGTCACATCCAGCTGATACGGGAAGCTTACTTTCTGTCCGTCAATGATCTTGGTTGCTGTCGGCTCTCCATTGACATCCTGGATCAGTTCCAGACGGATCGCTCCTCCATTATAACCGGACGGTGTATCCAGAACCTGTGTACATTTCCAGCCGGAACCGGAGGCTGCACTTCCTGTGGAGGCAGTATTGTCTGCAGATGCTGTACTGTCTGCAGACGGTACCTGATCTCCGGAACTGATCGTCAGATAGACTGGCTGATCCGGATCTGCTGCCGCGTAAGCTTCCGGCTCCTGTGCAATCACAGTTCCGGCTGCTTCTGAGCTCTGCTGCTCTGTAATCTGAATATCGATAAACTTACCTAAAGTTGTAAGTGCATCATCCTTGCTCATTCCAACAACGCTTGGAACTTCGGCATTATCGCCATAATCAACGCCACGGCTGACTGTCAGCGTTACTGAAGAACCAGCCTGAACAGAAGTGCCTGCTGCCGGCTCTACGCTGTATACATATCCAGGATCTACAAGCGCATATCCGTTATCATCGGTATCACTGTACTCCTTCTGAACAGTTACCTTAAGGCCCAGATCTTCCAGTGTCTGCTGGGCATCAATTCCTGTACGTCCATCCAGATCCGGAATCGTGATCTGCTGTGTTCCGGTACTTACCCAGTATTTCACTGTTGTATATTCCGCAACCTGAGTTCCTGCTGCTGTTTCCTGACGGGAAATCTTGCCTTTCTCCTGATCAGATGCCTCTTCTCCTGCCATCTGTACACCGAGATGTGCATCATTTGCAAGAGCCTTGGCCTCATCCTCTGTCTTTCCTACAAGATCCGGAACTGTTGCCATGCTGTCTGATGCGCTTTCTGCTTTCTGTTCTGCCTTGTTACTCTTCGAACTTCCTGTTCCAAAAAGCCCGGCTGCACGTCCGAGAACGACCACCAGAACAACCAGCAGAACTGTACCGCCAAGTAATGCAGCGATCGTCAGTCCTCTTCCAGCTCCATGTTTCTTTTTCTTTCCGGATCTTTTCCCGGATTCGTAGTCATCTTCCGCGTCATCATAGTCATTATCATCATACTCTTCTTTCTCAAGAGCAGCTGTTTCCGCCTTGGTGATCTGCTTCGGAGTGTGTTTGATCTCTCCAAGCTCTTCCTCTGAGATCACAACTGTCTTCGCATCTGTATCCACAGTTGTCAGCTTCACAAAATCCCCCTGCGGATCGATCAGTGAATGTTTCAGATCTGCGATCACATCTTCCATTCGGGTATAACGGCGATCCACGCTCTTCTGTGTACATTTCAGTATGATCTGTTCCAGACTGTACGGAAGATCCGGTGTATACACACTTGGCGGAACCATTTCTTCCTGAAGATGCTTGATCGCAATGGCAACGGTCGTATCTCCGTCAAAAGGTACTCTTCCTGTTACCATCTCATACAGTGTGATTCCCAGAGAATAAATATCACTCTTCTCATCGCTGTATCCGCCTCTCACCTGCTCAGGAGAGCTGTAATGTACAGATCCCATCACATTGGAACTGATGGTGTTGGATGACGCAGCTCTGGCAATTCCAAAATCCGTCACCTTCACTTTACCATCTGTGGAAATAATGATATTCTGCGGTTTCACATCTCTGTGCACGATTCCATGGCTGTGTGCAGCCTCCAGTCCCATTGAGACCTGGATAGCAATACTTGTAGCTTCTTTGATAGAGAGCTTGCCTTTTTTGGAAATATATTCCTTCAGGGTGATTCCCTCGATCAGTTCCATGACAATGTAATAAACACCACCGTCATCTCCTACGTCAAATACATTGACAATATTCGGATGGGTAAGACCGGCTGCAGCCTGAGCCTCACTTCTGAATTTCTTGATGAACGTGGTGTCCTCCCGAAATTCCGGTTTCAGGACCTTCACTGCCACAAAGCGGTTCAGCTTATGATCCATAGCCTTATAGACATCTGCCATTCCGCCAGTTCCGATTTTTCCTACGATCTCATAGCGCTCGGCTATGATCATTCCCGTCTTCAACATGTTTCCACCTCATTCGTGAATGGTTCTACCAGTACGATTGCAATATTATCCTTACCACCATTCTGATTTGCTTCCCGAAGGAGCGCACTGCCCTTCTGATCAATATCTGCTTCCGGATCGGATATGATCTCTTCAATCTTCTCATCTGCAACCATATTGCTGAGACCATCTGAACACATAAGGATCGTACATCCCTCCTCAAGTTTCAGGTCAAAAAAGTCCACATCCACCGTTTTCTCTGCGCCAAGTGCCCGTGTAATAATGTTCTTATCCGGATGGTTCCGTGCTTCCTCTTCACTGATCTCACCCATTTTCACCATTTCCTGAACCAGTGAATGGTCTCTGGTGATCTGGTGGATTCCGTCCTGGATCACGTACAAACGGCTGTCACCTACATTGGCCACATAGGCATACTGATCTACAATAGTCGCCACTACCATAGTGGTTCCCATGCCCCGGAGGTTCTCGTCTTCCTGCGCACGGTTTCTGATCTCCGTATTTGCAGTTTCTATCGCATGACGAATAACCTTCACCGGATTGTAATCCGCATCTTCACGGATTTCATCCACAAGGATCCGTACTGCATGTG
>OGQY01001886.1_pt1 | contig 13389 bp, 9 predicted proteins | sample 1553361 | NCBI WGS metagenome assembly OGQY01 (sample SAMEA2579963, study PRJEB22360) | human gut metagenome | reverse complement strand
GCGGGACATCGAGATGCCGTCGAAGCCGATGACCGATACATCCTCCGGCACCCGGAACCCGGCGCTCACCAGCGCCCGGATGGCACCGAAAGCGATGACATCGCTCATGGCGAACAGAGCGGTGAACTCGGCCCGGCGGGCCAGCAGACTGTTCATGGCGTGGTAGGCAGACTCGAAATCGTAGTTGGACAGGCCGTAGAGCCGGTCGTCAAAGGTGAGCCCGGCATCCTCCATGGCATCCTGTGCGCCGAGGCGGCGCATCCGACTGGGGTAGCTGGTGGTCGGACCGCCGAGAACTGCTATCTTCCGGTGGCCCTGCGCGATGAGGTGGGAGACGGCGGTGCGGGCCGCAGCCCGGTCATCCACGCCTACCATCGAGAGGTTCGGGAAATCCAGTTCGTCGGAGACCAGCGTCGTCAGCACCGAGGGGACGGTGATGTTCGCAAAGCCCTGCTGGAAGTTCGCCACGCTGCCGCCGAGAAATATCATGCCTTTGGGCTTTATCTCCCGCAGGATCTTTTGGGCGGCGTCTATCTCGTTGGCATTCTCGTCCAGGTAGGAGACGATGCCGTTGTACCCATCGAGGGGCCGCGCCGAAAGAGATGCCGCTGTACCCGTAGAGGGGCGCGGCCCGCTGCAGCTGAACGAGGAAGTCCGAGAAGAAGAGGTTCCGGGTACCCTTGACCACAAAGACGAGGCTGCGGGACTGCTGGATCTTCAGCTGCCGGGCGTTGGTGTTCGGCACGAAGCCCGACTCCCGCATCATCTGAAGCACCTTTTCTTTCGTTTCGGGACGCACATCCGGCCGGTCATTGATGACGCGGGAGATGGTGCTGACGGAACAGCCGCTCAGACGGGCAATGTCTTTGATGGTCATGTTCGGCATTCCGGGAAGCACCTCTCTTTCGGTCGGAGTTCTGGTTTTTACTGAAATCGTGCGGGAACGATGTCGGGAACGGTTTCAGTGACTATAGTATGGCATAATTTGTGGAATAAATCAATAACCCTGAAACACTTTTGGCAGAATTGCATAACAAATCGACCCTCCTTTGTGCAGGTTGATTTGCTTACAGAGCAAAAAACAAATTGACTTCCGGAAATTCCCGGTATACGTCAAAATTTCCCGGAACGACCGTACTCTTTTGTAACTATTAGAGCAAAAAAGGGCGTTCTCATGCAGGATGGATACAAGCTGAACCGACGGGCCGGAGCAAAAATAAGCCGAAAAAATCCCGGTATCCCTGCCGCCGAAGCGGAAAGGATACCGGGAATGAGATTTTTGGGGTTTACTCGGCGCGCAGGGCTTTGACGGGGTTGCACTTAGCTGCGCCGCGGGCCGGGATGATGCCGGCCAGAATGGTGAGCAGGGTAGCCAGTGCCACGAGGAAGAGGGCTGCATTCACGGGCAGGGAGGCAACGAGGGTCGAAGTACCGGAGACTTTCTGGATGATGATGTTTCCGGGGATGAGCAGTATCTCGCTGAGGACGATGCCCATGACGCCCGAGCAGAGACCGATGATGAAGGTCTCTGCGTTGAACACCTCGGAGACGTTCCGCTTGGAAGCGCCGATGGCGCGCAGGATGCCGATCTCCTTCCGGCGCTCGAGGACGCTGATATAGGTGATGACGCCGATCATGATGGAGGAGACTGCCAGCGAGATGGAGACGAAGGCCACCATCATGCTGCTTATCATGTTCACGATCTCGGTCACGCTGGTCATCAGGGTACCCACGAGGTCGGTGTACTGCACCATCTTTTCGTCTTCACCCTTTGCAGACATCCCGGCGTTGTAGGCATCCAGCTTTTCCAGAATGGTGGCCTTGCTGGCGAAGTCCTTCGGATAGATCTTGATCTGGCTGGGGGCGGCCTCGTCCGCGTAGCCGAAGGCCGTCAGGTTGGCCTCATAGGTGGCGGAAGAGGAGCGGAGGGTGGAGCGCATCAGCTCGGTCAGCTCGGAGGCGGTCATGTTGAGCTGGATGGCCTTCTGGAAAGCCGACGCGTCGATCTTGATGGCGTTCTCCATCTGGCTGCTCAGCTTGCCGATGTTCTGCTGGATGGCCGTCTTGAGCTGGGACTGTATCTGGTCCTGGAAGGTGACGATGCCCTTCTGGATGGCAGCGTCCAGCTGACTTTTCAGCACCTCTGTGATTTGGTCGGAGTAGGTCTCCATCACGGTCTGAATGGTGGTCTGCAGAGCGCTCGAGAGCTGGCCCTGCAGCTTGTCCGGGTCAACGAGGTCTTTCATGGACTCGGCCATCAGCTTCTGGAACTGCTCTGACTTGAGGTAGGAAGAAAAGCTCCACTTCTTGAAGTTGAGGATGCCGTTGCCGATGATATATTTCTTATAGTCCTTGAACACCTTCTGCACGAGGTCCTGCAGGGCCTCCGGCGAGACGGAGAGGTCCAGCTCTGCAAAGGCGTCGCTGAGGTCGATGTCGGGCAGCTCGTCGATGTCGAGGGTGAGATCCGAGAAGTCGATGAGGCTGCTCAAATCGAAACTGCCGCTGCTGAGGTCGAAGGCACCGTTCAAATCGAAGTCGAGGGCGTTGGCATCAAAAGAAAAGGCATTCTTGAGGGCGTCGGTGTCGATGGAGAAGAGGTTGGTCAAATCGAAGTCGCGGAGGCTCTCAGCCTTGCCGAAGTTCTCGCCGGTGAGGACGTTGGTGGCGGGGTCAGCCATCTGCTGCTTCACGATGTCGCTGTCGGCAGCGTCCTCCATGACCTTCTCGGTCAGGGAGGCGGGGTAGGCGATGCCGGAGGTGAGCATGGAAGCGGAGGCGGTGTAGTCCGGCTGGACGATGCCCACGATGGTGATGTCCTCGCCGTTCTCCACCAGCTGCTGCATATAGTCCTTGTCGTCGGCCTTGCTCTTCCAGATGCCGTAGGTGTCGTCGTAGACGTAGGTGTCGGCGCTGTTCACCAGCTTGAACTTCAGGCCCATCAGCTCGTCGTAGCTGTAGGTGCGGAAATCGCTGGGGACATCGACGTTCTGGTTCTGGGCGAACTGCTGTATCATCTTGTCCAGCTCGGCGGAGTCCCGCAGACCCATGGAGTAGAGGGCGTAGTCGGTCACAGTGCCGTATTTGCTCAGCACGGCGACACATTCGGTGGGCTTTTCGGGCCAGCGGCCAGCCTTGACTTCGTACTGGGACTTATAAAGGTCGCTGTTGGCGGGCAGCTGATAGAAAACGCTGGTGTTGCTGCCCATGCTGTTCATCAGGCTGCTGGTGACGGAGGTGGAGCCGGAACCCGAGCTTCCCAGACCCAGCATCGAGAGGGTGGAGTCCGGGTTGGGTCTGCGCCCCGGAGCCCCCCTGCCGGCGGCCCCCTGCCGGTAGATCTGGGGCGAGACGCTGTAGGAATACTCGATGGAGGTGGCGTCATCCGCAATGGTGGACTCGTCGCTGTCGAGATATTTCTTTAAGGAAGTGAGGTCGTTGGACGTCAGGCCCGACACCATCTTGGTGATGAGCTGGCGGACCGAGACCATTCCCTCCACGCCGCCGGAGGTGTCCTTTTTGCCGTCCTCGTCGGTGGGCAGGCCGGTGGCTGTGGTGCCGCCGCTGCTGCCCGAGGACAGAAAGCTCGTGATGTCCACGCCGCTGCTCAGGATCTGCAGCGGGTATTCGCTCAGGGTGGAGCGCTCCATGTCGGCAATGTAGGCATTGACGCCGGTGGACAGCGAGATGATGAGGGCGATGCCAATGATGCCGATGCTGCCCGCGAAGGCCGTGAGCAGGGTGCGGGCCTTTTTGGTGCGCAGGTTGTTGAAGCTCAGGGCCAGCGAGGTGAGCCACGACATGGACGAACGGCCCATGTTCTTGTGGATGGGAGGGGCAAGCTTTGTGTCGTCCGGCTCGAAGGGGCGGGTATCGTCGGTGATGGCGCCGTCCCGCAGGCGGACGATGCGGTTGGCATACTGCTCCGCCAGTTCGGGGTTGTGTGTGACCATGACCACGAGGCGGTCTTTTGCCACATCCTTCAGCAGCTCCATGACCTGGATGCTCGTCTCGCTGTCCAGTGCGCCGGTGGGTTCGTCGGCCAGCAGGATGTCGGGGTTGTTGACGAGGGCGCGGGCGATGGCCACGCGCTGCATCTGGCCGCCCGACATCTCGGTGGGGCGCTTGTGGAGCTGGTCCCCGAGGCCCACCTGCCGCAGCGCCTCGGCGGGACGGCGGCGGCGCTCAGCGCCCGACACGCCCGAGATGGTCAGGGCCAGTTCGACGTTGGCGAGGACGGTCTGGTGAGGGATGAGGTTATAGCTCTGGAACACGAAGCCGACGGTGTGGTTGCGGTAGGAGTCCCAGTCCCGGTCGGTGTAGCGGCGGGTGGAGATGCCGTTGATGATGAGCTCGCCGCTGTCGTAGCGGTCGAGGCCGCCGATGATATTCAGAAGCGTCGTCTTTCCGGAACCGCTCGGCCCTAAAATAGCGACAAACTCGTTGTCGCGCAAATTTAAGGACACATCGTCGAGCGCTTTCTGTACCAGCGTCCCGGTCCGGTATTCTTTTTTGATATGCTGAATCTGTAGCATGAAAGGGTAACTCCTTCTGTGATTAATATGTGAACAGTTGTCCTTTATTCTACAACGAAATACGGGAAAAGTCCCGGGCTTTAGAAAAATTTAAGAAAAGTTTATCGACAGAAAAAAAGTTCCGCCTCTGTTTTAGAAAAACAAAAAACGGAACTTTCTTTATCTGTGATACTTATGATGCCGGAAAAGTCAGACTTCCATCAGAAGACCTTTCATATAAGCTTTTAAGATTTTCTTTTTCTCCAGCGAAAGATTATTGTAAAGCGTAATGATTTCCTGCTGTCCTTCGGTAAGCTGCAGGGCATCCGGCTCGTCGAGAAAGAAATCGGCAAGTGTGATGCCGAAAGCGTCGCAGAGCTTCTGCAGGGTAGGGATGGTTGGAATATTGGTGCGGTTTACCATATTATTTAAGGTAGAATAGGGAATGTCCGCCTCTTTTGCAAGACGGTAATAAGTCCAGGAACGCTCTTTGCATAAATCCTGAATGTGCTGTATCACATCTTTATCTCTCATAAAAAGATACCTCGTATTCCTATGTAATGTAGCGGCATGAAAATTGCTACTCACATATATTATACGTCTGTAAAAGAATAGAAACAGATCTTAAAGAGAGATGCAGAAAAGCTGTACAAATAAGAAATAATGGGAATTTGAGAGAAAAAGAGAGAAAAACCCGGCAGGAAAATAGGGTCTCCCGCCGGGTTCTGCAATCGTTTCAAAGTCTGTGCTTCTTACTCTTCGGTGGAATTTTCTTCCATCTCGTTGAACTGCTCGGTATCCATCAGCTCGTCGAATGCGTCTGCTGCAATTTCGTACTCTTCATCGGAATCGATGTTGTCGAGGTTCGGCTGGCCGTTCTCTTCGTAGTAACGATACAGATAAACTTCGCCGTCTTCGTTCTCGCCGTTTTCATCGAGCGGCAGAAGGGCGATGTACTCTTTCTGGTTCGGAGCTGGGAAAATGGTCAGTACGGCACATTTTACTTCGGTATCGTCGTCCAGTGTCAGGGTAACAGTCGGCTGATCCAGATCCTGGCAGTCGCTGCCGCAGCTTGTGCAGTCTCCGCTGCAGGATGCGCTGTTGAATAATTCTTCACTCATTTGTATTACCTTCCTTTTTCGTGTTCAGGTCTTATCAGGTTCTTGTCTGCCATTCTAACAGATAATAGAAAAAAACACAATGGCTGTGCCGGGAAAGAAGAAAAAATGCGGCGGATACAGGAAAATACGGAAAAGATACAATAAATAAGAAAGAAAAAATGAAAATTTAGTCGTATTTTCTCTTGACTGTTTTCAGGTACAGCCTTATACTATCACTATTGAATCTAAATATACAGGCAGCTGAACAAACTTATCCTCAACTGCCGGGGAGGCAAAAAATGGATATCAGATTTGAAAAAAGAGAGCATTTACAGGAAAAACCGGATCAGAAAAACCTTGGATTCGGAAAACACTTTACAGACTATATGTTTGTCATGGACTGGGATAAAGAGCAGGGATGGCATGACGCAGCAATCGTACCGTACGGCGGAATCCCGATGGATCCGGCAACCATGGTACTTCACTATGCACAGGAAACTTTCGAGGGTATGAAAGCATACAGAACAGCAGAAGGAAAAATCCAGCTGTTCCGTCCGGAAATGAACGCACGCCGTATGATCAAATCCAACGAAAGACTCTGCATGCCGGGTGTACCGGAGGAGATGTTTGTAGAAGCTGTCAAAGCACTGGTTAAAGCACAGGAAGACTGGGTACCGTCTGAGCCAGGTACATCTCTTTACATCCGTCCGTTCATGTTCGCTACTGAGGCAAGCCTTGGCGTACATATGGCAAAATCCTACAAATTCGTTATCATCACCACTCCGGTTGGAGCATACTATGCAGAGGGCATCAACCCGGTTAAGATCCTGGTTGAGGATGAATATGTCCGTGCAGTCAAAGGCGGCACAGGCTTCACAAAATGCGGCGGTAACTATGCAAGCTCCATCGCAGGCCAGGTAAAAGCAGAGAAGATGGGATGCACCCAGGTTCTGTGGCTGGACGGCGTACATCGTAAATATGTAGAGGAAGTTGGAACCATGAACATCATGTTCAAGATCGCCGGCGAAATCTACACCGCACCGCTGGAAGGAACCGTACTTCCGGGCGTAACCCGTGATTCCCTGATCCACATCCTGCGTGACTGGGGCTACAAAGTAAACGAGACCCACCTGTCCATCGACGACCTGATGAAAGCAGGCCATGACGGCACACTGGAAGAGGCATTCGGTACCGGTACAGCAGCTGTTGTATCTCCAGTCGGCGAGTTCGTATACAAAGACGATTCCGTTATCGTCAACGATTTCAAGATCGGTGAGCTGACCCAGAAACTGTACGATACCCTGACCGGTATCCAGTGGGGCAAGCTGGAAGACAAATATGGCTGGACTACTCCGGTAGAATAAACCATAATAAACAGAAAAATGCGAATAAGGGGTCCTTCCCGCACGGCGGTGCGGGGAGGATTCTTTCGTTTCAGAAAAAGATGGAGAAACCATTGGAAAGGAAACAAAACAGAATGGATCAGAATCGAATGCCTCTTGTGGAGGCGTTACAACAGTTCAGGGAGGAAGCGCCGGCTTATTTCCGCATCCCGGGACACCGGTTTGAGCGGGGGCTGGATGAGGCGCTAAACGGAGCATCGCTTGCAGCGTATGACCTCTCGGAGGCAGAAGGCCTCGACGATCTTCACCATGCGGAGGGCGTGATCGCGGAGGCGCAGCGTCTGGCGGCAGAAACGTGGAAGGCAAAAAAAACGTTCTTTCTCGTCAACGGTACGACATGCGGCAACGAGGCGATGGTGCTTTCCTCTGTGAAAGAGGGCGAAAAAATCATTGTCCCGCGGAACGTGCACAAATCGGTGCTGATGGGACTGATTTTATGCGGAGCCACACCGGTTTATGTGATGCCGGAGTACAGCACAAAATGGCAGATGTGGGGCGGCGTGACGCCGGAAACCATCGAAAAAGCGTTTGCCGAAACGCCGGATGCGAAAGCCGTGCTGCTGGTCAGCCCGACGTACTACGGTCTTTGCAGTGATCTGCAGGCGATCGCAGAAATCTGTCACTGCCACAACGCAGCGCTTCTTGTCGATGAAGCACATGGATCGCACCTCTATTTTTCCGAACAGCTTCCTCTCGGCGCACTGGAAAGTGGTGCGGATGCCTGCGCGCAGAGTATCCACAAAACGGCGGTTCCTTTACACAGAGCTCCTTCTTATCACTCGGTTCTGGCCGTCTCGATGAGGCAAGAGTGGCCGCCAATCTGCAGATGGTACAGAGTACATCACCGTCCTACCTTCTGATGGCATCCCTCGATGCGGCGCGGCGCGGGATGGCGCTGCACGGAAAAGAGCGAATGGAACGCGCGCTGGAACTCGGCCAGAGGGCGCGGCAGGAGCTTGCAAAGATCAAAGGAATCGAAGTTCTTGGGACCGAGATGGAAGGAACGTGCGGCGTATGGAAGATCGATCCGACGCGTCTTGTATTCTCGGCAAGAGAACTTGGTATTTCCGGCTACGATCTGCAGGTGCGTCTGTACGAGGAATACCGCGTCAGTACAGAGCTTGCCGACGAGGAGAACGTGGTCTGCGTTATTACCTGGGCAAACAGCGAGGAAGATATCACACGGCTGATCGATGCGCTGGCAGGAATTTCGGCAGCAGAGAGCGGGAAAACGACGGGGCGGACGAAGTTTACAGAAAAGCAGTGGCTGTTCCGCAGCCTGCCGGAGATGGTAAAGACACCGCGCGAGGCATATTTTGCGGAGAAGGAAGCCGTTCCGTTTGCAGAAGCGGAAGGACGAATTGCAGCCGAGATGGCAGCCCCATATCCGCCGGGAATCCCGCTCATCTGCCCGGGCGAGCGGTACAGCAGAGAAATGTTGGAACTGATGCGCCAGTATAAAGCAGACGGCTGCGAATTTCACGGACCGTCGGATGCGTCGCTGGAAGTGCTGTATGTTCTGAAAGAGGAATAAAAGAAAACGGAAGTCGGTTCCCGGCGTTTTGCAACAGAAACCGCAGAGAACAGACTGTCAGGAAAAGGAGATGAATTGCGTATGAAAAAAATGATATCCTGGAACGTAAATGGACTGAGAGCCTGCATGAAGAAAGGCTTTCAGGAATACTTTGAGGCGGCAGATGCCGATATTTTCTGCCTGCAGGAGACAAAGCTGCAGGAAGGACAGATCGACCTTGAGCTGCCCGGCTATCATCAGTATTGGAATTATGCGGAAAAGAAAGGATATTCCGGTACGGCCCTGTTTACCAAAGAGGAGCCGATTTCTGTTCGCTATGGTATCGGAATCGAAGAACATGATACGGAAGGCCGTGTGATTACGGCAGAGTTTCCGGAATACTTTGTTGTAACCGTTTACACACCGAATTCGCAGGATGAATTAAAACGCCTTGCCTACCGGATGGAGTGGGAGGATGCGTTTCTTTCTTACTTAAAAGGACTGGAGCAGGAAAAACCGGTGATTTTCTGCGGAGATCTGAACGTCGCAGCGACCGAGATGGATATCAAAAATGCAAAGGCAAATGAGAAAAACGCCGGCTTTACGAAAGAGGAGCGCGAAAAATTTGCTGTAATCAAAGAAAAAGGCTTTGTTGATTCCTTCCGTATGCTGTATCCGGACACCGTGACGTATTCCTGGTGGTCATACCGCTTCCAGGCACGCCAGCGGAATGCAGGATGGCGGCTTGATTACTTTATGGTATCAGAGTCCTTAAAAGATGCAGTTGCAGATGCCAAAATCCATACCGAAATCTTCGGTTCCGACCATTGCCCGGTGGAACTGGATTTAGAGGTATAACAATTGGTAACATTGGTCAATTGACAATTTTATTCAAATGATTTACATTAATAGTATGACAATTGCAACAAATTATAAAAAATAAGGGCGGGAATTATGATACAGACAAAAAACAGAGGAAAATATCGAATTTTACCGGGAAATCCGGAGAAAATGGGCGCATCGGCGACGAAAGACGGATACAATTTTGCCGTAGAAGTATCGGATGGAAAAAAAGCAGAGCTTCTGCTGTACCGGAAAGGTCACCAGAAACCGTTTCTTACCGTGCCGCTTCCGGAAGAGGAGCGCACTGGCGTGATCAGTTCCGTGGAAATCACAGGCCTGACGGTAGGAAAGTTTTCGTATGCCTACCGGATGGACGAAGCTTTCTGCTTGGATCCGTATGCGGGAGCAGTAGAAGGAAGAGAAACCTTCGGTGCACCGATGGAAAAAGAAGAGGGCGCCTGCTGCTGCCTTCTCCCGGAGTACCCGGTAATGCGCACCACCTCACTGCACCGGCCGTATGAGGAGACGATTTTGTATAAGCTCCATGTGCGCGGCTTCACCAAAGACGGAAGCTCCCGTGTAAAGAACAAGGGAACGTTCCGCGGCGTGATCGAAAAAATTCCATACTTAAAAGAACTCGGTATCAATGCAGTAGAGCTGATGCCGTCCTACGAGTTTTTTGAGTGGACCTCCCTTACGGAGCCGGCCTATGTATATCCGGCGCCGGCGGAAGAGAAGCGCGTGAATTATTGGGGATACGGCACAAAGGCCCTGTATTTTGCTCCGAAAGCTTCGTATGCTGCATCCGCAGATGCCGTCGCAGAGTTCGCAGAGATGGTCGATGCCCTGCATGAGAATGGTATCGAATGCTTGATGGAATTCTGTTTTGCCCCGGGAACGCCTTCTGGTTTTGTCCTGCAGGTTCTGCACCACTGGCAGCTCCGCTATCAGATCGACGGTTTCCATCTGGTCGGCGATGCATCGCTGGCAGAAGAAGCGTCCAAAGATGCACTCCTTCGGAAGACGAAACTGATTTTCCTCGGTTTTGACGGCGCACGGATCTATCAGGGAAAACGCCCGTGGTTCCGGAATTTAGGGGAACACAATCAGGGCTACCAGTACCATATCCGCCGCTTCTTAAAAGGCGATGAGGGCAGCCTTTCCGACTTCACCTATTATCTGAGAAGAAGCCCGGAGACACACGGTGTGATCAATTATCTTGCGGATCACGACGGTTTTACCCTGTATGACAGCGTTTCCTACGAACAGAAACACAATCTGGACAACGGCGAAGACAATATGGATGGTTCCAACGAAAACCTGACCTGGAATTGCGGCGCAGAAGGCGTGACCCGGAAACCGGCTGTGCGCGCGCTGCGTCTCCGCCAGCTGAAAAATGCCGTTCTCATGCTGATGACAAGCCAGGGAACACCGCTGATTTACGGCGGCGATGAATTCGGCAACAGCCAGAAGGGCAACAACAACGCCTGGTGCCAGGACAACAAAACCGGCTGGATCGACTGGAAAGCAGCCGCCCGGAATCCGGAGTTTGCCGCCTTTGTAAAAGCAGCAATCGCCTTCCGGAAAGCGCATCCGGCGCTGCACGGCGAACGCGAGCCGCGCCTCATCGACTACAAATCCTACGGCTGCCCGGATATGTCCTTCCACAGCCAGAGAGCCTGGTTCTCCCAGATGGAAAACACATGCCGTTTTATCGGCGTCATGTACTGCGGAAGCTATTTCCGGGATAAAGACGGAAACAAGGACGACGACCTCTATATTGCCTACAACATGCACTGGAATCCGCATGAGCTGGCACTGCCGTCCCTCCCGGAACAGAAGGTCTGGTATCTGACGGCCGACACCAACACACCGGAAGTATTCCTGACAGAAGAAAATCAGAAAAAAGTCAGCGCAAAAACGGTCATCGTGCCGCCGCGCAGTATCATAATTTTAACAGGAAAGCAGGAGAAGAGACAGAATGATGAAAGCATGGCAGCACTTTAAAACCATTACCACACACAAAATGTGGGTCATGCGGTACTGCTTCAAAATAGGACTGTACTGGCAGGGACTGACCCACGACCTCTCGAAATATTCGCCGACGGAATTTCTGGTCGGCATGAAATACTATCAGGGCGACCGGAGTCCCAATAACGCCGAGCGCGAAGACAACGGCATGTCAAAATCCTGGATGCACCATAAAGGGCGCAACAAACATCATTTTGAATACTGGATTGATTACGGTATCAATTGTGACACCATCATCAAAGGCGTCCCAATGCCGCGCCGCTACGTTGCCGAGATGATTATGGACCGCATCAGCGCGTCCCGCGTCTACCTCGGAGACGCTTATACCGATCAGGCGCCGTACCAGTATCTCAAAAAAGGAATCGGCCACCTCTGGTTCGTCCATCCCGAGACACTTTCGCAGCTCGAATTTCTGCTGCGCATGCTCTCGGAACGCGGCGAAGACGATACCCTCTATTACATCCGCTACCACTTCCTAAAAGGTGACCCCGTCCCGCGAATGCACTGTCCTCAAGAATGCACCGTTTACGAAGAGGCCATCCGCAAGAAAGTGTCCCCGTCCACTCATTAAGGTATTGGACCTATCCGCCCGCCCGATACTCCTGAGCGTCCCTTTCCCACAACAAAATACAACTTGTCACGACAACCGTACAAGTTGTATTATAAATTCCAGAAAGGGGAATCACCAATCACATGGAACCAACCACCGGCAAAGCCAAATACTACATCCTGATGGAAACCCTAAAAGAGCAGATTCTCTCCGGAACCATAAAACCCGGCCAGAAGCTTCCCTCCGAAAACGAACTGACCCGGGAATACGCCCTCTCACGCCACACTGTCCGAAAGGCCCTCGCTCTTCTCGAAAATGAAGGCTACATCACCGCCCAGCACGGCAAAGGAACCTTCTGCTCCGAGCGCGTAATCCAGCGCCATAATTCAAAAAACATCGCCGTCACCGGATACGACAACTCGCTGATCGGCCAGAGCAGTCCGATCGGGATCACGACCATTGCCCATCCGCAGGAAAAACTCGGTGAGATGGCAGCAGAGCTCATTCTCGAAAAAATCAGAAAAGTCCCGGAAGAAGAAAGCAGCGTCAAACGCCTGATTTCCCCGGAACTCATCGTAAGAGAATCCACTGCAGGAAAAAATCTGTCAACAGAGACGAAAAAATAGAAAAGAACCCAAGGGAGGAAAAAACAATGGGAATGGATGCAAAAACAGCAATCCTCGAACAGAAAACAGCACTTGGTATTGAGTTCGGCTCAACCAGAATCAAAGCCGTCCTGATCGGCGCAGACAACGCCCCGATTGCATCCGGAGATCACGAGTGGGAAAACCGCTACGACAACGGCGTGTGGACCTACACCCTCGAGGACATCTGGACGGGCCTGCAGGATGCATATACCAAAATGGCAGCTGATGTCAAAGAAAAATACGACATCACCCTGACCCGCGTCGGAGCCATCGGCTTCAGTGCCATGATGCACGGCTATATGGCATTTGACAAAGCAGGAAACCTCCTCGTGCCGTTCCGCACCTGGAGAAACAATATCACAGAAGAAGCAAGCGAGAAGCTGACCGATCTTTTCGGATTCCACATCCCGCAGAGATGGACTATCGCCCATCTGTATCAGGCAATCTTAAACGGTGAGCCGCATGTGGCAGATATCGACTATGTGACAACCCTTGCCGGATACATTCAGTGGAAAATGACCGGCGAGCGTGTCGTTGGTATCGGCGAGGCATCTGGAATCTTTCCAATCGATTCTGAAACCAACACTTACTTTGCCGACATGATCGCCAAATTTGACGAGGCAGTCGCAGACAAAGCATATTCATGGAAAGCACTCGATGTTCTGCCGCACGTTCTGACCGCAGGTGACAATGCCGGTGTTCTGACAAAAGAAGGTGCCGCACTTCTCGACATGTCCGGAAATCTGGAAGCAGGCATTCCGCTCTGCCCGCCGGAGGGCGATGCCGGA
>OGQY01001862.1_pt1 | contig 13528 bp, 28 predicted proteins | sample 1553361 | NCBI WGS metagenome assembly OGQY01 (sample SAMEA2579963, study PRJEB22360) | human gut metagenome | reverse complement strand
AGATTGTAAAATATTTTTTTCTCTATATAGGAGCCTGTTTTTGTGGGTTACCGGGTTACTCTGCTATAAAACAGCCCTCAAACCCGCATAGAACCTAGCTTTTTGCGGTAACCCATTCGAGGTTACTCTTTACTCAAATGGCAGCTCCATTTGTTCATCTGTCTGGATAAATCCGTCTTTATCGGCCCCGTCGTTCAATTTCAGGAACACACAACGGATTTTATTACCCTTAAAGCTCTTGATCTTGTCCAGCTTCTTCCCACTCTTTTCCGTCTGCAGGAGACCCTTCCGGTTAGCCCATGACAGGAAAGAAGTTCGAGAGAATCCTCCATCTTTGCATAATGTCGAGAAGGCAGTGGCGTAGATGATTGCATATCCTTCCTCAATCACGCCCCATTTCTCTATGTTCTCGTTGTCCCCGTCGAACCTCGCCGGATTCATCGCAATCTTATCCATCAAAAACTGGTAGCATCGTTCGTTGTCAGAAAGCTCGTTACGGTCCACCAGGACCTCTCTGGCTTCCTCCAGGCTTATGTACTGACGATCCTTGAATAAATAGTCCGTAGCAAGCTTATCGGCCGTCAGAACAATCGACAGAGACAGACTCTGCTTCTGCATCTTTTCATCGTCTGCCAGCTGGCGGAGAAATTCCTGTTGGATCTCCCGGATGGCATCTATTCCCAGATCCTTTATCAGCTCCACGAACTCACGCCCTGCGTGACCATAGCTGCGTTTTACAAGCTCGGCTGTGTACCCTGGATCCTTAAAAACATGGTCTCCGCATTCAAGTTCCAGAATTCTGTTTATGGCGCCGCCCTGCGTCACGTAGGACGTCAGTGGCCGCTCTCCGTTGGTCAGAATGCAGTTCTTCCAGCGGTTCTCCCGGTTAAGGCCCAACTCCTTGTTGGATCTGGATTTCCCCTTTCCGGAACACAGGTCATATACCAACCCTTCAAAGTTGTCTTCGATCTTACGGTTTTTCTTGCTCGTATCGTCCAGGATCAGAGGCAGATGATTAAGCATGTCCGCTTTGGCCTCCAGCGCTACGTCCGTAGTCTTGTAGTCTCCAATGTAGGCGTTCTCATCTGGATCCGCCCAGACCGATGCCGCAAGCATCAAATCTACAGTCTTACCGCCTTCGGTTTCTCCCCAGAGATCCACAAAGTACGGCAGGCCGCCCAGGGGCTGCACAAGGGCGCTCGAGAATGAGGCCGCCAGCATAAACTTGATCTCGATCCTTCCGGATCGGCGCAGCTCCTTCGCATGGCTAAACCATTCTTCCCGGCTCCCGGCCTGCTCCACGCTGTCATAAATCTGCCGGAACCGGGTATCTCCGTCAAACACGATTTCCGTATCATAAGGCAGGAATCCTTTCCGGATCCACCCCAGTTTTGACGTGGAATACTGGACGTTTATATGCTCCTCATTGGCGTTTTCGACGTCAGCCAGGTATCGCACCAGGTACTTAGCATTCTCGCTCGTAACGGCGATTCCGCGGCCTGACAGGGCTACTATTTTGTTAGCCGACGTCACCAATGTCTTAGGAACGATAATCTCCTCCCAGCGAGCATTCCGCTTATAAGCCAGCTTGATCTGCTCCTCTCCGGTCTCGAGGTTTTTTAACCGCTCGATTGGTAAGATGGGATGATAGCAGGCCAGGATATCGGTATAGCCTGTTGATGGATTGTTCAGGTAGATACCGTTCTCCGAGGCAATCCACTGCTTGCACTGCATATTGTCGTAAGGACCGTCAAAATTCGTCCACTGCTCCAACGTGCACGGCTGACTCTTTTTATCACGCTCCTGCCGCTTCATTTCTTTTTCGATCCGTTTGTAGGTCGCCACCATCTCCCGGAACTCCGTCTTTACTTTCAGCTCGGCGGCCCGCAGGCCCAGCGAGGCCAGCAGCTCGGCCCGGTATAACTCATCTTCTTGATCGAATACTTCCGTCAATATCTCCTTTGACAGGATCGTCTCAGCCGTCAGTTCTTTCAACGGCACCATGCTACCACCTCGCTTCCATGTCGTTTAATTCCGCCTGTAGATACAGCTGGTACTGCAGGGCGTTATAACAGTCTGTCCAGATGTCGCTCAACGGTTCTGAGCGCTCCATGTAAGTCCTATAGACAGTTAAAAGTGTATTGTTCAAGTCTTTCTGCGCCGCAATCCGCTCCTGCATTTTATGACGCATCTCGCGCTGTTTTTGAGCTTCATACACGGCCAGGCGACTAGAAAATGTCGGTTTCTGATACTCTCCGCCCAGGCTCTGATAGGCCGTCTTAAAATCTACGTCGTCCATCATCATCACAAAGTCAATGATATCGCCATGAGCGCCGCAGGCGTGGCAGTGAAAGTCCCGGTCATACACCTTCAACGAGGCCTGACGGTCACCTGAATGAAAGGGGCATGGAATGAACCCCGCACGCGTTGGGCGGAAGCCGTACCGCTCCACGATGTCCCTCATGCTGTATGCTGCCTTAATCTCTTCCACTGTCAATTAGCTCACCTCCCAGCAGTTCTATAATCCGTCTTCCTGTCTCCTCTTTGTTGCAGAACAGGAACTGACAGCCATATTTCCGCTGGAAGGTCGAGAGGATCTTATACAGCTTCTCTCCGGTCAGTGCTTTGGTTTCCCGCTGTAGCCATTTACCCGCATGAAGATCCTTGTACCTCTCAATTCGCCTGGGATTGTCCCACCAGATCACGTCTTCCAGGCGCTCGATACCTTTCCCGTGTTCACACAGGATTATAATTTCAATTCCGTGCTCATTAGCCCGCAGTATCTCATCCCGGAATCGGTTATGGCCCTGGCAGACATTACCGCAAAGCTCTGTCAGATTCTGCTTTCTGTCTATAATCACCCGGGGATTATCAAAGTTCATATAATCCCCGACGTAAAGCTTCGAGACAAAGTGGTCCACACCCTGCCGATCAAACTCTTTTATTATTTTCTGTATCGCTTTGGCCTTTTCCCGGCTGTCGATCTGTATATTCAAGCAATAATCACCTCTAGTTAAATGGCAGACTGTCGTCTTCCAGATTATCAGGGATATTCACAAACCCATCAGCATCTGCAGGTTCAGGCCGGCCGTTTGTCTGACCTCCTGACGCTGCTCCCTTACTGTCGGCAAATTCCTGATCCTCCACGATAATATCCGTTGTGTAAACCTTTATGCCATCCTTGTTTATGTAGCTTCCGGTCTGAATCCTTCCGGAAATCAATACCCTCATGCCCTGGCGGAAATACTTCTCAGCAAATTCGCCCGCTCTGTCGAATGCGACGCAATTCAGGAAGTCGGCGGTCTGCTCATTGCCGTCCTGGCTCCTGCGGCCCCTCCGATCCACGGCAAGCGTATACTTTGCTAAGGTCATGGTTCGCTCGCCCTGAGAGTACCGGACTTCCGGATCCCTTGTCAGTCTTCCCATCAGTATTACTTTATTCATGTATTGTTTTCTCCTCATATAGTTTCAGCTTATTCATACAGTCCTTATACTGCTCTATTGTCATTTCATTGATATCCTTAATCTTGTACATTGCAAGGATCTTCTCCATTTTCAGGCCCTTCCCGCTGTGTTTTTCGACCAAAGACTTAATTGATTCAATCATCGGCGTTGTAATGCCCTCGGATTTCTTTTCAGGCTGCTTCGCCTGACCTTCATCTGGTTTTTCCGGCTTCTTACCCATGGAAAACACAATACTGTTTCCTTTTGACTTCTTAATAGTTAAAGAATTGATATTGCGCTTTTCGTCATACCCGATCTGGGATACATAAAACGAATCATTGCATGTGAACCTGTTACCGGAATTTTTTATATTACAGTCCTGGGCACTGATCCAAATAAAGGGGGACGTGTATAATTCCCGGCCAATCCCCCAGTTAAAACAGGCTCTCTTAAAGCTATCAGATGCCAGCCCCTTCTCTTTCTCTGTATAGCTTTCTGTCCCGGTATCTTCTTTCTCGATCCACTGGTTCTTTTCGCTGTCCCAGATCGCGACAGTACAGTTTGCATTGTCGCGGCTGTGGTGACGCTGCCAGTTCATCGGACCAACGGCTTCATCAAGCATATTCTGATCAACTCTGGCATCTTTATAAAGAAGCAGGGACAAGCCGCTTTCTTTTATCGTCGCTATCCGACAGTCAATCTCGTCCGCCTGGAGAGTTCTGAAATTAAGTTTTTCCATTACACTACCTCCAGCATCTTATCCAGCTCCCATGAAAACTCCATATGTACCACTCCATAATGGCAGAGCACGTCCACGGAATCCTCCAGGACAGTAATCTTATCAACTTCAAAGTTTCCCCAGTTTCCGGCATCTCCGCATTCCAACCGGATAACCTGTCCAACATTTAAATCTTTTGCTTTTACCATCGTTCAATCCTCCAAAAACTCCGCGGCATCCATCTCGGACATTCGTGTCAACACGTTATGGATTACATCGCGCTCAATAGAATACTTTTCCGATTCATTTTCCTGCCTTGTAAGCTGTTCTCTGAGCAGGATCCATAGTTTGCGATAATCTCCCATTACAGCCTCCTTACCAGTCCACATCGTCCGGATTGATAGGGCCAGAACTCTGGCGGCGTTTCGGCATGGGTGGGAATGCCGGCGGTTCTGCTTCAAGGCCGATAGTACGGTCATAATTCCCCATGAGCTCGTCCATCTAGCTGCAGAGTTCAATCTCTCTGGCCTCTAACGATCCCTTAACTACCATTACAATAGCGGCCTGACTCTCTTTGCTTAACCCGATTTCACCACTGTTAAGCGAGATATTCTCGCCCCAGCCGTCTGAAATCAGCAGGCGCATAGGCTGCCCTTCCAGCTTCTTAATTGCTTCGCGGCAGAGATCAATTGCCTTCCTGCAGCCTGTTACATCTTTCATAAATGCGTCCATGCGCTGTGTATTCATTTCCATCTTGAATCTCCTGTCTCCCTCTGCTATAATGAGGGTGTAAATGTATTAGTAGTTACCTTGATTCCCTAGCGGCTCCACCCGCTGGGGTTTCGTATTTTTTGTAGATACGGATCTTGTCATAATCCGGACTCCCTCTGTCAAGAAATCCATTGACTAGATTACATCCCTGTTCATGATGCACCCACACGTCTATATACGGCTCACCGTACTCCACGCACCATTCATAGAGCAGGTCCGTGATCGCCCCCAGATCTTCCTTCTTTTTACTCATTCTCTCACCTCCCCCAACCCTATGCGTAACCACAGGTTGTCCCGACTTCCAGCCACTCTTTTTCCCCATAGTTGTTATAGCGGTAGATGCTCCCTCTTAACGGACTTTCCGCTATCACCATAAGACAACTGTGTCCCTGAAACTGCTCTGAAATATCCGCCAGCGTCAGATATTCTACAGGGCTGTCGTCCGGTTCATATTTTTTCCATACCGGCTCCAGCACAATGTGATCAGGCCCTTCTTCAGCGATATCCTCCTTGCAGCACAGGACGATAACCATATCGTTCATGCTGTCAAAATATGTTTCTTCGGCATTAACTCTCTTCACTGCCTTTCTCCTCCTCCCATGCCGCCTCGAATCCCTCTGCGTACTCTACAATTTCCCGGCTTAACTCCTGATACTCCTGCCACGTAATCGCATTGGTCAGGCGCAGGCCGTTTAAAAAACCCTGCCACATCATGGCTATGTAATCCCGGTCTTTCTGTTCCGTGGCCTCACTGATGAGACGCTTCTGCTTCTGTATCCATACTCTGAGCTGCTGTTCTTTCTGCATGGGTTGTCCCTCCTCATTTTTGCCAGAGTCTTTAGGATACTCAGGGCAATTCCACCTATTCTTGCCATTAGGAAATAATCCCAATTTTCCCGTTTCGACATTATACATAGTCATACACCGACACATTGCATCTTCAAAATCAAAATAATTACATCTCTTACATTGTTCTGGGATTTCCGTTTTCATGATTCTCTCACCCTCCTTCCTGTGATGCTTATTGATTTCTGATCTCCCCTGTCTTATACTGTACTTACAGGCGTTGCCGCGCCGAGTACAAAAGAAAGGAGAATAAATATGCATAATGATGAATTATTTAGTTCCTTCCAAGTCAGGAATTACCAATTAGCTGACTGGAAGTATGAAAAAATCATGGAGGAAATCCGTGATTTTGAAAAAAGTTTGGATAACGACCATGAAATAGCTTTAAAGCTTGCATCATTCGAATCTGCCGTTACAATGGTTGTTACCTCCATCGGCTACCAAAACCCTGATATGTTATACTTCTACGGCTATGTGAATGGAAAAGACTCTCAATTAATTCAACATGCAAACCAGTTGAATTTTCTTATCACATCGGTCGAACGCGAGGACAAAACTAAACCAGCTCGGCGGATTGGCTTTCGTGCCCCTGATGACGCGGACGAATAGATTTCGCCATCTGTGTACTTAGCTGTTTTGATATTGATTCAATAATCACATCTGGCTGGCCCTGAACTTGCTCTTCGAGGTCAGCTACTCTTTTCTCAAGAGCTTGCCACTTCTTTTTAGAAATCCACACCTCTCTCACCCTCCTTCCTGTGATGTGGGGTTGTCCACCAGTGCCGGTTTCAACCGGCTTCTTCTTTCGCTTTTATTTCCTCTGTTGGGATAAGGCGATAAGTTATATTCGCGTTCTCCTGGTCTTCTAAGAGTTTTATCAGTATGGCTACAATCTTTTCAAAGTCCATGCTTACGCCTCCTTTGTCTAACTATATGCCCTACCGTTTGTACCAGTTTCCTAATATTCCGTTTCCTCTGAAGATCAGTTTATAAATCAATAATCCCATAATTATTACAATGGCCCACAACCTGCCGATTGCCTTCCAGCAGTCGTCAAAACTCCCCTCAATTACATCAGCCATATTTGAGTCAACCGAATACCGTTTTCTCCCCAGCATATTTATTTTCTGTGGGGCCAGCGGTGTTTTGTTATTCCTTCCCAAATTTAACATTTTTTATCTCCTTTAATTTTGATCGAGCAATGGTCTATTTGTTTATGTTGCCATATTCTTCCATATCTCCTATAATCTAAGTACAGGCGTTGCCGCGCCGAGTACAAAAGAAAGGAGATTGTTCTTATGAGCCCAGCTGCTCTAAAACTTTTAACAGCTGCATACGAAAATTACTTGAAAACTAGCAAAAAGTTTTTTTCATATCAGTTTAGAAACGCTGACGATCTTATGTCCGCAGTCAATGGAGCTCAACAATTACATGAAGATGGATATATAGAAAATGTGTCAGAATCCGTCTACGCACGCACCGTCAGTATCATTCCTTCCGAGCCCATTACCTTCGAGCTTACCTTTAAAGGAATCGAATACATGCGCTCCAACCGGAAACTTTAGTACAATCATTGTTCCTGGAACGTCCATGTCGAAAACACATTCTGAAAGGTATGGGGCCAAATCCGTGCCTTTCAGGGTTCCTAATTCCTTCAAAAACAAATCACAAAATTCTTCCTTTTGTTCTTTTTCCGGCAACTCACGGTCAATTAAATTAGCTAATTCAATTAAATCTTTCATCTCTCTCACCTCGCTTCCTAATTGATTTCTGATCTCCCCTGTCTTATGCTGTACTTATAGGTCCCACCAGGACCTTGGTCTAGGAATTATGCTAAAACAGTTTATGGATTCACTTTCTTCTTATCTGCGCTAAGCTTTAACTGATGCAATAGCAAAAATTCAATAATGATTAATAAATGGAGCCGCGTGATTGCCCGCCAGCAGTCATCAAAGCTCTGTTCAATTACATACTTTGCGCTACACTTTTCCGAATATCGCTTCCTTCCTAAGATGTTTACTTTCTTACAAGGAGTGATATTTTTTCTTTTAGTCATCTTCTCTCACCCTCCTTTCCCAGTTGGCACATTGCTTCGTTCCCCTTCCTGTGATACAATCTTCTTATCAGCCCTGCCAGGCCGAAATACAAATGAAAGGAGGCCATTACAAATGTCGAATTTCTCTATGGATAGCATTAACCAAATTAGAGAATCATTGGAGGAGATTTACATCAATGATGAAAAAGGTAATGCTATTGCTACAAAATACGGCTTCAACGACATGCAGTTGAAACTCATTGATGAAATGATTGTCCATGCTCTACGGCTGTATCATTTCTATGCGACCGGCGAAAAAGTTCTTGAATCTGGTTCTCAGAAAGATTCCTAATAATATTCAAGTCTTTTTCGGAAATTGGCTGCTTCCTGCCAGAGGCAGTCTTTTTCTTTTTATACTTCTTCATTCCCCTCCCCTTCCTTCCTGTGATGTGGGGTTGTCCTACTGGTACCGGCATTAGTCAGCTTTCTTTATAACTGCATTTTTCTTATAAACTTCCTTTACTTCATTACAAGCCAACTCAAGACACTCCAATGTCATTTGATTAGATATCATACATTCGGTAATTGCGTTGGTTAATTTCGCTGACATTTCATGTAAAAAAACAGTATTAAGTTTTTCTGGGATTTCCATTTATTTTACCTCCTCCTTATCTGGCAACTTAATCATGCTTTTAAGACTCGATCTAATATCCATTAGGTTTCTTCACCTTTTTTCTCAACTTCCCATTGACACTTTCGCTCATCTGGAAACTATATCTTCCTGTGATGTGGGGTTGTCTGTGCTTGTCCATCGGTACCGCTATTAAGCGGTTTCATCTTTCTGTACTTCCCGCATATACTTTGCTCTTAAAGCAGGATACGCAACTCGTGCAATATTTTTTAAAATCGCGTCCACTTCCTCTGGTGTAGTGTCTTTGCAATAATCGTCATGAAAGTACATCGTAGTTGGTCCGTCGTGGATAACTTCTACAATAGCCATATTGTCACCCCTTTCTGATAAAGCTTATGTTCGACCGGTTGTACTTGTTTCCTGATTTCCTGCCATTTGCTCCAAATCCATGCTTATCTGGCCTTCTACTTCCATACAGCGCCTTGAGGCCTTCTCTTCGGATAATTTTAACCCGTTAAGCTTTTCTGTCAGCTGCCCGTCCACGCTTCTTAAGGCTTTTATATCCCGGCTTTCGTCGATATTGACGTATTTTGATACGCCACCTACCTTACAGTTGAATACCGTCCGTATGCCTTTATCGTCTCGTATCTGCGCCATCATCTGATGAGTTAATTTCCGAATCCCCTGTTCTTTTGCTGCTTGTGGGTCAAACAGATAATGCGGTCGGACTAAATCCATGATTTCTTCCACTGTCATTTCTCCTGATTCCATCATTTTCTGAATGATTACTTCTCTGGCCTTAGGTTCCAATTTTCGGCTTCTTGCCATGCTCTGTTACTCCTTTCATAAAATTTCTTACCCTCGATAATTTGTTCATCGTGTCTTCAATTTCCCGCAAATATGATTCAGCTGTCTGCGGAATGATTATCTCACTCATCATTTTGAAATCCTTTTCATCAGCATTGAGTTCCAGAAATGCATACAGGGCTTTATGGTACTTCTTTGTAATCTTCCCGCACTCATCCATGTAAGAATAAAAATCCTCTTCCTTCTGCACCTCCGGAAGCTGCGACTTCCTGCTGGCAAAATCCAGAATCTTCGCCTGCTCTTCTGGCGGAGCCTTCCGTAGTTCTTTGGCTGTTTCGATCGCCTGATACTTTGGAAGGTTCTCGAGAGGGGGAAACTCTTCTACGGCCTTGACGTGTTGTTTTGCATCTCGGAGAGTTTCCCGCGAAACACCCATTTCAGCAGCTATATTCCTTAAGGATGTCGGAATATAGGATCCTTCTGGCCGTCCGGTGGCTTTTTTGGCGGAGTCCGCCAAATAATTAATCACCTCTTTATTTGGATCATTTAAGTGCACGGAATCCGTTAAAACCTTTACCTTCTCCTTTAGTTCCTGCTCTTTGATCTCGGCCAGTTCAACAAGGTTTTTTGATTTTTCCAATTCTGTCAAATCCTTGCGTCGAATGTTCTCCTCAAGCTCCAGTATCCGCAATTCCTTCTCGGAAATGTCTTCCAACACCTTCGCCTCGATCTCCTTCAGCCCGATCCGCTCACAGGCCAGCAGCCGACGGCACCCAGCTATTAAATTGTAATCGGAATCAACCACGATAGGATGAAGAAGACCATGTTCTCGGATACTGTCCGCAAGGGCCTGCATATCGCCATACTCATCCCGGACGCGCTGGCCGATCTTTACATCTTTGATTTTTAAAATCATGTATCCTCCCTTTTACTAATTGCGTTGCGCAATTCCTGAATCAAAAAAAAATTCCTTGTATTCTTCTGTTGATAAGCTTAAAATCTCTGCCAGTCGATCGGCTTCGTCTAGCGTGATTGGACGTATAGCGTTAATCTTTTGACTTACCGTTGGCAATGCGCATCCCCATACATCTTTGGACGCAATATCTTTTTGAGTCAATCCAAGCTCAGCCATACGTCCTTTCACCTTTCTAGTATTGATCATAAATGTTATCACCTCTTTCTCTCCTGCGCTACGCAATTTATATTTCAAATAATAGCATTGCGCAATTTAAAAGTCAATAGCCTAATGCAATTTATTTTACAATCCGTGTATTATTTTATTGCGTTGTGCAAACATATATGTTATACTCTACTTATCGGAGGTGGATCGAATGACAAATATAGAAATAGGTAATCGGATAAGAATTGCTCGCGAAAAAAAGGGACTAAATAAAAAAGAGCTAGCACAAAAAATTCAAGTAGCTGATTCTACAATAAAAAGATACGAAGATGGAGACATAAAAAAAATCAAAATGCCAATTATTGAATCAATAGCAAATACCCTTCATATTAATCCCATGTGGATAATAGGAAAAGAACCTACCATGGAACGTGATCCATTTCACGAATATTGGGGAAATGAAAAGCACCGTGAAATGGATTTTCACGAATTTATCCATGGCTACTTAGGATATGATTCGCCTTACACTTTAGACGGCTATGTCGATATCGTGTTAAAAAAAGAACCAGAAGTCATCTACAAAGTTTCAGCAAAAGAATACGATGACTTTTATGAATTTACAAAAGATCGTATTGATCGTGAATTTGACTTCTTGTTAAATAAAGCGCAAAAAATCCAAAAAGAAAACAAAACCAATGTTATTCCACTTCCACAAGAAGATAAATCCTACCTTGACCCAGTTGCCGCCCACAAGCGTACCGACATTGCCGACGAGGATATTACCGATGAAATGAAACAACATGATCTGGACATCATGAATAATGATGATTTCTGGAAATAGAGGTGACTTTATATCTTATGACTTATGATGAATTATTAATGGAAGCTGACAAGGCAGGGCTGATCGTAAAAGAAGCTCCTCTCGCTCTTAACGATGGCCTCTGTGTAGGAAATAAAATCGCCATACGTAAGGATATCGTTACCTCTGTCCAAAAAGCCGATGTACTGGCGGAAGAGTTAGGTCATCATTTTACCACCGTAGGGAATATTATCGAAATGCAGAATAGTGCAGATGAAAAGCAGGAGCGTGCCGCCCGTCTATGGGCTTATAACAAGCAGATCGGCTTATCTGGCATTATAGAAGCATTTAAGGCCCACCGCTCTGACCGATTCGACATAGCAGAGTTTTTAGGTGTATCTGAAGAATTCTTAGCCGAAGCACTTGAGTGTTATCGACAGATTTATGGTACTGGTATTATGATAGATAATTACTACGTTCGATTTGAACCCAATTTACAGGTTCTTAGTTATCTACTGGTTAATTAACGAACAGTCCCGGAAGTTACCACCTCTAAAACTTTCACACATATCTCAAAGAAGGAGATGATATCATGTCGTACCTCATGTATCTAAGAAAAAGTCGCGCCGACAAGGAAGCTGAGGCTCGAGGCGAGGGGGAAACCTTAGCACGCCATGAACAAATCCTATCAGAATTGGCCGCAAAAATGGATCTCCCCATAGGAGCCACTTACAAGGAGATCGTTTCCGGAGAAACCATTTCCTCCCGACCTAAGATGCAGCAGCTCCTTATCGAGGTTATGCAAGGGCATTGGGAAGGCGTCCTGGTTATGGAAATCGAACGTCTTGCCCGTGGCGATACCAAAGACCAGGGTACTGTTGCAGAAGCCTTCAAATTCAGCAACACGAAGATCATCACGCCAATTAAAACTTATGATCCCCTAAATGAATACGATGAGGAATACTTTGAATTCAATCTGTTCATGTCCCGCCGTGAATACAAGACCATTAACCGCCGGATTCAGCGCGGCCGGATTGCGGCTTTTAATGATGGTTGGTACATCGCCGGGACTGCTCCATATGGTTATAAGAAAGTTAAGCATAAAGGCGACAAGGGATACACTCTTGACATTGTGAAAGAAGAATCCTATATCGTCCAAATGATCTATGATCTGTATACTCAGGGAGAATTACAAGACGATGGCAGCTACATGAGATATGGCTCTTACCAGATCCGCGACCGCCTTAACAGCCTTCATATACCATCGAAGTCTGGATCAACATGGTCGGCATCCACAATTCTCGATGTGCTTCGCAACCCGGTCTATGCTGGCTATCAACGGTGGAGCTGGAGGAAAGTCCAGAAAAACCTAGTTGGAGATCGCATAATAGAATCCCGGCCAAAGAATGATGATTGTCCAAAAGTGAAAGGTCGTTTTGAAGCGATAATCACCGAGGAGCAATTTAATCTGGCACAGAAAATCCGAGAAAGCAAACCAACTCCAGTTCACTCGACAAACGCTTTGCAGAACCCGCTTTCTGGGCTTGTCTACTGTCAAAAATGCGGCACTATGATGACCAGGCAGCCAAGTAACACAAAAGAACATTACCCTGTCCTACGCTGCCCTAATAGCAAGTGCGATAATATATCAGCGCCTTTGTATCTTATCGAGCAAAAGATAATAGAGGGACTGGCCGATTGGTCGGATGAATACGAGCTTGAATGGCCAGAGGAAATGCAAGACAGTACGGAATTATCGGTTTCGGCCTATCAAAATTCCGTTGACTCCATGCAGGGTAAATTGAATACCATTACAAAGCAGTTGAACTCTGCCTATGACTTATTGGAGCAGGGAATTTACACGCTCAACGTATTTCAAGAGCGCCGAAGTGTTCTTGAAATACAAAAGAAGGAGGCCGAAACCGAATTGCAACAACTCCAAGCAGAACTAATGACTCATCAAGCAAGAGTCAAAGCAAAAATGGAATTCCTTCCTACAGTTCGTCACATAGTTGATACATATTGGAGCACTGATGATGTATATGTCAAGAATACAATGCTTAAAGAAGTGTTAGAAAAAATAGATTACATAAAAACAGAGAGAAATAAAAAGGGATTTGGCAGTGCTGCAAATTTTTCTGTTCATTTCTATCCAAGAGTCCCGAAATACTAACAATTTTACAGTTTTTTTTCGGGACTCTTTATTACATATATATTATCGGCACATATGTGTACCCCCATTCATACGTCATCAGCAAGACCCGGTTGGCCGCCTCTCCCAGCAGTCGGTAATCGATCCCTTCATAGAGCAGCCCCCTCTGATCTCTGGCCGTCTTAGGAGCCAGCGCAACGCTTAC
>OGQY01001860.1_pt1 | contig 13544 bp, 9 predicted proteins | sample 1553361 | NCBI WGS metagenome assembly OGQY01 (sample SAMEA2579963, study PRJEB22360) | human gut metagenome | reverse complement strand
TAGAGTACACGTCCCACGTATTGCACGAATTGCCACGATAAGCCGAGCGCAAGCGGACGCTCTGCGGTGAAGTGTGATTCTCAATCGCAAATGTACGAATCTGAGGGTATGTCTGATACTGCTTCATCTTCGTTGTCATGTTGGACGCTCTCTTCCAATAGTCCCATGTGGTGCCTTCGCCAGCGAGCTGAGGCTCAATAGACATCTGCTCCAACGCAGGCAGATAGATTTTGTCATACGTTGTTTCGAGCGGATCAACTGAGTTGCTGCTCGTAGCGTCTGTAATAGTATTGAGCGCTGTTACAACCTTTGTCGGTCTGAGGACTTCAAGGAAATCTGCGTCAAAACCTGTTAAGAAGCCGGCCTTTGCTGCAAGCTGATCCGGGCATCTGTCGTAATCATTCTGTGGAGTCCACCACTCGCCTACTCCCTTATCAGAGTTAAGCCACTGCCTCATTGCTGACTGGGACCATCTGTTGTAGCCGTATACTGTTCTCTGCAAGCAGTTGAGTTTTCCATCTCCTCCGAACTTTAAGACTCCGAGGCTTGTTCCGGAACTTCCTTCTGTTACCGAAACCGTCTCAATAGCGTCCACCGCCGTCTTACTGTTGTATGAATATACTTTCCAAGTAGAAGGTGCCTGATCCGGTGCGCCTCTGAATCCGGCAAGCTGACCGCCTGCTGGCACAGGCTTTGTGAGCGTAAACTGGTATTTTTTTCCGGCTACGCAATATCCTTTGTCACCCCATGTAGTGCCAATCTCAATATAGTACGTTCCTGCAGCAAGTCCTTCTGTCGCATAGAAAAACGCCTGGTACTGATTGAACTGCACCCCGAACGGTGTAGCATAGTGCCACTGTACGGTCATGCTCGGAAGTTCCTCACCATCCTGCAATGCTGATGTTCCAAAAGCTACAATATCAAGCGGTACATCGTATTTCTGCCCCGTTGCGATGTCCGTCCAAGGAACGATAATCTGATCGCCCACCTGGAACACTTTACTTGCCTGGCCTGCGCGCACAACATTAAGTACGTCCTTAATGGATGTCGGCTTATAATTGATGCCGCTGGCAAGTGATGTTAAAATCTCATTCTGTAACTGCATCTGAGCTACAACCTGCTTTGCTGTTTCGTCCAGCACTACCGGTTTTGTTACTTTACTCATTCTTGTATGCCTCCTTATTCTTCAAATGTCTGACACAGAACACCATCCACGAGAGAAAAACCTTCATCATCCATTCTGTCTTTCAGATAATTGTCATTCTCAATCAGCTGTTTAGATGCTGCGTTGATGTTGTCTGCATGGTTCGTGTCCGTAACCTCAACATTCGGCACGGACTGAGAAAAATTTCTCGTTGTCGGTGTGTAATTCTTCACGTTTTGCCTCCTTCCTGGCCTAGAAGATGTCGTCAAGCACGTATGTCTGCTCTACATCATCATCCTTGCCCTTCCTGGTAAAGGTCTTGATGCACACAATGTCGCCGTTGGTGTCATACAGTCCGATTTCGCTGATCTCTTTTCCAGCAAGTTCACTCTCTGCAAGGGTACATTCGTATCTGCAGGTTGTGTCGTTCGGGAATGTGTAACCATCAATGGCTTTGCGGAACAATTCCTTATTGAGCCTAGACTGGGATTCCGCCGGTGCAATGACCGTGCCGGAACTGTTTACACCGCCCTCGCCAAACGCCATACCGATAATCTTTGGAAGCGTAATGGCTCCGGCACGTGCCTTAACCAGGTTCTCCCTGGCTTTCTTCGTGATCACCACGTTTTTGCTCTTTTCTGTACTCATTGGATATACTCCTTTCTATAGATTGAATTAAGGTTCTTCTTTCCGTCCAGCGTATTGCTGCCATCAAGAAACCAGTAATTCCTTGTTTTGGTAATGACCTGTGCCTCCACGTCCACATCTTCTCTTTCAATTCCCATGTGATGCGTAACTGCAGCTTCAAGTCGTTTATTGCCGCCTCTGTACTCCAACATAGCGTTGCCGTCGAGTAGCAACTTTCCGTCTAAATAGACAGTGTTCCAAAAATCAGCCTCAAACTCCGAACGGATTGCCGCCCTGGCATCCGAACTTGACCGTAAGCCGTATGTACTTCTTACTTTCATTGAGTCTGCGACTTTGTTGTAGGCGCAGGCAACCATTGCAACGATTGCAACACCCAGTTGATAGCCTCGTGTAACATCGAGCCTGTGTGAGCCGTCCAAATCCCACGAACCGTCCAATAGGTACGTATTCCAAAAAATGATGTCCGAGGCGATCCGGATTGCTCCTGCCTTGACATCATTTTCTGTTTCCTGTTTTGCTCTGAATTTTACCTTCTGCAGGTCTGCGTCTGTCGGGGTTGTAAAACCACCGAGTATATACTTAAAACCAAGCATCAGATTGTATCTCATATACGGATAAAGAAGGCTGGAACCGTCCAGCAGTTTTCTTCCATCCAGCAGATCGCTATACCAAAACGACTCTGCGATATGGAAGATTACCTTTTTCAGATTCACCTCCTCTAAGTTCCGATTGTCTGATACGATCTCGGTTCGGTCATTCATTGTAAACATCGTGTGTGACTGTTTCAGCTCATTCAGCATGGCTCTCGCCCGCTTCGATGCAAGTGTTCCCTCACCCATGAAGTATGCCTTGAACACATTCGGGTGTGGTGCCACAAAACCATAGTCTCCAGGATCATTGATGTCTGCAATTCGTACATCAAATCCGGTAGCAGTTTTTAAGTACCCTTCCATCCGATACGGTGTCATTGGCGCCCGATAGTCTCTCTTCCGGTAAATCAGCTGTCGCCTCTCCTCGTATGGAAGATTTTCTCGCACCGGCAGTCCCCACTTAATCTCATGGTACATCAATCCCCAGGTGGCAGTTTCCGGAAATAGCTGGTTCAGAATATCCTCGGCTATTTCTCTTGCCGTGTCGTACTCCTGGCCCATAACCTCGTACAACCACTTTCCAACATAGGAATTGTCGTAAAAGCCATCTGACACTGAGGCGATCATGTTCTTCGCGCTCTCGCTGACCGGGAAATTCTCTAAATCAAACTTTTCCACATTCACACCCCCTAACTAAAATTAAGGGTACCGGTGTCCGGGTACTCCTCGCTTTTCAGAGTGATGTTCTGCATTTTCCCATTCATTGTGAATGTTTCAAAGTCCTCGACTCCTGCGATTGCAGAAATCAACGGTCTTACGTCGTTGTACCTCAGAACTCCTTCGGTTTTCGCCTGTGCATAGACCGCTCTCACAGCTTCCGTAAAGTCTGCCTTAATTTGCTCGATGCCAGTTGTTTCATCGTAGCTGAGTCCTGTAATAACATAATTTACGGCAACCGTTGTGGCTGCCGCACAAGTCAGTTCTGCTGTTCCGGTAGGAAGCAATCTTGCCGACCTGTCGTTCGGAGAAACGATGTAGTTATACACATCCTGCACTAGCTTTGCATTGGCTGGTTTTCCGTTTCCGTCTACCAGCACCAGTTTCACCGTGCCAGGACCATTCCAAACAGGAATAACTATCGCATCTCCTGCTCCTGCCTGCTTCGCCCATCTCTTATAGTCCGTATCGTTCCCCAGGTAGGTCATGCTGTTGTCGTACTCTGCGGCGATCCTGTCGTAAAAATCATCGTCTGTCTCTCTTTCAGTACCGCCACGAATAGGCTCCGGATTGTTAATCTCGGTCACATTCTTATCGGGTACCATCATCAGCACGACCGTATTCGCCGCTACATTAGAACCTGTGCCTGCTTCAACCGCTGATACCGGTATAAGCACTGATCTTTCGCTTCCAACAACCGCATCCTCTGTGGTGGCATACTCAATCGACGGGCCGGTTTCGGTTGCCGCCGTACAGAATACCGTTCCGGATAAAATCTCGGTTCCTTCTGCAGCTGTGATTTTCACATAGCCAAAAGCCGGTTCCGCTTCGTGCCTTGTAAGATGCACCTGGCGACCGTGAAGGTCTAGCCATTCATCCCAGGCATATTCCGGAAACGCAATCATCAGTGCCCTTACGATATGGAAATTGATAATTTCGTCTTTTTCCAATGCTGCAGGCATTGTCATATCATACGGAAAACCACCCGGCATATCGTCGATGTCGTCCGGCAAGTTGTTCATCATTCGCTCGTGAATTTCCTCTGCCGAGTTTCCTTCCAGGAACTCCGGTCTGTTAAATTCCGGCTGCATACTCTCCACCTCCTTTACAAGCTAATCTCTATTTCTTCATCCCAGTTGCTACCCTTTACCTTGAAGGTTACGTGCATCTGATCGCCTTCCCAGGTAAATTGAAAATCCCGGACATTTTCTGCCCTGGGATTTACCATAATCGCATCTGTGATTGTTCTTTCCACCATAGACTCGACAGTTTTTTCATCGTCATTATCCATGGCACGTTCCATCTCGGTACCGATTGAATCGGGGTACGCCAAACAGCGGTACCGCTCTGTCTGTGCAATCTTAAAACACCAAATGGCGAAGGCTTCTTTGCCATCGCATTCCTTGATCCGGTGCGCCCCATCTCTCACGAAGTCCCCCAGTTCCGGGTCCCACTTCATACTCCTTTTGTACTGAGTGTCGTACTGGCTGTCCTCCGAGATAAAATCCGGTACCTCAACAACCGGAAATAGTGGCTGTGACATTTGCCTCGCCTCCTTTATGATTTCTCGATCACATCGATTACGACTGCTTCACTCTGAATCCAGGCAACCAGCACTCGATCTCCTGCTTTCACTTCCGGTATCGTTACACTGTGGCTGTGAAGAGGAACACCCGACGGCGCTTTGTTGAGCCAGCTCTGTTCCGAGGTTGAAAGTGTTAATCCTGCAGCCAGCCTGCAGATCGTGTAGTCTCCCTTCGGTATCGGCACCGGGAATGTGTTCGTTTTCAAACTTCCGTTCGCCTGGATTTCTCCAAAGTCCAAAGTCAACGGAGACTCTGTTTTCTGCGAGGTTCGCCTATCTAACACCTGTGCCAGTTTTGCTGTTCCTGGGTGTCCGTCAAATTGGTCCATCTATATCACCTGCCTTTAATCAAAGGTTCCGTCATCAACCCACCCGTACACATTGCTTCCGCTGTCCGTGTGGATCAGATGCCAAGGGTGCGCTTTTCCGGAACCGTTCTTAATCGTAATCTTTGCTTTTCCTGCCCTGGCTTTGTAGCCTTTTGAGCCTGGGTAGCTGCTCACGTAATGGGTTCCGCCGTGGAAATTCACGATGTCGCCCACGTTGTAATCTTTCTTTTTCTCAGAGCTTGCCTTTTCCTTCTTTGGTTCTGCAAGCTCCAAATCCATCGTCATGCTGTAGGTGTCTGCCGTGTGCTGGATGCCCTTCACGTAGTAATACGACTGGGCCAGTTCGCTCATTACATACACCAGGTCACCTTTTCGGACAAACGGAACATCCGGGGACTGCACTTTGATCTCCTTCTTGATTTTTCCTTCATCGTCTAAGATTTCCTGCGCTGCAGATTTAGCGTCCGCAAGGCTTTCGTCCTTGCCTCTCGTATAAATTCTCTGACGAATACCGTACTTTGTTTCGCCGTTTACCGTGGCTTCAACGCTGGTTCTTCCATCATCGTCTGCCTGCCCTACAACCTTAACCCTGGTAATCATATCTGCTGTACTTATGCTCTGACTGAACATCTGCGTATTATCTGTCCGGAATACATACACCGTCTTATTGCTTCCTCTCGGAATAACAGATGTCTTGCCCTTCCTGGCCTGCACAAAGCATTGCTCCTCGCCTTTCTTCGCTGCATCATCCAGCAGATTGATGATAATGTCTGACAGATACTTATTATTCTCCACTGTTTTACCGTGTGAAGCATTCGGTCCTTGATATGATCCCTGCGGTATCTCCCAATCATCAAAAATCCCTTCTATCGCCGACTTTGTGCCAGTTCCGGAAGGGAAATATCTGTTGTCCTGGCTCTTCTGCAGCTTGTAAAGCTCGTCGTAGCAGGTGCAATTCAGCGTATGTCCTCCGCTCTTTTCAACCGGATTCCACGTTTCCACGTACCCTCGTGCTACTTCCTCGTCCTTGGAAGCGCCGTCTGTTGCGAATACTCCGACCAGGCACCCCGGCTTGATTATCTTCGACAGATAACCCTTGGATGTCTTATCATTCTTCGCCACAAATGAGGTTCTGACGGATAACTCGCCGTCGTTCTCTTCCCATCCGAGGTTTTCAATGTACTCCTTAATGTTGTACTGGTTCTTGCTTTCGTCCATAACCACGACCCGGTACTGGATTTTCGCCAAATCAATCATAGCGTGCCTCCTATCCCGGGATTGTCAGGACTTCTCCCGGCCATATCCAGTGGCCGTGATCCGAACTGCTCTTTCCGTGTTTCTTTGCTGTGGACTCTATCGTATCCTTGTTTGTGTCGTAAATTTTCGTCCACTTGGTGCCGCTTCCCAGTTTCTTTGAGGCGATGCCCCACAGCGTATCTCCGGAGACTACTGTATAATTGCCTCCGCTCGATGATGAACTGGCTCTCGGCTTCGTTTTCCTTACAAACGCCGCAATTTTCAGTTCATTTGTGCTGTAGATTTTCAGCGGTTTCTTCTGCACAAACGTAATGGAATACTCGACATTGCCATACGCTCCAACCGGTCTCGGCTGAAATGAAGAAATCGTAACATCCACGTTTATCCACGTTTCCGTTACGATCAATGTAAGCACTGTCTCATTCAACATATAGTCATTCAGAATTTTCACACACTCGTTTGGACTTTTCCAGGCATTCGTTTTGACGATTGCCTCATTCTTCTTTGACGCTCCGAAAAATACACCGTCCCACGAAAACTCTGAAACATCCGTCCCCTTAGGTACCTTTACGGTACCCAGGGAGATGATGTCAAAACTTTGGTACTTGGCTGCATATTTGCCCTGTACCTTTTCGGGTAGAGCCGGGAACGTAAACTTTGAACCCTTTTCCACCGGAATCAGTTTAATATCCATCGCCTACGCTCCTTTCGTGCTTGATACTGGCATATTGGCGAATACCTCACTCAACTTGTCGGCGATGTTTCCGCCAAGTTCGTCTGCGATCTCGCCTAAGTGCCTTCTGATTACGGCAACAATATCTTCCTCGCTCTGACCTTCCTTTGCCTCGATTTGGAAATTCGGGCTTACCGCAACATTTACACTGATCGGACCGGTCTGTGGTGTAGAGGTCGGAACCTCTGAACTTACCGGAGCAAATGTTTCTGCTGAGTTGTCCTCATAATTACCTTCTGTGGTTTCGTTATAGCCATAGGATGCGTTTCTTGTCGCCTCAGTGAATAAATTATGGTCTGATACCATATCGCTCAAATTTGAGCCTTCTATACGACCGCCCTCTGCGTGCTTAGAAACGCCGAGTGCTTCGCCTGCCTGCTCGTACAATTCAAGTGCTCTTGTCCTTCGGCTTGGATTTGTCGGGATAACAAACTCGTCCCAACCTTCCTCTGCCAACCATGACAGCTGAGGGCCGCCACCAACTCGACCACCTGCAGCGTGTTTCGCCGGTGTGGATGTCGTTGTCGGAATTGTCGGCAGCGTCAACAGGTTGTACTTCGGTGTTACGTTTACCGTCGGACTGATGCTGAACGGACTTGCCGTTGCTGTATTAAGAGAGGTCTGCAGGCTGGTTCTCAATCCCGCCGAGCCATTGGTAAGACTCGTTGACGCTCCCGTGTTGAGTGATGTTCCGAGATTTGTACCGGCTGTCTGCCACTCTGACTGCAGCGTAGCAAAATACTCGTTCGAGATAGGACCGTAATTCTCCATGACCGTTGAAAAATCAAAATCGGCCATCTGATCCTGCATATACTGTTGCATGAATGTGCTGAGTGTTTCTTCACTACCGCTGTTCTCCAGGGCGTTGTGAAGTGCTTCTGAATAGGACGCCTTGACGCTCTCGAAATACTCGCCGTAGTAGTCCGACATCTTCTTTTTCAGATCCTCTGTATTCAAGCCGATTGACTCGCCTTCCGTCGGGCCTGTGATAGACTCCATAAGTTCCGTCCAGTCCTCATTAGTCATTGAATCCCAGTCGATTGCTTCCTTGATTTCCTCTGCAGTCGGTACAGAATCTTTGAAATCCTGCATAATCTTCTCTTTGGTGCCATCCGGTACCGCAAGTGCCGTCTGCAAAATCTGAGTCGCAATGTCCGTCTGAACTGCCGTATCGAGATTGAGCTTGTCTAATCCCATCCAGCTTGCCACATCAGCTGCAGTCCAAGTCTGTACGTCCGGGTGTGCCAGCAACGCATTGTTCAAAGCTGTTTCCAACTTCTCCTTCGTGCTTCCCTCAATCTCCGGCATATAACCTTGAAGTGAGGAGTCCCACGCCTCGGCAATCGTTTCCAGGTTGAACGAAGATACTCTTGCGTTAATCTCATTCAGCTGGGCGTAGTAGCCATCGGTCGCCTCTTTCACGGCCGCATCGTACTCTTCCTGCGTGATAGCTCCGTCTGCCAGCTGCAGGTTCAGATTTGTGAGCGTGAGCGTGAGTGCCTGCTCGTACTGATCCGACGCATTGCTTACCTGCGTCTGCAGCTCTTCCTGCAAAGCATTGAAACTATCCATATCCAGCTCTGCGCCGGAATACTTAATCTTCAATGTGTCAAATTCCGCATCCGTCCTGGCCTGCGAAATCTTTCCTGTGATAGCCGAAATCTGATCCTGCAAGCTCTGAATTTCTGCAGACTCGTCAAGACTGATAACGCTATCCTCTAAGGCAATATCCACTTTTCCGCTGAGTTCTTTTCCCAAGTCGTCCAGCTGTTTCTTCATACTGCCGTAGTAACTGTCGATACCGCTGGTGTCTGCGTCGGTTCCAGTGAGCAGTTTCAAAGCGACTGTCGCCTCGTAATGGTTGTTGTCAATATAGGACTGGCTGTCGCTGATGAAGTTTTCGATTGCACTCTTGTAATCGTCCTTCTGCAGTTCATCCAGTTTCATTCCTAAGCTGACTTTCCAGTTCTCCTTTTTCAAGGTCGATACTGATGATTGCAGGTCGCTAAGTGCCTGCTGTGTGTCGCTGGTTGCTGTTGTGAAGGTGTTCAGTCCGTCCGTCATATCGCCGAATGTAATATCACTTGCAATACTCTTGACCTCTTCCAGGGATAACTTAATCTTTCCGAAAGCATTCTTTGCCACGTTTTCGCACTCTTCCTGGAACATAGCTGAAAACTGCTCCGCAGAAACCTCGCTATCGTTCATAGCGTCCTGCAGAGCCTTATTCTGAAATCGTACATCTTCGATTGACAAACCGGTTGCCTGGAAAATCTTCTGAGCTTTCTCGGCTTCCTTCTGCATTTCTTCGACATTATCCTGGTACTCTTCTTTGACCTTATTGCCCTTGATCCATCCTGCGATACCTCCGACACCGGCACCGATTAAAGCACCGACCGCTGTACCAAGACCAGGAATTACAGAACCAAGTGCTGCACCTGCCGCCGCACCAGCTGCTACGCCGCCTGCTTTCCAAGCGGCTGAACCACCGTAAGCGGCTTTCTCGTCCTTATTGTCGGACTTGATAGATTTATACAAATCCATTGCACTACTTACGAGCGTTGCACCACCGGCAATCGCTCCTGCTCCTGCACCCATTCCGACTGCAGATAAAGCTCCTGCGCTTAGTGATGCTCCCCCGGCCAGGTTTCCTGCTCCGAGGTTGATTGCCAGCATTGCCGACTTTCCGAGAAGTCCGGTACCCATTGCAGACGAACCAAGCATTGCTGCCCCAAGTCCCATCTCTCCGGTTCCCGAACCTAATACTGTCTTTCCTGCTTTTCCCAGGCTGATTGCTCCCTTGCCAAGACTGATAAACGGACTGGCAATCTTACCGAGCAATACCGCTGAGAATACAGACGACAAATCTGCAGACTTACCGCCAGGAAGCAGTTTGCCCGCATTTGATACCAAATTACCGAGTCCGTCCATCAACTTCGCAGATACGGCATCGAAATCAAATCCCTCTGAGAAGCCTTTGGCGAACGACGCTCCGATACTGGTTCCCTCGTCGAATGTTTCCGAGATGTCAATACCGAGCATTGTCATAACGCCGATCTTAATTCCGCTGCCGATGCCTTTTCCGATGTCTCCGGCGAAATCAGCAAATTTTGCTTTTCCTTTGGTGTCCCACCACTCCTTGAACGGATCAGCAATAAATTCATCCCAGCTCAGTTTCACCTTGCCGAGGAAATCTGCGTTTTTCCATTCTTCCGACTCTGTTAAGTCGTGGAATTTCTTCTTCATGCGGTCCACCTTTGTATCTACCCAGTCCATCATTTCATCAAGACCGGATTCAACCGCTGGCATCTGATCGGTAAGCCAGTCTGCCAGGCTTCTCACGTATGGAGATAGTCTCTCGCCAAATGAGATTTTCACTCCGTCTACTGCGCTCTGCAGTAACGTGATAGAACCCTGCAGGTTATCCATCATCGTTTCAGACATATTCGCTGCCGCTCCGTCTGCATTGTTGATGGCGTCTGCCAACTTATTATAGTCCTCTTCTGAGGCATTCAAGATAGCAAGCAAACCTTTCTGTGCCTGTGTTCCTGCGATTGTATTTGCCAGGTTTGACTTCTGCTCAGCCGTCATACCTGCCGTAGCCGTCCTTAACTCACCCATCACATCGGATAAATCCCTGGCTTGTCCGTTGGAATCAAAAAAGCTGATGCCTAAGTCTTTCATAGCATCAGCCGCTCCGTTGGTGTTCGTCGATAATCTCGTGAATATTGAGTTGAGTGCCGTACCGGCCATTGTTCCCTTAATTCCAGTATTTGCCATTAAGCCTGTCATAAGGGCAACATCTTCTATGGAGTAACTGAGCGATCCTGCCATAGAGCCTGCATATTTGAAAGTCTCGCCCATTCCGGAGACTGTCGTGTTCGCATTTGATGCAGCCGCCGCCAAAACATCTGAGAAGTGTCCGGCATCACCGGCTTTCATATTGAACGCCGTGAGCGCATCCGTAACAATATCGGATGTCGTTGCCAAATCTTCTCCGGAAGCTGCTGCCAAGCTGAGAATACCTTCGATACCATTCAGCATATCGTCGGTTTTCCATCCAGCCATCGCCATGTAATTAAACGCCTGCGCCGACTCTTCGGCTGTGAATTTCGTGGTTGCTCCCATTTCCTTCGCCTTATTCGTCAGTTTGACAAGCTCTGTGCTGGTGGCTCCGCTTATAGCCTGGACCTGTGACATTGCGGCCTCGAAGTCCTTATATGTCTCTATCGTGTCTTTCAGACCGATACTGACTCCCAGGACCGCTCCGACTTGGAAAATCGGATTTTTCAACAGGTTTATGATCCCTCGAACCGGGGAGGTTATGAGGTCAATCGCTCGCATTGTAACGCTCCACGTTTTCCCTGCAAAACTCCTTAACCAATTACCCAGCGTAGAGAGTACCGGACTGATTCGTTCCTTCGCTTCAAGCAGGACTTCGTACTTTTCTTTCGCCCAGCTTGCCAGGCTCTTTTCGGTTTTCTGAGCTTGCTTGTCAAACTTGGAAACTGTGTCGCTCGCTTTCTTGGCTGAACTATTCGCACTATTGGCCGCTCGTTCCATTTTCTCGAATTTCTTCGTAGCATTGGAGACTCCCGGATCGGTATTATCGACCGTCTCAATAGGAATTTCGATTCTAAGTGTTTCCGCCACCGTCATTACCTCCTTTCTGTGATTCTAGGGTTGTCCGCATAGACGCAAGCATGAACGCCTGCACGCCTTTCGGTTTCTCGTAAAATTCATCGGGGGTTATTCCTGTCTTTTGGAATATGTGATGCAACAAGCACATCTTGCCCCCGGCTTCAATTAGTTTTTTGCTACTTCCTCAATGTTGCTCTCGTAGCCGCTGAGGGTGTCGATCGCATCAATAATACGGTCTTTCTCGCCCGCTTTAAGGGTGTACTCGATTACATCCAGGCCGGACATAATCTGAAATCCTTTGCTTTCAAGCGCCTGCCATACCTTCTTGTTGTCCCATAACTTCTCTCTATCCTCTGCGATAGTCGCCTTGTGGATGATTGCTGACTGGTACTTGATACGGTCTGTGTCCTCCGGCATCTTGATACCGAGCTGCTTATTACGAACATACTTTGTAAATTTCTTACGGCACTTGTCGTACTCCTCTGAGCCGAGAGGTCTGATAGAGAATGCAAAAGCGAGCTTGCCGTTTCTGACAATCTCAATTCTCTGTGTTTCCTCTTCATCGGAAGCGAAATCTGCAGCCGCAATCAGACCTGCGATGAAGTCCTCCTCATTCGCTCTGATTACCTGCTTTGTTTCCTCTTCGTTTGTCTCCACTGTACTTACTGCAGGCTGAGTATTCTCCTCAGCTGTTGCCTCGCCTACTGTTACGCCTTTTACAAATTCTTTAGCCATTTGAATGTCCTCCAATTCTTTTTGATTAAATAAAGGGGAACCGCTCCGGCTCCCCTACTGGTTTCGTATGTGGTACTCCTTATCTGTCTACGCCGAGTAACGACTGTAACTTAGGCGGTCTGTTGACAAAGAAGTTCCAGTTTCTCTTGATAACATCGCCGACAGTGACATTCTGAATGTCAATCTGTCCGGAAGGAATACACTCCTTGTAAACCACACGCTCCGTCTTTTGCACTCAGATATGCAGGTGCAATATCAAATACAGTCTTACAGCCGCTCTGACCTTCTTTGTAAAGACGGTATGCAGCTCTTGCATATGCCACAATGACACATGATGTAAATTCGGGATTTGAATCAAGCTTTAAGCTATACTCAATAACATGATTATTTTCCTGATTCCAGCCCGTCTTACCTGAACGGATAACAAATCCACCGTGTGGGATTCCGCTGTGGTTCTTCTTTAATTCCTCTTCGCTGATAAAATGCACTGTGGTATCGTATTCTGCGAAATAGTTTGGCATATTCTTAATTTCTTCTTCAACCTTTTTTGCATCAGCCCCCTCTTCAAGAACAACAAAACACTCTCTTGTATGTTTCTGCCTTGTAGTAAGTTCAGGATTCTCACCATTTCTTACAGCCTCAAGAGCTGATTCTACAGGAATTGTATACTGCTTTCCGTCCTTAACACCTTCAACTCGGCGGATTGCATCTGAATGGCCCTGACTTACACCTTTTCCCCAGAATGTATAATCACGTCCCTCAGGTAAAATTGCATTTGCATACATACGGTTTAAAGAAAACATTCCCGGGTCCCAGCCAACGGAAATAATTCCGACATGTCCGCTTTCCTTTGCAGATGCGTCAACATTAGCAAAATGTTCAGGAATTCTAGCATGTGTATCAAAACTGTCAACAACATTAAACATCTTTGCATACTCAGGTGTCTGAACCGGCAAATCTGTTGCACTTCCACCACAAAGAATCATAACATCAATTTTATCTTTCCACTGTGCAATGTCATCAACAGAACAAACTGCTGCACTCTCTGTAAGAATTGACACTGTTTCCGGTGCACGTCTCGTAAAAACAGCTGCAAGTTCCATATCAGGATTCTGCTTAATTGCACATTCTACACCTCTTCCAAGATTTCCATATCCTAAAATAC
>OGQY01001851.1_pt1 | contig 13556 bp, 10 predicted proteins | sample 1553361 | NCBI WGS metagenome assembly OGQY01 (sample SAMEA2579963, study PRJEB22360) | human gut metagenome | reverse complement strand
TATAAGATTGTGTTTAGGTGTAGGCTTCTATGACAATGTATATTACAATAGAAGCCCACACTAATTTTCATTACTATATATTCTGCTTTATAATTCTTGAAATTAGCCCAACCGCCACATTTCGCTCCTCATCAATCCTGGTAACAACGAAGCTCACGTCATCCTTTTTCCCAGGGAGCCGGTTGTCATAGCAGGAGTGGGCAATCGCATTCACCCCGATACTAAGCCGCACGAATACTGTCCCCTTATGAATATCGGTTACTGTCCCGGCATACTTGCCCTGGATTTTGCACCGGGCCAGATTGGCTTTGCTGGTATTGCCGTTGACACTCTTCACATCGGCTTTCACCGAGATATTCTGGATATCTGGAGCATCTACCGACAGGATACGGACCAGGATCTGATCCCCGACATGGAACCGCTCATTGGCGTCACCCAGCCAGTCCCAGGAAAGATCCCTGGCAAGGATGGAGCATTCTACACCGAAGATCTCCACGCGGACCACCTTTTCGGCCACGGCAATCACCCTGGCCTGGACGATGCGATCCTCGCACACGCGGGAATTTCCGGAGCTGTCCGACATATAAAAGATCTGCCGCTTCTTATACATCGCTTCTTTTCGGCTGGCGACAACACTCCGGCTGGCCGTGTCAAGTCCCTTCACCAGAAAGTCAATTTCACATCCAAGCATATTACCAAGGACTTTGCTCTGGCGTTGTACCAGCTCCCCATAATTATGCTTTTCGTCCTCAATCAGGTTTATCATCATCTCGGCCATGGGGATCACCACCCTCATCTCCTTGTAGTAGATCACCGCGATCATACCACCCTGATCCATTTTTTCGATACCGCCCAGAGTTCCGGTCAGAACCTTTTTGGTGCGGTATGCATTCTGAAATTCATGCCAGACAATATCCTCCCGGCTTTCCGGTGTCTCAATTTCACTGTCCGCATCAATCGTGAGGATGGATGATGGGACTATTTTCTTGACTGGAGCCATATCCGGAGCGGTTTCTTTGGTGCTTGCTGCTGTTTTTTGAGTTGCCATAATAAATCTCCTTTCAAAATGGTATATAAAAACCGCAATCAAAAGATTTGCGGCAATTAACCGGACATGATAGATTCTTTATCAGTAGGTACGATCTGAAGCTGATTGTCCGGCCAATCTTCCGGTAACTGCCTGGCTTGAAATACTGGAGCTGCAGGTTCCGGAGCGGGAACCTTTGGCTTTGAATCCCGTTTTCGTTTGGGTGCCGGATGAGGCTTTACCATATTCGCAAAGTCCGGTTCTGGAGCCTCCGGCAGCTGTCTCCAATCCGGAATATGCTCTATCGCCTTTCTGGGAATCAGCTTTTTACTTTCCGCGTGAAGGGAATAATCGAACTTTTCTGCCTTTAAAACCTTCTGACTCCGCAGAATGATAAGCTCCTGGTCCAAAGGAAACCGTAATACCTCGTCCATGGTGAGCAGTTTCCGCTTCCCAATGGAGCTTGTCTCCCGGTATTCCGGTGTATAGTCTGAAATGCGCCAGGTTCCCAGCTGTTTAGCCTGACTGGATACTCCGATAGTAATTTCTCCGGTCCGGTCTGAAATAAATGTGGCCGTAAGCTCATCCGTACAGCCTAAAAATAGCTGTGTATCGCAGTTTCCGATAATTTCCTGCCACTGATTTAATGGATACCGGTTTTGCATTTGCGGAAGATTCTGGAAGATACATGCCAGAAACAGCGACCTGCTTCGGATGGTACTGATTTTTTTGGTAAGGTCCGGTATGACTCCAATATTCGCCAGCTCATCGGCCAGAATCTGCACTGGGACAGGGAGCTTGCCACCTACCCCATGTTTATCCGCATACCGGACGAGCTTGATAAAAACAAAACTCATGAACATGGAAGAGAGGAAATCAAAGGTACTGTCCTGATCGCTGGTGATACAGAAATAGGCACATTTTTCATAGCCTGGCCGCGTCAGATTGATTTCGTTGTAGCTGGTGATCTGGCGGATCAGTTTATTCTGAAATACCTGTAGCCGGGAACCGAGTCCAACAATCACGCCGCTCCTTACCGTATCAGACGCCTGCCGGAAAATGGAATAAGGCGCCTTAGCCGGATGAGAGACCGGCAGCAAATCAAATAGGCTGTTCAATTCCTGCTCCGAGGTATTCGTGAGGAGCTTGTATACCTGGCCGATATTCTTTCCTTCAGGTGGAAATCCTTGCTCTACATACAGCACCAGTGCTTTCAGCAGGTTCAGCTCCGCGTTATCCCAGAAATGGTCCGGTTTGCCCGAACCGGTATTTTTTATGATGACGTCTGCAAAGAGCTGGGCCATGGTTTCCTGCCCCTCAATCTCCATCAGACAATTCCATGAATCAGAATTTTCCGGATTAACCAGGTTAAATGCCCTGACGGTATAGCCATTGGACTCCAAATATGCGGCCATATCTTCATAGAGTTCGCTTTTGGGATCGGTTATAATCAGCGATTCCCCTCTGGCAACGCAGCCAAATATCAGATTGCGGGCAAAGGCTCTGGATTTCATGGAGCCGGAGGCACCGTAAACGGCAATATTCCGGTTCATTCTTGTATTCTCCGGCAGGCAGATGGCCTGATTCCCCAGCTTCCCAAGGATAATCCCGCGTGTGTGGCTGGGATCTTTGACAAGCTCCAGCACCTTATGCATTTCCTCTTCCGTCATAAAGCCGGAGGTTCCATAAGCACCCTGGTCGGAATATTTTAAGTTCCGTTCCTCGTCATAGACCAGCTTATCCCCAAAGCCCATCCGCATCACCATGAAGATCAGAAGTCCAAGCAGGGACAGGCAAATAAAAATCCCATACAGATTGTACGGGAAAATCGTCATGGCATGAAAACAGGCGGAAGGACTGCCGGAAGGAAATCCGGGGGAAACAGAGCTTCCCAGGCTGTATCCGTTATCCAACCAGGCATTGTAGTTTATAAAAAACTGTGAGAGATAACCGGCTGCATAGAGTATCGGCAGGATTATGGGCGGAAGCAGGAATACCAGCTTCCATAATTTCTGTTTCAGTTGAAAAACCTCCTTTTAAATTTTTCAAGGTCGATTGTGCTGACGGATACGGCGTCGCCTGCGTATTCCAGGATAGCTGCCTTCTGGAAGTCAAAGCATAGAATCTGGCCGGTAAGCTGGTGCATCCGGAGCGCGGTAATAAAGCGGCAGATTTCCAGCATGTCGAAGTCATAGGCAAAAAGCACAGGGATTCCCTGTTCCTGGACCGCATCGTGTTCAAATGGAAAGGCTTCGCGATCTGGCGGCTGTAAGTCGGACCCCAGCAGGCCATCCAGCTTTGCAAGTAGCTGTGGAGCGGCCAGGAGTTTTAATAGAGCTTCCCCGGCTGGGGTGTCCGGAACAAAATGAAAATAGTCATAGCTGGTATCCAGCGCAAAGCAGCATTTATGGTAGCCTCCGGTGCTTCTCATCAAGACAGTCGCCGTATACATATCCGTACCAACCATAATGGCATGGATTTGAGTATCTGTCCGATAATGCCGGGAAAGGACACCCTGGTTCAAGTGGTGCTGTAATATGGCCTTCAGCTTAATCTCAGTATTATAGGACCATTTCATAGCACAGTCCCCGGTATAGTAAATCACGTATACCGTGGAATTCGACAACAGAATGCCCATGGTCCGGGAATTGTTGACCTTTACGGTTTCCATTCCCAGCTCTTTAATCTCACGGGAATGATAGTATACAGGACAGGGCAGCACCTGCATGGAAGCCGGTTCCCCGGCCTGGAATAAATTTGGCTTTCGGTCCCGGAATATTTCAATGCCGGCTGCTGTTAAAAGCTGGTATGTACGGGCGGTCTGATGGAGCCGGAGCCTGCGGGGCGGTTCGCTGCGGGGCTGGTTGGTATCGGAACTGCCCGTCAGATAGAAGGAAAACCGTTCCGGATTCTCGGCCAGGAGCGCCTTCTTGCCGACTGATGAGAGGCGGTAGCCACGGAGCTTGTCCCGGTAATGTGTTTTTAGTAGGCGCTCATCCTTTAAGCGGGTAATCATCTTTTCACCATAACTGCCACCCATGCCAAGGCGCCAAAGCAGGTCGGCTGGGAACTCGCCTGACAGGGCGGTTAGCTCCATGAGCCTGTACTGGAATGTATCTGTATTCAAAGTTTAATCCTCCCTTACTTAACCGTATCCGTCTGAAACTCCGGTAAAACTATGCCTTCTGGAAATGCCGGAATCGTGAGTTTCCGGGGGAGTTTCAGCGCTTTTTACCGTAGTCGGATAAAATGTGATTGAAAAACTCAAAAATCCGACATGGATTTCAGGCGGCCTTCATGGCTTTTCAGCCAGTCCGGAAACTGCCCACAGGCCATTAAAGTAACAACCGTGCAGTCCTGCGGCCCGAACTCGGTTGTATGATAGGTGTTACATAAAAGCCCCGTGTCGTCCACCATCAAGAAGGCGGCGATGGTATCCAGAATCATTTTGCATTCCATATTGTCGTAATCCCGGATTCGGCCGATGGAAAGTTCCTCATTAAATACATGGGAGAAGCAGACCACGCATTCCCCGTATTTCGTAACGGCGTTTTCATTGACATAGCATTCAAGGGCATAGTAGAGCGGATCGGTCAAAAACGTGGTGCGTTCCTGCTTCCTTTTCTTAGGAAGAAGTCCCGGCAGGGTGATAGATGTCATGCCGTCCTCCTGTGAGATTGAAATGCCGTGGGACTGGACTGTTTTTTCCATCAAGGTGGCCTTTGGTACAATGTTGGCGGCATAGATCAGTCCCCTTAGTGAACAGGCAATCTTTTCCGCCCGTATCGCGGCGTCTGTGCTGACCTCTTCATAGTTCAGTGGGTATTTTTCTGTATCGGTAATACGCATGGCGAGAATTGCATTAGTGATTTTGGGCAGTTCATCTTCAATTCTCTGCAGGCGTAAATTCAAAATTCTTCTATCCATGGGGGGGTGGTTACTCCTTGCTTTTTATAATATTGTATGGTTCCATCAGGAAATACCCGGCAGAAAGCCGTGATACATGGAAAGTCCAGTTTGCTTATCTGGGACTCTGTTCCCACAATCACAAGCCGGTGCGGGTGCTCAGCAGTTGGAAGTGTGGATACCGCATGGTTTATCAGCAGTTCTTTTTCCGATGGAACACTAATTACTTCATATATTTCATCTTTTGCGAAAAAGGTGAGTATGACCGGATAGCTGCTAGCAGTATGGTAAGAAACCTGCGGGAGAAAATCCAAAAGCACCCATATTCCAGCCAGCGTGTCCGGGTTTATTACCGTATCCTGATACAACGTAACCGTATCTGTCAGACGGTTGTAACAGATCCGCCCCTGGTGCTCCAGCCGTGTCAGGAGGCCGGAAAGGATATCCTCCTTCAGTTCCGGTAACAGCCGCATAATCTGGCCGTAAGTCAGGCACTGGTATAAGGACAGGCAGCGCAGCAGTTCGGCCGTCTCCTGTTCATGCCGTTTATGATACATTGGATTCCCTCCTTCAGTTGTAAGTATTGTATAAGTACACTCTGCGTATGAAAATCAGCAGGTCAAATATGTACGCACACTCTACTTATATGTTACGCAGTAACCGGTTCCGGCTCCTGGCTTTGCTGCCTTTGCCTTGCAATCAGCTTTTTCAGTTCTTCACGGTCTGTTGTGATAAGCTCTTTTTCCAACTGTGACGCTTTAAACTCTACCGTGACGTTATTGTTGTTTGTGGATATCAGGGCGTTACCACGCTCAAAATGAGTGATAGCCATGGTCTCGGCCTCTGATAAATGCAGAATATCCTGTACTCTTTGGGCCTCCTCATCCTCCAGGTTGAGAACAATTTTTGTTTTAGAGTTATTGATAATGCCTTTCCCGTACTTGCCGTCATCCAGTGCGAAGAAATCGTTTAAATCCTGGGTCGCACAGATTGCCGCCCCGGCGTACCCTCTTATAATTTTAAAAATCTCAAGAACAAATTCCGCGGCAAGACGGTTGGAAGAAGCGCCTATTAATTGCCATGTCTCATCAATAAAGATTGCTTTTTCAACGGTACGGTCCTCCTTGGTCTTATCCCAGACGTAATCCAGGGCTACAAACATGCCGACAGTCAGCAGATCGCCTGTCAGCTCGGAAATATCCAGAACGGTATACTTATTGCCCAGATTTACATTGGTTCTCTGATTAAAGGTAGAAGCAGAACCATGCACCAGGCGATTTAAGATATTTGCTATGCGTCTGGTATCCGGATTCTTTTTCAGAATGTTATAAACATCCTCCAGAACCGGCATTTCTTTGTATTGGTTCGGGTGCTCCGGATCGACCAAGCTTTCATTATTATGTGTGATTCCTTTCCCGTTGTAAGTCTGAATCAACACCTCATCTAACAGCTGTTTCTCCTCATGGTTCATGTCCGGAATCAGAAGTGAAAAGAAAATATGAAGCCGTTGGATTTTAGCGGCCAGCTCCGATTTATCTACGATTGGGCCGTCAAGCAGCTCATTCGTCGCTTTGTCCGTTTTCCGGATTTCCATAATGTTGATACAATTCCGGGAGGCCGGTGAAATCTGGATAAATTCTCCCCCGATATTGGTGCAGGCCCGGTGGAATTCATGGCCTTTCAGTGGAGCGATGATAAATACCTGGATATTTTTCCGTCTCATCCTCAACGCCATAAGCTGCATAGAGAAGGTTTTTCCGGCTCCGGAAGTTCCTAGCAGCGCAATGTTGGCATTTTTATAGACGCGGCTGTTGAAGATGTCCACGATAATCAGGGAATTGTTGTGCTTATTGACTCCTAATAAAATGCCGTTATCGTCGCACATCTCGAAGGACGTAAAGGGATAACAGCTCGCAGCGCTGGTTGTGAGCAGATTGCGCTTAGAGCGCTCAAACAGCTTTTTCTCCAGCGATACCAGAGGCAGAGCTGACAAAAGCGCCTGCTCTTCCCGGAAATGGCAGGAGACGGCTTCCATATCCTGTGACAGCAGAAGCTTTTTCATTTCATTACTCCGCCACTCCAATTCTTCCAGCGATTCCGCCGTAATCGTGATAAGGGTATTGAGGTAGTAAAAATCCTCGTTGTTTGACAGCCCTTCCTTCAGAAAATATCCGGAACGGATTGCACTGTCCAGGTCATCATAATCAGAATTCGTGTCTGAAGTTTCCTTGATTTTTGAACGGTTAATCCGGAGCTGCTGGCCTAGCTTTTGCTGAATCCGGTCCTTTGGCTGGCGGTCAAAGAAAAGGTCAACGTCGATTCCGTCCCCGGCGTTTACAAGGAGCGAGATCCAGCCTGCACAGACCTGTGAGCGGTAGCCCCGGGATGGAATTAAGAGATAGGTATGGTATACCCCGTCCATCACCACATAATTACTGTGTGTGTAATCAATTTGCTCCGGAGCAATAAACTCCTGTGCGGGTATCCTGTCTAAATCATTCCGCCTGCCTGCATTGATGTACTGGCCGATTACTTCATTCACCCGGACAGGAAGCGGCTTTTCCACGCTGTATTTCCGGTTTAAAAGGCTGTATAAAATATCGGTTGCCGCCTCATCCGCATTATCCGGCTGGACAACCTCATTTCCGCACTGTTGAAGATACGTCCGGGCCGTCTGGACCGCCGTTGTGAGGGCATTAATGGCATCCACCTCTTCATTATGGCGGTTGCTGCCTGTAAACGGCTCATACTGAAATATGATAAAGAAGCGCCTGGTTATGGCCTCTTTGGAGCCAATCTGCCGGATTAGCTTTTCGTAGTCTTTCTGGAGGGCAATGCAGCGTTCATCTGTTTCTGACTGCATCTCCGTTTGGATGGTTTCCAGGTGCCGGTTAATATCGGCCCGGCGCGTCAAAACTTTGAACTGCAGCTTGACCGGACTGATTTTTAGATAGCTGACAAAAGAGTAAATGATATTGCGCTGCTCCCGGGCACTTCTTAAAAGGAAGTTGATGGGTACCACCTCGATGATCTTTACATAGCGGTAATCCTTTGTATAGATAATGCCGTTTGCAATCTTCTCAATCGGAAGATAGGCTGCGGCTGGATTCAGATAACTGTATTCGGGAGTTTTGGTCTCCGGCTTTTTTGAGGATTTGCTTTTGCCGGAAGACCTGCGCTTTTGTGATTTTGCTCTTGCCGGTTTCTCCTTCTTTTCCCGTACCTGGCCGAATTCCTCCGCAAATTTTTCCTTTTTAATTTTAGGCGCCTTTTCCTTCCTGGGCCGGCTCTTTTTCTTTTGCGGCTGTTTATCAGCGTTATCTGGTTCCTTCGTTTCAGAAATCCCGACAATCCGCCTCTTTTTCAGATATACAAAAAAATTGATAACAAAAGAGGAAAGGCTTTCTCCGTCAATCCCTATAACTGCAAAAAGAGCCAGAGGAAGGACGGTTACACAGGCAACCATAATTTTTGTTGTCAGGGTAAAGGGAAGTTTAAAAATGGGAAGTCCAACACCCAGAGTAATTATGGCAGCTTCGATAGCATTTCTTATTTTCACAGTACCGCCAAACAGTGTTCCGCTTTCTATAAAGTTGGGCGGTATAATATACAGGTCATTTTCTTCCTGTTTCATGGACATGGATTGCTTTCACCTCCTAGTGCAATAAAAAAACAGGAGCAGTCGGATTACTGTCCTGTTGGGCTTGCTTCATCTTCAACGACATAAGGCCTTCCGCATAAAACAATGCGGTTAATGCTGTAGATTGGCCGGTAGACAACTTTTCCCCGTCCAGAGGAAGCATCCACGATGTAGCCGTCTCCACAATAGATTCCCATGTGGCTGATATTCATAAACCGGTTGTTAGTTTCAAATGAGTAAAAAACCAGATCTCCGGGAGCCAGGTTCTCATACGAAACCGCCAAGTTATTTTCGACAATGTATCGTCCCTGTGCAGCGGCTGTATTAGAGCCTTCATACATTAATTGGACTCCAAGCTGGTTATAGACCCAGTAACAAAAAGAACTGCAGTCAAAATAGCCTGGCTGGTTCCGTTTTCCCTGACTGTAAGGCGTTCCCAGTTTGGTGAGTGCCAAGTCAACTGCCGCATTTCCTGTTTCGCCAGGGCGAAGATTCGGATTGATGTCTACTTTATAGGCAGTATCATACAGAAACACATTCAGGTTATTTGCATACTCCAGGGCTAGAGCAGACTGTTTATCAGTGAGTTGAAAAATGTGGTCTGCAAAATAGGCATCACCGGCGTATTCCACGGTGTAAGCATAATGATAAATGGTCTCTGTTGTTCCGTCTTCATCGGTTACCTCTTCACTGGTTACCACGGTGCTGTAAGAGAAAAGTCCGTCTGCAGCTTCAATCATCTGCTTCAGCTTTGGAAGATTGATTTCCTGATAATCTCCTTGGGAGGCGCAGAACTGGGAAATAATGAGCGTGCTTTCATATACAATGCTGTCAGCAAAGTCATCTGTAATGATATAGTCACAGTCGCTGCCCAGGGAATCGCCTTCCTGCTTGATTTTTGCTATGATCTGGTTATGCTTTTCATATAGAATGCTCTCAATCGTAGTTTCCACGTCTGTTAAATTTGCCAGGATGACCGAGTTATCATTTAAAACATTATCCGGGACAGAATCCAGGCCGCCGCCTCCAAAAATTAGAGAGGGCAGCATTAGGATATATAGTATGGGAAGAATCAGGATAAAAGCGGCAATGGCAATGATTTTCACAACTGTCTTTCTTTCCGCCCACAATCCGGCAGCGACTGCGCCATATGGACCACCAACTGCAGATCCCTGAGCAATTCCATCAACAGCTTTTCCTGTTTTGATAGCTCCCCGGAGTGTATTGGCAGCAGACGCGGTCGTGGAGAGGGTATCTATGGAACTTTTTCTTTCATCTTCCATTACACGCGGTCCTTCCTTTTTGGCATGTTGGGAAGCTGCTTAACGATTTTTTCATGGTAAGCAATCTGCCCCTTTTCTGTCATGTAAGGAGTCCGCTCCACCGTATCTTTTGCATACTGCCTGTACCAGGTGGAATTATCAGCAGCCGTAACAACATCGTAGTTTCCCTCCGGAGCCATGTATTGATCGGTCTGGTACATACCAAATGAAGTACCGTTGGGATGTTCCGCGGAGGTTTCTATGCCGCTGATCCGTCCGCCGCCGATTTCCACATCTTTATAGGCTGGGGCATCTGGAACTCCAGTCTGACCGAGGTAAGAAGTCAGGGCCTGCGCTGCCTGTGGACCGGACATGGTGCCAGTATAGTTGATATTCCCTTTGGCAACCGCCCCGGTGACATCATTAGCAAATGAGCCTCCTTTTTGTACCGAGGATTCAAACATTTTCCGGCTGATGGGATTTCCACCCTGTCCGGTGGCACTCTGAACGGCTCCATTTGTGAACTGACGGCTCACTGCACCGGCCAGCCCACCTGACATAAAGGAAGCGCTGCTCATATGCTGGGAACTGGAACCGCCTCGAAAGGAACCACCACGGAACATGCCGCCACCGGCTACATTTTTTGCGGTTGTCAATCCCTTGGCCGCAATCATGAGTTCAGCCATCATACTGCCACCGGTATGGCCGACATTGATTCCTAAGCTGCTCATGAAGCTGTCAATCTTCTGGCTGACCTTTAGAAAAGCAATGGCGCACAGAAACCAGATAAAAATGCTGCCGGCGGTTTCCTCTTTCCCGTTGGCGGCAACCTCGTCCTCCGTGACGGCAAGAACCGGGATGGCCTGCATAAGCGCCAGGGAAGCCGAAAGAAAAAGCACGTTAGCAGCGGTTTTGAGTTTCTTCATTTTCAAGCACCTCCTAAAGTGATAATGGATTGGCAATGAAACTGCCCACCATGGACGTGAACAGGCGCAGGCACCAGGCGTTCATGACCAATAGGAAAATTTGGCCGCCAAGCATCCGGCACCAGGATTTCCAGATGTTTGCTGTGGTCTGGCTGGCGCCCATAGAAAAAGCCACAGGAGCCGTGTAGACCAGTACACCGAGCAGCACATACCGTTCGGCTGCCTCGAATAGAAGTTTTAGGTAGTTCCAGGCCAGGATGAGAACCAAAATCAAGGTAATCAGCGCCACAGCCCCATTGGCACACACACCGATGATGACCAGCATCACGGAATTGAAGTCTGCAAAGCTTAATGCAGGAAGGTCGGACTCCATGATCCAGTGGTAGGGGGTGCCGCCGATGGTAAGAACAATATTGACGATCTCATCTGAAAAGAGCGTCAGCAGGATAAAAATAACGGAACGGATACTCAGCTTTACCGGGTCTTCTGCTTCCACACCTGCGCCAAGACCGAAGTTTTTGAATAACTGCCAGACCCAGTTGAGCAGGATGATCCCGATTGCCAGAGCCACGAAAACAGAGTACATAGTCTCTGCTGCGGGAAAATAACGCAGAAATACAGCCATATCACAGCCCAGCGCACCCAAAACCGATGTGGTCACCAGATCAAGACCGGCCATTACCTGTTCTGCGATCCATTCCACTATGCCGTCTAAAATGCCCATAAATGCAAGCCTCCTTTCCGGCGAGCAATCAGACGGTCAATCAGCCTGTCCATTGTCCGCCACTAAAGAGCGGCGTCACATACGCCATGATAAAGCCCAAGCCATTGAGGATAGCCCAGGTGATACAGATTCGTTTGAGCCAGGCGCGGCTTTCATCCACCGTCCGTCCGGAACGGGAGAAGTTCATGAGCAGCAAGGCTACCGAAGCAGTGACGATGGCGGCGATAGTGGAGATGGCAAGGATTTGGGTGTATACATCCTGCATGATCTCTTTGGCCTTGGTCCATACATCTGTTGCCGCATAAGCCGGCTGACAGAACATCATGGACATCATCACACACAGGAAGGCGCTGTAAGCCACTTTGGGCAGCGAAAGCCTGCGCTTGGACTGGGTATCCGGCTCCTGAAGCTGCGGAGTTTGAGGGGTTTTCGTTTTCTTCAATTTGCGATCCTCCAATTCTGAATGATTTTTTGATGCTCAATAGGGAACAGAAAAACCCACACCTGTCAAAACAAATGTGGGCTTTCAAATGGCCGGGCGGCCATCTGGGCAGCAAAAAAGCACCCTGATGAAAGGTGCCGTTACTGTCCTGTTCGGTTTTGGGTGCAAGTTTGAGCATATTCAGTTTAACACATCGGTATTTGCACTGAAAGAGCAGAACCATGCCAATTTTGTTCCCGAAATGTGCCAATTATTTGCCCGATTGTCCGGAAGGTGATTTTGTCTCTGGCAAGAACTGTTCCAGCATGTCTAAACTGTCCTTGGAGGTATAGCCCCAAAGAACGGAACTGAGGGCTTCAATGGCTTCCCGGCGTTTGCGGTAGTAGGTTCTGAAACTGATGTCACGAATGTGCGGCCGCAGGGTCTCGATGATTTCCTCAACATTTTTGAGCTGCTGGGGCGAGAGGAAGGAGTAGTACAGCAGCCAGTAATATGCCTCACCGTTTTTGTGCTTGGTACGCAGCAATTCGATTGCGGAATCCAGCAGCTTGAGCATTTTGTGGCTGCGTTCAATGCATTTGGCATGATGCTCGATGTCGCTTCCGGCCAAATCAGCGCCAGCCAGATAGACTGAATCCAGAAAATCCTCAATGGAGGTACCATACTCAATCTCAAACTTGGTGCGGACATGCTGGACAGAAAGCTCCAGACTCCACACAACATCCCGGTATTTTTTCAGCAGTTTCCAGGTATCATGGTACAGGGGATTATCAGCAACATCAGGTTCAACAAATTTTCTCATTTCAGGTTCCTCCTATTTTCGTGCTCCTCAGAGGGAGTGAGTGTAAGTTCAAAAGTGGCGATTGAAGTGTTTGTGCCGCAGAGGATGGTCAGACCAAAGTGGACTGTAGATTTCCCTCGCGCACGCGGAATCAACTCTTCCCAGCAGTCGTCCGATAAGGGATATAACTTATAGCGGGAGAGCGGGCAAGAAAAGCAGGAAATCCCTTGCGTAGATAGGATGTCAGCCATCTTGCGGAGTATCGTTTCAATGTGCGATTTTGAAACGCTGGAAAGTGCATCCGAAACAATGACCTCATGCTCAGAGATGGAATGGCTCTCTTCGGTTTCAGCAGTTTCCGGAAGCTCCAGATGAATGTTTAAGGTCATGGCAACTTCCTCCTTGTCGATTAAAACATCGGAAATCTCAAACATGGTGGACAGGTAGTTCTGCAGGTAGATCACGCTTCCATGCCGGCCGGGAAACGACATGATAGAGATATACCCAAGACCGTCCAGCTTTTTCAGTATCCGGCATACGGTAGCGCGTGACAGCCCCCAGCGGCAGGAGAGTTCGGTATAACTGACCAACGGGTTTCCTGTACCATTGCGAAAGTAGGCTACCGGGCCGACCTCTGACCCCTGCACCTGCGTATCGTTGTAGACAGCGGATACCCACAGATCCAGAACGATGTCCATTTCAGAGCAGCGGGCAGAGCTGACCAGTTCCAGGGCAACAGAGACTGGCAGGAAGAAAAAACCGGTATCCTTTTGGCATGGGGCATTGTACTCCAGTGCGGAATTGTGGCGGGCCCAGTGGAGGATTTTATATTTTACTACATTGCCACG
>OGQY01001850.1_pt1 | contig 13556 bp, 9 predicted proteins | sample 1553361 | NCBI WGS metagenome assembly OGQY01 (sample SAMEA2579963, study PRJEB22360) | human gut metagenome | reverse complement strand
ATGATTATAAACGGATTTCTTTCCATGACGACTTTATTGTGATCAAAAAGCATCAGTGGGATGGCGGAATGTCAGAAGGTACGCCTGCTTATGAGCAGATTGTGCGTGAGTCTCCTTGTTTTCCGGTCGACGGAGAATTACCTTGGGGAACCTGGAGCATGAATGAGGACCCCGATAATCCTGAAGCCGGGTGGATCATTGATGGATTGCAAACGGCACGCCGCCTGTTCCTGCAACATTTCACTTCTCTTAGCGTGATTCATAACTATAAGGAAAAGAATACGAAAGATAAGTATTCGATGATGTACTGGAAGGAAACTCCTGTTTCCACAGAATTCCTGCGGGAGAACAAGATGCCGGTGTCGGATGGGTATTTCATCAGGAAAGATGGCTCTGTAGCGGAACGGAATGTATTCGATTATATCCGGGACCATCTCGGTTATCGTATCGAGTTGCAGGAGATGACGGCTCCGGCGGTTTTGCTTGCCGGACAGGCTAATCCTGTCGAAATATCTTTGATAAACCGTGGTTTCTCGACTTTGTTTAATGAACATCCTGTCTATCTGGTCTTGATTGACGAGTCCGGTAAGGTTTGCCATGTCGCCTTGACGGATGCGAATGTGAATGACTGGCAACCGTATGAAACGGGCGACAGCTCCTGCACTCCGCTCCTGCATACGATTTCTACCGACTTGCAGATTCCGCTCGGTCTGGCAAAGGGAATGTACAGCCTCGGCCTATGGATTCCCGACGGCTCCGCCCGTTTGCAGTATGACAATCGTTTTGCGATCCGTTGTGCAAACGGCGATACGCAGTGGTGGGTGTCTCCTGACGGAAAGTATGGCGTCAATATCTTAATGAATAAAATCTCTGTCAAATGAAAATCATCCATATCCTCGGCATGTTGCTGGTTGCGCTTGCCGTAAAAGCGGCTTCCCCTATCGAAGGGTTGCTGGAACGTATCGACAAAGGTGCGTCGCGCAAATTTATGATTGAACAGGTGAAATCTCCTGTCGATTTTTTCGAACTCGACCAGAAAGGTGACAAGGTCGTGATCCGGGGTAATAATTATGTGAGTATCGCGACCGGGCTGAACTGGTATCTGAAATATCATGTCGGAATTCATCTTGCCTGGAATGGCATGCAGGCCGAATTGCCGGAGGTATTGCCGGCAGTGAAGCAGAAAGAACGTCATGAGACGGATATGAAATATCGCTATGATTTCAACTATTGTACCTTCTCTTATACGATGGCCTTTTGGGATTGGACGCGTTGGGAGAAAGAGATCGACTGGATGGCGTTACATGGCATTAACTTGCCGTTGGCGATGGTCGGGACGGATGGCGTCTGGTACAATGTGCTGAGCAAGTTAGGCTATACGAAGGAAGAAATCAACGAGTTTGTAGCCGGTCCCGGCTTCCAGGCTTGGTGGTAGATGATCAACTTGGAAGGTTGGGGCGGCCCGAATCCTGATAGTTGGTATAAGCAGCAGATCGCTTTACAGAAACGGATCGTGAAGCGGATGCGTGAATACGGAATCGAACCGGTATTCCCCGGATATTCCGGCATGGTTCCTCATAACGCAAAAGAAAAGTTAGGTTTAAATGTTTCTGATCCGGGATTATGGAACGGATATCGCCGTCCGGCATTTTTGCAACCGACAGATCCGCGTTTCGAGGAGATCGCTTCCTTATATTATAAGGAGATGAACAAGCTGTACGGCAAAGCGGACTATTACAGTATGGACCCGTTCCATGAAGGCGGAAGTGTGGCCGGCGTGGATCTGGATGCAGCTGGAAAGGCCATTATGCAGGCAATGAAGAAAAATAATCCGAAAGCTGTCTGGGTGGCTCAGGCATGGCAGGCGAACCCGCGTCCGCAGATGATCGGAAATTTGGAGGCGGGAGATCTGATCGTGTTGGATCTGTTCGCGGAAAGCCGTCCGCAGTGGGGAGATCCTGCATCTACTTGGTACCGGAAGGACGGGTTCGGACAGCATGACTGGATTTATTGTATGTTGCTGAACTATGGTGGGAACGTTGGATTACACGGGAAGCTGAAGCACGTGATCGACGAGTTCTATAAGGCGAAGGAAAGTCCGTTCGGTAAAACGCTGAAAGGAGTCGGCATGACGATGGAGGGGAGCGAAAACAACCCGGTCATGTTCGAACTGTTGACGGAACTGCCTTGGTGTCCGCAGCGTTTCGACAAGGATCAGTGGTTGAGGGAGTATACGGTTGCCCGTTACGGAAAGAGCAATCCCACGGTGCAGGACGCTTGGATACTGTTGAGCAATTCCATCTATAACTGTCCGGATGCAAATACGCAGCAGGGAACTCATGAATCTGTATTCTGTGCCCGTCCTACCGAACATCCGTATCAGGTTTCAAGCTGGTCGGAGATGAAAGACTATTATGATCCGAACGATGTGATTCGTGCTGCCGCCATGATGGTGTCTGTAGCCGATGAGTTCAAGGGAAACAATAATTTCGAGTATGATTTGGTCGATATCGTCCGCCAGGCGATCGCCGAGAAAGGACGTCTTACGGAGAAGGTTGTTGAGGCCGCTTTTGCCGCTGGCGACAAAAAGTTGTATAAGGATGCTTCCGACCGTTTCCTGCGTTTGATCCTGTTGCAGGACGAATTGCTGGCAACGCGTCCTGAATTTAAGGTTGGAACCTGGATCGCTCGTGCCCGCAGCCTCGGAGGTACTCCTGAAGAAAAGGAATTGTACGAGTGGAATGCCCGTGTACAGATTACGACTTGGGGTAACCGATTGGCGGCCGACGAAGGCGGCTTGCGCGATTATGCCCATCGCGAATGGAATGGTATCCTGAAAGATTTCTATTATATGCGCTGGAAAGCTTGGTTCGATTATCAGACTCAGCTTTTGGATGGTAAGAAACCGGTAGCGATAGACTTTTATGCAATCGAGGAACCTTGGACGAAAGCAACAAATGTTTATTCGAGCGAACCGGAAGGAGATTGTATTCCGACGGTAAAACGTATATTTGTGGAAATATTCGGGAAATAACATAACAACATTGAATAATTATGACACGTAAATCAATTTATTTCCTTTTCTTGACTCTCTTGGTATTACCCTGCTTTGCCGCGAGCAAGTACGAATCGAAAATAACGTCTCTCGAAGGAGAGAAATGGTGGGGCGGTGCAGTCGGCTTGGGATCGAAGATGCCTTTTGAAGGTGACTTGCGTTTGTTCGACCTCTCTGCCGAGAACCTGAACAATCAGAACGTGCCGCTTCTGCTTTCTTCGGAGGGACGGTATATTTGGAGTGACAAGCCGTTTTCTTTTCAGGTAGAGAATGGGGAGTTGCGTTTGTATTCCGATTATGAGAAGATGGAGCCGGTATTGGCGGGCCGTACGTTGAAGGATGCTTATATGGCTGCTTCTGCCAAATATTTCCCACCTTCCGGTGATTTGCCGGATCCGTTGTTCTTTTCCATGCCGCAGTATAATACCTGGATCGAACTGATGTATAACCAGAATCAGGAGGATATCCTGAAATATGCGGATCATGTATTGGAGAATGATTTTCCGGTCGGCGTGTTCATGGTGGATGACAACTGGCAGAAATATTATGGCAATTTCGACTTTAAACCCGAACGTTTTCCTGATCCGAAAGGAATGATTGATCGTCTGCACAGACAGGGATTCAAGATCATGTTCTGGATTTGCCCGTTCGTCAGTCCGGATAGCCCGGAGTTTCGTGAGCTTCAGCAGAAAGGATTCCTGATCAAAAAAAGGGGGACGAATGAAGTGTCTGTTGCACAACCTTCCTCAAGGAAGAATATTTTTTAGAACAGTTAGCATTAAATTATTAAAACTCTCTTTTGTGGGATATTCTGATAAGAAAAACTTATCAGAAAAGTTCTGATCAAGTTGAAGGTTACTAATTTTATATAATCCAACCAATTGTTGGCTGCTTTGGTAACCGAGATTGCAGATTTATAACAAACATGTCTCATTAACTTTTTCAGATTATAGGCCATGGCTGCCAGTAAGACATGTTTGTTCGCAAGTCTTATACCTCTGGTACGCACTTTTCTCATGGCTCTAAAATCAAGTAATGTGCCCAGAACCGGTTCGACCGTGCTGGAACGTAACTTTTTCATTTTCCGTCCTATTGGTGAATGTACCCTTTTGTACGCGTTCTCATAGTAAGGTTTATAAATAGTTGTAGAGAGTTCCTTAACAGGATACGTTTTATTTTTGATGCATTGTCCTTTCAGTGGACAAACCGAACAGTCTTTCTGTGAACTTCGATATATTTTTGATTCATAGGTCCTTGTGGTGGGTTTATGTATTTTTATGAAGCTCAGTTTTTTATTCATCCTACAGATAAAACAATCACTTTGGCTGTCATAAGAAAAATCCTTATGCTCATTTTTATAGTTGCCTATACAAGGAATATAACTTTTTATTCCTGCTTCCTCCAGATACTTAAGAGTAGGACCTCCGGAATAATTTGTATCTGCCAGCACATTCTCCACGCGGATATCATGCCGGGACAAGTTCGCGGCTGCCTGGTTTAAAATAAATGGCAGACATTGACTATCCCGTATATTGGCATATAGACCCAATGCCCCGCATATGATATGGGATGCCGTATCCACACTTATTTGTGCCTGGTAGCACAAGCTTAGCGGACGTCCGGATTTAGTAGCCATCTTCGAGTCCGGATCGGTGAGACTGACCCTTCTTTCATTTTCTTGGCGCCTGGGATCTTTTGACTTGGGGGGATATTTTGTATTATCATCTTCAGAGTTGTTCTTCAATTTGTTATAGTATTCCTGACCGGCAATTTTCAGGTTCACACTCAAACTTGCCATGGACGCATTCGCCTTTATCAAGGTACTGTCTATTGCTTGAGTTCTGCCATCAACCATACCGGTCTTTATGCACAACTCCAGAATATGGTTGAACACCTTCAAGAAAAGCTCCTCACCATAAAGTTTACGGGTACGGGAAAGCGTACTGTGCCATGGAAGCGGCTCGTCAATATTATAATTTAAAAAATAGAGCATGTCCAGTCTCATTCCGGCCTGTTCCACAATCTTCCGGTCGGAAGGTATGTTCTCCAGATATCCAATAAGCATCAGCTTGAAAAAAACAACCGGATCAATGCTGGTCTGTCCCTCTTTCCCATAGTACTCCTGAGTATATTTGCGAATAAAGGATAGGTCCAGAACATCCTTTAAACGGCGATAGAAATTGTTGACCGGAACGCGTTCCGATAAACGGAATGTATAAAACAGTTTTTCTTCGTATGATTTGTAACCTTGCATAATTACTTTTTGTCTCTAATATACTAATAATTAATAATATATGCAACAAAAGGAATTGCTTGTTTTAATAATTTAGAGTTGTGCAACAGGCACATGAAGCGGCCATCATTCCGTGGTGGAACGGTTATAGTGCCTGCTATGACCTTAGCAATCCGGCCGCTGCCGAACATCTGAAACAACAATTGCGCGGCATGCAGGAGAAATATGGGGCGGATGGTTTCAAGTTCGATGCCGGTGATATCGGTCATTATAACGATCCGGAACTGGAGTTTTACGATAAGTCGGCTACTTCAGTGGATATGTGCCGGTATTGGGCGAAGATCGGGTTGGATTTCCCGTTTAACGAATATCGTGCCGGATGGAAGATGGGAGGTGAAGCGCTGGTTCAGCGTCTGGGTGATAAAGATTACTCTTGGAATGCGGTCGGCCTGCTGATCCCTGATATGATTGCTGCCGGTTTGCTGGGATATGCCTATGCCTGTCCGGATATGATCGGCGGAGGCCAGTTCGCCTCTTTCCTGGGAGTAGACCAGACGAAGCTCGATCAAGAGTTGATCGTGCGTTCCTGCCAGGTACATGCCTTGATGCCGATGATGCAATTCTCGGTGGCTCCTTGGCGCATCCTCGATGAAAAGCATCTGGCGATTTGCCGTGATTATGCCCGTCTGCATGAGAAGATGGGAGCATATATTCTGGAACAGGCGTATCATGCCGCAAAGACCGGTGAGCCGATCATCCGGCATATGGAATATGCGTTTCCGCACCAGGGGTTCGTTGATTGCAAGGATCAGTTCATGTTGGGTGACAGATATCTGGTTGCCCCGGTACTGACCAAGGAACACACGCGCAAAGTGATGCTGCCAGAAGGTGTATGGGTAGACGATACGGGTAAGAAGTTCAAGGGACCGAAAACGATTGAAGTGACAGCTCCTCTGGAACGCCTGCCTTGGTTCGAAAAAGTAAAATAAGCGGTTGAAAACATGGGTTTCTGATTCGCATAAACGAGAGAGGAGATATAAACGCTGTTTTCAGATTGTTTTTCTGAAATAACAGTCTGGAAACAGCGTTTTTTGTACTATCTTTATCGGCGAAAAGAGACATTATGGAAACAGCCTCGGAGATAAAAGCTTTTAATAAATTGTTTGCCGATTACCACGGATTGTTTGTGCGTTTCGCCAATACGTACCTGCAAGATGAAGCGGCAGCGGAAGATATTGCTGTTGAGGGAATCATGTATTATTGGGAAAATCGCCATTCTCTTTCTTCCGATTCGAATATTCCTGCCTATATCCTGGAAGCGATCAAACATAAATGTCTGAATTACCTTCGTCATCTTCGTGTCCGCGAAGATGTGGAACAACGTATCCAGGAGCATCAGCAACGGGTGAATAGTCTGAGGATTGCCACCCTTGAAGCCTGCGATCCTCAGGAAATTTTCAGTTCGGAGGCCGGACGGCTCGTGGATGAGGCATTGGCAATGATGTCCGACAAAACCCGCCGGATCTTTATCATGAGCCGCTATGAAAATAAAACATACCCGGAAATCGCTGCCTATTTCTCGCTTTCCGTCAAGAGTGTGGAGTTCCACATATCCAAAGCATTGAAGATATTGAAAGTGAAGTTGAAGGATTATATGACGATTGTTTTGTTCATGTGAAACAAAAGTATTTCAGAAAAAATGATATTTTTTTAGGGGATATCTCTTTTGAGGTGCTTATTATAAAAGAAATTTGAAAAACACATTATTGATTAAGTAACATGAGAAAACAGATTTACTGCCTTTTATCTTTTTTATGGATTAGCTGCCTCTCCGTATCGGCAGCCGATCGCTGGGCTATTAATTCTGCCGGTGGTATTACCTGGCAGGTGGATGAGCGGGTTCCGCATGAGGATCATATTGAAATGAGTGGGTTGAGAGTTTCGACCGTGCTTCGCTACGGAGTCGATGCAAACGGCGCCTTTATGCTGAACAGAAGTATGGTATGGCCGATGCTACGCACGATTCCGAATAATACTCATGCCAGCTTGATGCGTCGTTTTGCCTGGAACGTGACGGATATGGTCGAGGTAAACGGGCAGTCTTTGCTGAATGAGAAAGTAAAGGAGGTTACGTTGAACGGCACGATGGTCGTCCAGAGCGAATACACACTTCCCCGTAAGGGAAAACTCGGCTTGACACGTATCTTGTTTCCTTCCGTTTCGAATCCGGCTTTTTGTGAAAAATATATTTTACGGAATATAGGTGAATCTGCGATATCGGTGGAAATCCCTTCTTTACGCTCTGTTGTCGAGACAGATGCCGCGAAAGGGGTGGATGGCAGCTATAAATTAGTTTCGACTATCAACGGACAGGTGGCTCGTCAGTTGCAACCTGGCGAGGAGTTGACGTTCAGTGCGACTTTTGCCGGATACAAAAAGGATGAGCGCGAGCTATCGTTAGATATTGACCGGGAATTACAGGCCCGGCAGGATTTGATTGCCGGATTCTGGGATAACCTGGTTCTGGATACGCCCGATCCTGTCATCAATACAATGTTCGCCTTTGCAAAAATCCGTGGAGCGGAAAGTATTTACGATACGAAAGGAGGCCTTATGCATGGCCCCGGAGGCGAATCCTACTATGCTGCTATCTGGGCAAACGACCAGGCGGAATATATCAACCCTTTCTTCCCTTATTTGGGATATGAGGTCGGAAACCGTTCCGCACTGTGCTCGTATGAACATTTTGCCCGCTTCATGAATCCGGAATACAAGCCGTTGCCTAGCTCGATCATAGCGGAAGGCATTGATGTTTGGGCAGGAGCCGGTGATCGTGGCGATGCGGCGATGGTCGCTTATGGTGCTTCCCGTTATGCTTTGTCCAAAGGAGATAAGGCAGAAGCCGAAAAGTTGTGGCCATTGATCGAATGGTGCTTGGAATATTGTCGGCGCAATTTGAACAAGAGTGGTGTTGTGGCTTCCGATGCGGATGAACTGGAAAACCGTTTCCCAGCAGGGAAAGCAAATCTTTGTACTTCTTCCTTATATTATGATGCTTTGATCTCAGCAGGTTATTTAGGGAAGGATTTAGGTAAGCCGGTTGCAGCCTATGCTCGCCAGGCTACAGCCCTGAAGAAAAATATCGACCGCTATTTCGGCGGGACCGTCGAAGGATTTGATACCTATAAATATTATGAAGGAAATGATGTCCTGCGTTCTTGGATCTGCATTCCGCTCACGGTCGGGATACAGGATCGGAAAGATGCGACCATCCAGGCGTTGTTCTCTCCGCGCCTGTGGACGGAGAACGGTTTGCTGACGCAGGCCGGAAGTGAAACATTCTGGGATCGCTCCACCTTGTATGCGTTGCGTGGCGTGTATGCTTGCGGTGAGACGGAGAAGGCTACCGATTATTTGAGATTCTATTCTTCCCAGCGTCTGTTGGGTGAACATGTCCCTTATGCAATCGAGGCATGGCCGGAAGGCAACCAGCGCCATCTGTCTGCCGAAAGCGGTTTGTATTGCCGTATCATTACGGAAGGGATGTTTGGCATTCGTCCGACCGGCCTGAATTCGTTTGTCTTTACTCCCCGCCTGCCGCAAGAGTGGGATCATATGAACCTGCGTAAGATTTGCGCGTTCAATCAAGTATTCGATATTGAAGTGAAGCGTCTTGGCGATCAACTGCAAGTTGCCGTTATCGCAGACGGAAAAACGATCAGCAACCGGAAAATAAAGGAAGGTGAAAATATTCGGATAAAATTTTAGGGGGTTGCTTTCGAGAGGTGCTTATATAACGTATGGACAGAAATGTATTACATCGATTTTTTGCAGGAACAGCCTCTTTTGAAGAGGAAGAGGCTGTTTGTGATTGGGTGGATGCTTCTGATAAGAATCGGGAAGAGCTGATAAGGGAGCGGAAATATTTTGATGTGCTGTTGTTACATAAGACGAAAAATAGCAGCATGGTGCAATCCGGTCACCGTTTCAGCCTGCCTTTTGTTATCAGAGAATCGCTGAAGATCGCTGCTGCAATTTCCGTATTGCTAGTGTCTGCCCTATACATATCTAATAATGTGGGAAAAACGGCTCCTGTATTGGAGATGAACAAGATCGTCGTTCCTCCGGGGCAGCGGGCGAACCTCACCCTGTCCGACGGGACGAATGTCTGGCTGAATGCTTGTAGTGAAATGACTTATCCGGCCTCTTTTAGTGAGGATATCCGCCGTGTGTCGTTGAAAGGTGAAGCCTATTTTGATGTATCTAAAGATGTGGAACATCCATTTGTCGTACAGACAAAGAAATGTGATATAAAAGTTTTGGGGACGGAGTTTAATGTTCGGGTGAATGAGGCGGAGTCGGATTGCGAATTTTCAGCTGCCCTGCTGGAAGGTTCCATTGAGTTAACAAATAAAATGGAGCCTGGTCCTTCCATCCGGCTTGCTCCGATGCAGAAAGCGGAATGGACGGGAGGTAAAATGGTGGTGGAATCGATCCGTAACTTGGATGATTATCGTTGGAAAGAGGGATTGATTTGCTTTGAGGATATCCGTTTTGCCGATTTGATGAAACGCTTTGAGAAGACGTATGATATTCGTATTGTAATCCAAAACAAAAGTCTGCATGACTATAAATGTAGTGGTAAATGTCGTGTTTCGGACGGGGTGGATTTCATTTTGCAGGTGTTGCAACGCAGTACGCGTTTTACTTTTTCCCGCAGTGACGATAATACGATTATCTATATAAAGTAAATGTGTAACCTTAAATTAAAAACGAAAATGCCTATGGAATGAAGTGGAACACGAAAAACAATGTAAAAAGGCGATGAATGTGCGAGATTCACCGCCTTACAACTAACACATGTCTAACACAAGTATTAATCTTTAAATATCACAAAGTTATGAATAAAATACCTTTGTCGGGGTTTTGTCTCTTATTAAAATCACGACATAAACATTTATTTAGGATTATGAGAATAACCTATATGTTATTATTTGCAGCCATTTTCTGCTTGCATGCAGAGAATGCGATATCGCAAAAGATCACCCTGCAGGGTGATAATCTTTCACTGAAAGATTATTTGAATACTATTGAAAAGCAGACGGATTATCTTTTCATTTATGATGCCGGTGTAAATGTAAATAAAAGGATATCCGTTAATATGGTCGGTAAGTCCATCAAGGAAGTTTTGGATAACCTCTCTACCCAGTTAGGACTGAATTATTCCCAAAAAGGTTCTTATATTGTCCTGTCGAGTTATAAGGCAAAGGAAACATCTGCTCCGGTTATTGCTCAGCAGAAGAAAACGATTACGGGTGTCGTTACGGACGATCTGGGTGAACCTATTATTGGCGCCAATGTGATTGAAAAAGGAACTACAAACGGCATTATCACTGATATCGATGGCAAGTTTACACTGGAAGTCGCTCCGGGTGCGGTTGTACAGGTATCCTATATCGGTTATAATACGCAGGAAGTAAAGGTAGGTAACCAGTCGACATTGGCTATCCAGTTGGTTGAAGATACCCAAGCATTGAGCGAAGTTGTTGTTGTCGGTTACGGTGTTCAGCGTAAAGTGACGACTACTGGTGCCGTTACAAAGCTGGAAGGTGATGAAATCAATAAAATGACAGTGGTAAATGCTACAAAAGCTTTGCAGGGTTTGAGTCCCGGTATCACAGTAGTCGACCGTGGTGGTGCTCCAGGTAGTGACGATCCTGAAATCTACTTGCGTGGTGTCGGTACGACTGGCAATGCCAAACCGCTGGTATTGGTGGACGGTATCGAAATGTCTTTAAGTCAGATTCCTTCTTCCGAAATCGAGAATATTTCTGTTTTGAAAGATGCCGCATCTGCTTCTATCTACGGTTCACGTGCTGCTCACGGTGTAATTCTAGTAACGACCAAACGCGGTAAGGAAGGTAAAGTGAAATTATCGTATGACGGTACTATCGGTTTCCAAGACCGGGCGGTGAGAGCCGAGCAGGTTTCCGCACGCGAATATATGACGATGGTTAATGAAGCATTAGTCAATTCCGGTGGTTCGATCAAATATTCGGAAGATGATATTCTGGCAACGGAAAGAGGCGATGATCCGTATAACCATTCTTATCTGAACTGGGCGAATGAGGTGTATAAACCTACTTATATCACACAGCATACATTAAACCTGACGGGTGGTAGTGAAGTCGGACGTTATTTGGTTTCGTTTGACTATCTAGATCAGCCTGGTTTGGTTAAAAATACGGAATATCAGCGTTATAGTTATCGTGTAAATACAGATTTGAACATTGGCAAAATGTTGAAGGTGAGTAGTGACGTAACATATCGTCACGTTGACCGCCTATGGCCGGAATCTTTAGGTAGCGTGCAGTATGATGTATGGAGCATGCAGCCCACATCGCCGGTCAGATATGAAAATGGCGATTACCGTTTGGATAAACAGAATAGAAATGCCATCTCTCTTATGGATTTGGATGTCGTAGGGGAAGACCGTTATAATATGGATGTGGTTTATGGACAGGTAAAAGCCGATTTCGAACCGATCAAGGATTTGGTGTTTACGGGTATGGCTTCTTTGAACGGTTCATGGGACAGAAGAAAGATCCATTATAAGAATTATAAATATTACAATGAAGCTGGTGAACTGGTTACACAACGTAATAATCCGAATAGTGTAAAAGATTCACGTAACAACAGTTACCAGATGACACTTCGTTTCCTGGCCAATTACAAAAAGCGTTTCGGCGACAACCATGATTTGGCGTTGCTCTACGGTATGGAGCAAATCTCTTACCGCAACTATTATTCAATGGCTCAGCGTAAAGATTTGATCTCTGATGCTTTACCGGACGTTTCTTTAGGTTCGGCCGGTAGTCAGTTTGCGGAAGGATATCCGACCAAGTGGGGTATCAACTCTTTCTTCGGACGTGTAAACTACGGATTTAAGGATAAGTATTTATTTGAAGCGAATATCCGTACCGATGGTTCTTCCCGTTTTGCGAAAGGCCATAAGTGGGGTGTTTTCCCGTCTTTCTCTGCTGCATGGCGTATTTCGGAAGAAGGGTTTATGAAAAATCTGGGATTTGTGGATAATCTGAAACTGAGAGCCTCCTGGGGGCAGACCGGTAACGAGCGTATCGATGCCTTCATGTATCTGCCTCAGTATAACACCTCGAATGTGGTCATGAACGGTAGCCTTGTTTCTGCTGTTTACCAGAAGAAGATGGCGAATCCGGATGTGACTTGGGAAACAGTGGAACAGACTAATATCGGTTTGGACTTTGGTTTCCTAAATAACACGATCTATGGTGAATTGGACTGGTACTCAAAAGATACGAAAGATATTTTGTTAGCACTGGGTATCCCTCATTTCATTGGTCTGGATGCTCCTGAACAAAATGCCGGAGTGGTTCGTAACTCAGGTGTAGAAGCTATGGTCGGTTTCCGTAAAACATTCGGAGAGTTTACATTCAACACTTCTTTCAACTTGGCTTATAACAAGAACGAATGGATCGACCGCGGTGGTGATGACAAGAATATCAGCGGTTATAATATTCAAACGATCGGTTCGCCTTTGAATGCTTTCTACATCTATCAGGCAGACGGTTTGATCGCGAACGAACAGGAATTGGAAGAATACCGTGCCAAATATAAATCGGACCCGCGTGGTATGTCTGATCTTCATGCCGGCGATGTGAAACTGGTCGATACGAATAACGATGGAACGATCGACCCGGACGACCGTCAGATCTTTGCCTCCAATATCCCTAAGTTCACATATGGATGGAATATCAGCGGCGAATATAAAGGTTTCGATTTGAGTTTGCTGTTCCAGGGATCAAGCGGCGCGAATCGTATGATGTATGGGGAATGGATCGAAGGACCAAGCTATGAGGCCTTCACCGGTGTACATTTCCGCGACAGATGGACGGAAGAGAACCAGAATGGAAATGCCGAAATGCCTCGTTTGGAAGCAGCCAATAACCGGAATGCATCTACCTACAACTCGTTCTTCCTGAAAAAGACAAATTATCTACGTCTGAAAAACGCCCAGTTGGGCTATACCTTCTCAAAGGATATCAGGGACAAGCTGAGAATCACAAAGCTGAGATTGTATGTTTCTGGCTCGAACCTGCTTACATTCAGTAGTTTGTATCAAGGTCTGGACCCAGAAGGAAAAAGTGATAGAATCAATGATTTTCCTCCGTTGAAAATCGTAAACTTCGGTGTAAACATTATCTTTTAATCTAAACTAATAAATAGAGC